>ERZ808286.1433-NODE-1433-length-11862-cov-3.569069_pt1 | contig 11862 bp, 6 predicted proteins | sample MGYA00521276_ERZ808286 | MGnify/ENA primary metagenome ERZ808286 (study PRJEB31516, sample SAMN03275607) | gut metagenome | biome: mammalia-associated habitat; material: feces | host: Papio cynocephalus | place: Kenya | collected 2012-08-01 ... | reverse complement strand
AGCAGCTCCGCTCTGCGCTTTTCGTCCTTGCATTCGCCGGCCATCTTTTCGGCAAGGTCGGCATGACGGTGCGAGAGGTGAATGATCGCGTCGGCGACCATGATCTCGGATCTGTAAAAGAAAGACTTCTCCAGATCGCCGGGGACCGCGTCGTCCAGCTTGGCAAGTGCTTCCTCCGCCTCCGCCTTGATACCGCCGATGCCCTTGGCAAGCAGGAGTCTCCAGTCGACCGTGGTCTCGCCATAGCCGCGGACGGCCTTGCGGTCAATAAAGATCGCGCCGTTGGCGCGCAGCTTCTTCACGTCCTCGGGCAGCATCAGGTTCCAGCGGTCAAGCACGCACTTGTTCTTCCAGTAGTCCTTCACGTCCTCGAGGTAGACCTTCTTGCCCTCTTCGCTGAGATAGAACGGGTCAAACGGACGGGTGCTGATGGTGTCCACTTCTTTTTCGATGACGCCGGAAGCGCTGTCGGGGTTCAGGATACCGCAGCGGGGCTTGAAGCCGACGCCGCCTACCAGCAGCTCGTGATCCTGAATGTAGATCTGCTTGCGTTCACATTCGTACTTGTAGCCCGTCGCCTTTTGAATGATCCACGGCTGGCCCTCAGTATCCTTGAAACCCTCGGTGACGTATTTGGCGTTATATACGTCCATGTCCACACGGGTCGCCAGATACTGCTGACGCAGCGCTTCGATCCTATCAAGGTATGCTTTTGCCATATCAAGACTCCTCCTTATGCTCGCCTGTTACGAGAAAGTAACCGGCTGAACTTTCTAATTTATGAAAAGCAATTACTGTGCCAATCTCAGCTTTCCATTTGCTAATTTTCTGTAAATTTGTTAATATCGCACTTTTTCGCTTTTGTTCGACCCTTAATCTCTGCCTTTTCACAGCACAATTTTGGTTAAAGTTACAAAAGCGCCACGCTGTAGTTAAATCTCTTTAACCGTTTTGAACAGCGCGGAAAGTGCAAAATATTTTGCATACTCTTTGCGCCCGCAAAATATTTTGCGGGAATAAAAATTGTGCAGCAGGCCCAAGGGAAGATTCCCTGAGTCTGCTGCATTTCATAAAGGATCGCTGATATTATGGATGTTATATACGCCAAAACACTTTTGCGCCTTCAGCGCTTTCTGCGTTGGGACGAGGACGGAATGTCCATCGCCATGCGGTATTTTGCCACCGCACGGCGGCTCACCTCGATGCCAAGCGCCGAAAGTGCCAGCCGCAGCGCCTCGTCCGAGAGCGGCGCGTTCGAGTCTTCGACCTGAATCATGCTGCGGATGCGCTGCTTGACCGATTGGGAGGAAACGGCGGCATCGGCGCGGATAGCGGTAGTGAAAAAGCTGCGCAGCGGCAGAATCCTGCCCTGAAACTGAATGTATTTGTTCTGTACCGTCCGACTCACCGTGGAGGTACTCACGACCATTTTCTCCGCCAGCTGCTGCATCGTGACCGGTGCGAGCTCTCCGCCCGCGCAGAAGTAGCTGCGCTGCTCCGCGCCCACGAGCGTCAGCAGCTGCAGGAGTGTGTCGCAGCGCGTGTGTACGCCGCGGATGAGCGCCTGCGCCTCGCCAAGTTTTTCTTTCACATAGCGCTGCACTTCGATGTCAGGTGAACTTGTCAGCAGTGCAGAATACTCTGCGTTCACCGACAACCGTGGCAGGATGCGCTCATTCAGCTCAATCACAATCTTTCCCCGCTCCACGGAAAACACCGCATCGGGCACAACGCAGGCCACTCGTTCACCGCTGGCAAAGCTGCGTGAAGGAATAGGGTTGAGTGCCAGCACCTTCGCCGCTGCCTGCCTCGCCTCGCCCATGCTCACGCCCAGCAGCGCGGCAAGGCCGTCGTAGTCGCGCTTTCCCAGCAGCTCCAGCCCGTCGCGGGCAATGGACAGCGTCAGCGAATCGAATGAGCGGCTCTGGGCAAGCTGCAGCGTTAGACATTCGGCAAGGCTGCGTGCCCCCACCCCTGGCGGGTCAAGCATCTGCACGGCATACAACGCCTGCTCAAGGGGAAAGAGTGAAATGTTGAATTCCCGCGACAGTTCCTCGAGTGGGCAGTCCAGATACCCCCGCTCATCCAGGCAGTCGATCAAGAAGCGGCACAGCCGCAGCGTTTCGTCATCCACCAATTTCATCTGCCCAATCTGTTCATTTAAGTGGTCACGGAGGGTCTTCTCCCGTGTCAGATAGGCCGCGATGTCGGGCGTGTTATCCGCGCCGCGCAGGATACCGTACCATACGTCCTCGCCGCGCACCTCGATAGCATCGTATTGGGACGGCACCGTCTCCGCCGGCAGTTCTGTTTCGTAGTATGCCGGTGCCTGCACATCCAGCAGAGGGTTCGACAGCGCGATCTCCTGTACATACTCCGTCAGCTCTGGCGCGGAGAGCTGTAGGCAATCCAATGACTGGCGCATCGTTTGTGTCAGGGCCAACCTCTGTATCAGCTTTTGTGACTGCTCCAGTCTCATAGTGTCTTGCCTCCCCTTTTTTTCTTTCAGTATAGCAACTATGCCCGGCGTCGGCAATATAAGAATTCTTGATTTGGCAATACTCGAAATCTGCCTCTTCAAACACACATGTGCAATGGGCACAGGGAATGCCTTCCCTGTGCCCGCTGCACCTTATAGAAAATACTGTTGCCCGCGCAGATACATACAATGCATCCGCCTCGTGCAAGCCACATTTCAGGCGGCAAGAAAAGCCTTACTTTGCGGTATAAACGCCTTTGCGCAGGTAGGCCTGCAGCTGCTCGTGAGTCATGTGACCGATGTCCAGGTATTCGAGCGTGTACTTGCTCTCGCCGGCGAGATCGCGCTTGAGCATGGTGCTGGCAAGCAGGATCATGGAGTCAATGATCGGGGTGGCAACGCCATACTTCTTACCGAGCTGGCTCATCAGATAGCAGCCGACGGGAACATCCTCAGTGATGTAGCGGTTCTCCAGATCGAACGGGCCGTCGCCGTAGAAGTTCTCATAGCGCTCGGTGAAGGGAACGGCAAAATCAGGGCCCATGTACTCCTTGCCGTACATCGTGGTACGGGAGAAGAAGTCCTCGTAGTTAACGGTGCACAGGCCAACTTCCATCTTGGCAGCCAGCGCCTTTTCTTCCTCCCAGAACTTGGCCTGGACCTCGGCGATGGCCGGGCACAGAGCGAAGCCGTAGAGGGAGTAGTTCTTCTTTTCCTGGCCGAGAACGGTGTCAAAGTTCTGCATCACCGCAGCGCCCAGGACAGCGCCGGGAACGTGGATGACCGGGTTGACGTTGGAAAGGTTGATGTCGAGCACGGTGTTGCCGCGGACAAAGCCGTGATGGAACTCCTCGCCCTTCTTGGAGATCGTGACCTCGCCGTGAGCGTCCATGATGGCGTCGAACGCGGGGATGTACCAGGCGGATGCCATGAAGTCATCGGTATCGGTGTCGGGCAGAGCGCAGCCGCGGATGGTGGTGATGCGGTCCTCGACCTTGCACTCGTTGGTCACAACACCGCCGCGGCGGACGACGCGGATGCCGTAGGGAGCAGTGTACCACGCACCGACGATGACCTTCTTGGTGCAGTTCATCTCGCGCATGAGCTTGCGCATAACGAACGTACCGCAGTTATCGGGCAGAATGTGAATGACCTGACCGTCCTCAAGCAGAGGAATGAGCTCACGGAAGATCGTCTCATGGGCCACGGCAACAGCAGCCACAATGATGATGCCGGCGCCCTTGACGGCCTTCGCCATATCGTCGGTGGCCAGAGCGACCTTGGCGGTGCCCTTGCGCTGGAAGCCGAAGAAGCTGAACTGCGCGCCGCTGAGCGTGATGCCGGTCTTTTCAATGTTCAGGAAGTTCGTCTTGGCGAAGCGGGGCTGATCCCAGATGCGAACTTCCTTGCCCGCCATCGCGCAGTCTGCAGCCATCGTCTTGCCGACAGCACCGCCGCCCAGCACGGCGATGGGCATGTCTTTCAGATAACTCATATCCATAATAATGTCCTCCTTAAAATAAGCCGGTTTTCTTCCGGCAAAATTTCTGTGCTCAGCGCTCTTCCCGCTGATTGAGGTCATTGTACCAGCGCTTTGGTTTCTCCGCTTTGCTGAATCCATCTTTTTCTTTGCCGATTTTCAGATACTTTACTCCGTCGCCCCCGATATGCCGCCCCCTGGCAACACTTTAATATATAAGGTGGTTTCACCCTGTCGTCGGTATCGGCGAATACCTTTCACAACGCAAGAGAAGCGGCAAAAAAAATATGAAATCGTGCAAATCTTTTCTTTTGCCGCTTCGCTACAATAAAGGCCATAAGAGGAACAATTTAAGTCAAGGAGGGCTTGATCAATGGCAAAAAACATAGCAATCATGGACGGCAACGAGGCTGCGGCTTACGTCTCGTATGCGTTCACTGAGGTCGCCGGCATTTTCCCCATCACCCCGTCGTCCCCGATGGCGGAGCATGTAGACGCCTGGGCGGCGAACGGCAAAAAGAATCTGTTTGGTGAACCGGTGCAGGTCGTCGAGATGCAGTCCGAGGGCGGCGCCGCCGGCACGGTGCACGGCTCGCTGCAGTCCGGCGCGCTGACCACCACTTACACCGCTTCGCAGGGACTTCTGCTGATGATCCCCAATATGTATAAGATCGCAGGCGAGATGCTGCCGGGCGTATTTCACGTTTCCGCGCGCACGCTCTCCGCGCACGCGCTCTCCATCTTCGGCGATCACAGCGACGTGATGGGCGTGCGCAGCACCGGCTTTGCGATGCTCGCTTCCTCTTCCCCGCAGGAGGTCATGGACCTCGGCGCAGTGGCGCATCTTTCCGCCATCCATTGCCGTATGCCCTTCCTGCACTTCTTCGATGGCTTCCGCACGAGCCACGAGATCCAGAAGATCGAAGCGCTTGATTATGAGTCTCTGCGCCCGCTGATCGACATGGACGCGCTCAAGGCGTTCCGCAAGCACTCTCTTAACCCTGAGCATCCCGCGACGCGCGGCACGACCGTCAACCCCGACATTTTCTTTCAGTGCCGCGAGGCCTGCAACGAGAAGGTCGACGCCATTCCCGAGGCAGTCGAGCACTACATGGCGGAGATCAGCAAGCTGACCGGCCGCGAGTATAAGCTGTTCAACTACTACGGTGCGCCTGATGCCGAGCGCGTGATCGTCCTCATGGGCTCCGCCGCCGAAACCGCCAAGGAAGCCATCGACTACCTGCTCGCCAAGGGCGAGAAGGTCGGCCTGCTCAACGTGCATCTCTACCGTCCCTTTGCCGCGGACCGTTTCCTCGCTGCGCTGCCCGCCACGGTCAAAAAGCTCGCGGTGCTCGACCGCACCAAGGAGCCGGGCGCGATGGGCGAGCCGCTCTACCAGGACATCTGCTCGGTCTATCAGAAAAAGGGTATCCCGATGACGGTCGTCGGCGGCCGCTACGGACTTTCCTCCAAGGACACCACCCCCGGACAGATCATCGCCGTGTTCGACAACCTCAAGCAGGATGCGCCGAAGAACAGCTTCACCGTCGGCATCACCGATGACGTGACCCACACTTCTCTGCCCGTCACCTGCGAGATCGATACCTCCCCCGCAGGTCAGACCAGTGCTGAGTTCTGGGGCATGGGCTCCGACGGCACGGTGGGCGCCAATAAGAACTCCATCAAGATCATCGGCCACGCCACCGATCTCTACTGCCAGGCCTACTTCGTTTATGACTCCAAGAAGTCCGGCGGCCTGACGCAGAGCCATCTGCGCTTCGGCAAGGAGCCGATCCGCTCGCCCTATCTGATCCAGTCGGCGGATTTTGTCGCCTGCCATACGCCGTCCTATGTGGAAAAGTATGACATGGTCAAAAACCTCAAGGTCGGCGGCACGTTCCTGCTCAACTGCGGCTGGGATATGGAGGGGCTTGAAAAGCATCTGCCCGCCTCCATGAAGCGCGCGCTGGCGGAAAAGAAGGCGAAGCTTTACACCATCGACGCGACCGCCATTGCTCGTGAGCTGGGACTCGGCAATCGCACCAACACCATTTTGCAGGCTGCCTTCTTCAAGCTCACCGGTGTCATCCCGGTTGACCAGGCCGTCACGGAAATGAAGGACGCTATCTACAAGACCTATTTCAAGAAAAAGGGGCAGGCCGTTGTTGACATGAACAACGCCTCCATCGAGCGCGGCCTCAACGATCTGCGCGAGATCAAAATTCCCGCCGCGTGGCTCAAGGCCGAGGACGCTCCCGCAAAGCGCGATGTGCCTGACTTTATTCGCGAGGTCGTGGATGTGATGAATCGTCAGGAGGGCGATGTGCTCCCTGTTTCCACGATGAAGAAGTACGGTCTGGAGGACGGCACCTGGCCCGCCGGCACCTCGAAGTATGAAAAGCGCGGCGCTGCCGTCGAGGTCCCCGTGTGGGATGCCGACAAGTGCCTGCAGTGCAATCAGTGCGCGCTGGTCTGCCCGCACGCCGCGATCCGCCCCATTCTGCTCGATGCCGCGGAGGAAGAGAAAAAGCCCTCCGGCTTTGCCACCGTCCCCGCCAAGGGCATGAACGGCAAATACACCTACCGTCTTCAGGTCTCTCCCTACGACTGCACGGGCTGCGGAAGCTGCGTCAACGTCTGCCTCGCCAAAGACACGGCGATCACTATGCAGCCGCTTGAGGGGCAGCTCAAGGAAGCCGAAAACTGGGATTACGCTGTGGAGCAGGTCGCTATCAAGCGTGATGCGGTCAGCGATAAGAATGTCAAATCCTCCCAGTTTGCCAAGCCCTATTTCGAGTTCTCCGGCGCCTGTGCCGGCTGCGGAGAAACGCCTTATATCAAGCTCGTCAGCCAGCTCTTTGGTGAGCGTATGTACGTCGCCAACGCATCCGGCTGCTCGTCGGCCTATGGCGGCTCGACGCCGTCCTCGCCGTACTGCACGGACTGCAAGGGTCACGGCCCTGCATGGGCAATGAGTCTCTTCGAGGACAACGCCGAATACGCCTACGGCTTCCTGCTCGGTCAGAGCGCTGTGCGCCGTCAGCTTGCGGCAAAGGTCGCAGCCCTTGCCGAGCGCGGCGTCGCAAAGGCGGAATGCGAGTCCTATCTGGAAGAGGCGAACGATCCCGCCAAGTCCCGCTCCGTCAGCGACGCGCTGCTCGCAGCCCTCGCCGATGACGCAAGCGACGAGGCCTCGTTCATCCGCCAGAATCAGGAATACCTGACCAAAAAGTCCGTCTGGGCCTTCGGCGGCGACGGCTGGGCCTATGACATCGGCTACGGCGGCCTTGACCACGTGCTCGCCTCCGGTCAGGATATCAACATTCTCGTGCTCGACACCGAGGTCTACTCCAACACCGGCGGACAAGCATCCAAATCCACCGCTGCGGGCGCGATCGCCAAGTTTGCCGCCGGCGGCAAGGTCACCAAGAAGAAGGACCTTGGTCTGATGGCAATGAGCTACGGCTACGTCTACGTTGCGCAGGTCGCTATGGGCGCCGATCCCGCACAGACACTCAAGGCCATCCGCGAGGCAGAAGCCTATGACGGTCCCTCTCTCGTTATTTGCTACTGTCCCTGCATCGAGCACGGTCCGAAATGCGGCATGGGTCTGAGCCAAGCCGAGGAAAAGAAGGCTGTCGAGGCCGGCTACTGGCACCTCTATCGCTACAATCCCGCACTCAAGGAAGAGGGCAAAAACCCGTTTACGCTTGATTCCAAGCAGCCCACCGGTGACTTCCAGAAGTTCCTCATGGGCGAGAACCGCTACGCCTCGCTCAAGCTCTCCTTCCCCGAAAAGGCAGACACGCTCTACGCCAAGGCGGAAAGCGACGCCAGAGAGCGCCTCGAGAGCTATCAGAATCTTGCCAAGGAATAACAATCAAGGGAAGTCCGGCAATGCCGGACTTCCCATCGGTAAAACAAGGAGGATAACGCCATGATGACCGCCAAGGAATATATCGACTCTCTGCGCAAGCTCAACACCCGCGTTTATATGTTCGGCGAGAAGATCGACAACTGGGTCGATCACCCGATCATCCGCCCCAGCATCAACTGCGTCGCCATGACCTACGCGCTCGCACAGGACCCGCAGTATGAGGACCTGATGACTGCGACATCCAATCTTACCGGCCGCAAGATCAACCGTTTCACCCATCTGCACCAGTCCGCTGACGACCTTGTCAAGAAGGTCAAGATGCAGCGCTTGCTCGGTCAGAAGACCGCCAGCTGCTTCCAGCGCTGCGTTGGTATGGACGCTTTCAACGCCGTCTACTCCACCACCTATGAGGTCGATGAGAAGTACGGCACGCACTACCACGAAAATTTCAAGAAGTTCCTGATCATGGTGCAGGATGAGGACCTCACCGTGGACGGCGCTATGACCGACCCCAAGGGCGACCGCTCCAAGGCTCCCCACGACCAGAAGGACCCCGACCTCTTCCTGCGCGTGGTTGAGCGCCGCGCGGACGGCATCGTCGTCAACGGCGCGAAGGTCCACCAGACCGGCGCGATCAACTCGCACTGGCACATCTTTATGCCCACCATTGCCATGGGCGAGGCGGACAAGGATTGGGCCGTCTCCTTCGCCTGCCCCTCCGACGCCGAGGGCCTTTACATGATCTATGGCCGCCAGAGCTGCGACACCCGCAAGCTGGAGGGATGCTCCATCGACGTCGGCAACGCCAAGTTCGGCGGTCAGGAGGCGCTGGTCGTGCTCGACCATGTGTTTATCCCCAATGAGTACATCTTCCTCAACGGTGAGTATGACTTTGCCGGTATGATGGTCGAGCGCTTTGCTGGTTACCACCGCCAGAGCTACGGCGGCTGCAAGGTCGGCGTGGGCGATGTGGTCATCGGCGCGGCCGCGCTCGCCGCCGAGTACAACGGCGCGGAAAAGGCCAGCCACATCAAGGACAAGCTCATCGAAATGACGCACCTCAATGAGACGCTCTTCTCCTGCGGTATTGCCTGCTCATGCGAGGGCTGCCAAACCAAGGCGGGCAACTATCAGATCGACCTGTTGCTGGCAAATGTCTGCAAGCAGAACGTCACGCGCTTCCCGTATGAGATCGTGCGTCTCGCCGAGGACATCGCGGGCGGCCTGATGGTGACCATGCCGAGCGAGAAGGACTTCAAGTCCGACCTTGCCGTCGGCAACAACGGCGAGACCATCGGCGAGATCTGCAACAAGTATTTCGCCACGCACGAGAATGTTTCCACCGAGGACCGCCAGAAGGTCCTGCGTTTTCTCGAAAACATCTGCCTCGGCGCCGCGGCGGTCGGCTACCGTACAGAGTCCCTGCACGGAGCAGGCTCTCCGCAGGCCCAGCGCATCATGATCGCCCGTCAGGGCAACATTCAGGGCAAGAAGCAGCTTGCCAAAACAATAGCGGGTATCAGTGACAAATAAGCTGCTGCAATACTTTTTTCTCTTCCTAAAAAGCACGGAAGCGGGAACTGACATATAGTCGGTTTCCGCTTCCGTGCTTTTCTCTTTATTCCTGCCGCAGCAGCGTCGGTATATCGATCTTATGACGCTTGATCCTGTATTGAAGATTCTGCCGGCTCATGTTCAGATTCCGCGCTGCCTCGGAAATATTCCCGCCCGATTCCCGCAGCGCCTTGCAGATCGTTCTGCGTTCAATGTCCTGCATTGTCCCATCCAGCGAGGACATCGCCTCACTATACACGGTCTCTTTCGGGCGGGCTGCGGTCGTCATGACATACCACGGAATGTACTCCGGCGTAATGACAGACATATCGTTCGGTATCACATTCATTGCATGTTCGATCGTATGCTGCAGCTCTCTCACATTGCCGGGCCAGTCATATTCCCTGAAGCGTCTCAGGGTCTCCTCATCGATATCGCGCACGTTCTTACGCAGCTTTTTATCGAGCTGAAGAATAAACTGCTTGGCAAGCAGGCTGATATCCTCTTTTCTCTCTCTGAGTGGGGGGATATGAATATTCACCACGCCAAGGCGATAAAACAGATCCAGCCGCAGCTTATGCTCTTCAATTGCCTGATTGGGTGGGATATTGATGTTGGACAGCACGCGCACGTCGATATGTGTCTCCGTCATACCGCCCACACGGCGCACCATGCCGTCCTGCAGCACGCGCAGCAGCTTTGCCTGCAGGCTGATATTCATGGAATTGATCTCGTCGAGCAGCAACGTTCCGCCGTTCGCCTGTTCAAACAGGCCCGCCCGATTTTCCGCTCCGGTATACGCGCCCTTTTCTGTGCCGAAAAGAATGCCCTCGAGCAGATTTTCCGGAAGCGCCGCACAGTTGATCGCAAGGAACGGGCCGTCCGCACGTTGGCTCGCATTGTGAATACTCTGGGCAAGGAGCTCCTTGCCGGTACCCGTTTCCCCGTAGATCATAATAGACGAGTCGTACCCTGCCACACGCTTGCATTGGTCAATCAGATCATGCATGACAGGGCTGCTGTGAACAATGTCGCTGAAATGGTATCTTGCCGACAGTGCGCTCTTGGTGCTGGATTTGCCGGACAGCTTCTGCACCATGAGCTTTTGCTGCAGGTCAATGATCTGCTTATGCAGATTATCGATTGCGCTCCAGTCTTTCAGAATATTAAACGCGCCGAGGACCTGCCCATTCTGCACGACCGGATAGGTATCGGAGACCACATCGATCTCTTTTCCATTGCGAGTCCCATAAAACTGCCGAAGGCTCAGCAGCGGCTGCTTGGTACGGATCACGCGTGGAACTGCCATCTCAGAACCGTCCAGCATCTTGTAAACATCCCTCACGCTCTCGCCGATCACATCGTGCGTCATCAGCGAGTCGAGCTTCTCTGCCGCCGCATTGAGCTGATAGATCCGTTCGTCTGCGTCGAAAAGAATAATAGATTCCTCTACCCTGTTAAATGCGTCGAGCAGCAGATCGTGGCACGCGTCGTTATTCGCCTGCCGGAATACGATCAGCTCTGCGCCAACCGGCAGATCGTTCACTGTCGGTGCGGGACAGCGGAGTAAATACTCCCAGAACGCAACGTGTGCATACAGCTTTTTCCCCGTTCGGTCGCACAGCGGCGCCGCCAGATCTATAAGTTTTTTCCCGATCAGCGCGCCTTCGCCATGCAGAAGGCTGTCCCCCTCATCATTGACTGCAAGGATCGTGCTGTCTGCGTCCACCACGACTGCTCCCAATCTGCACTGGGAAAGGACTGTCATCACTTCGCCGCAATTCATTCCATGCCCCTCCGTTGAAAAGTCTTTTGAAGTCTCTTTGCCGGAATCAGGTATTCGCAGGGTCTTATCGAATGCACCGTGTTTTGTTGAAAAATTATATCACATCATTCGTTAAATTGCAAAATATTTTGCGGATATGCATTGCCAGTCTTGAACGGGTTTAACATTTGTTTCTTCTCTGCCTTAATATCTCCGATAGAGTGAGTCCTTCTGGATGCGCCATGATGACGCTACCCTCGTGACAGCACTTGCTCACAGTCCCCCCTTGGCGGGAGACTGTGAGCTTTTTCCTTTTCCGGCGGCGATCTGATACAGGTTGCTGGTCAGACTGCCGTTTGGCCGATAACGGGACTGGCGCGAGACCAGTCCTGCCTGCTCCAAGTCACCCAAGGCCCGCTGCACCGTGCGGCGGGATAGCTTGAGGTCTGAGGCGATCCGCTTGACGCCCGGCCAGCAGATTCCTGCAGCATCTGAGCGATCATGGAGATACATATAGACCGTCTTTGCGCGATGGGACAGTTCCTCATTCCGATAGAGGTCTCCATAGTAGCTCATGTGGTATCCTCCGCTTTTGGCGTGTTGTAGGCTCTGCGCTTCGCACCCTCCACGGCAGCAATCAATTCCTGCTGTACCTCCTCACGCGCGGGCGCACTCATACCACCAGGTATTTCCGCTTCTGATGAGGA
>ERZ808286.1428-NODE-1428-length-11900-cov-6.264415_pt1 | contig 11900 bp, 7 predicted proteins | sample MGYA00521276_ERZ808286 | MGnify/ENA primary metagenome ERZ808286 (study PRJEB31516, sample SAMN03275607) | gut metagenome | biome: mammalia-associated habitat; material: feces | host: Papio cynocephalus | place: Kenya | collected 2012-08-01 ... | reverse complement strand
CGGTGCGGGACAAGATACCCCTCCGGCAGAACGAATGGGTGCGGCAGGGACTGACCTATCACACTACGGACGATATTATCAACGCATTGAAAAACGGCACCTTGCCACCAAGACTTATGATGACCACACATCCGCAGCGGTGGGCAACAGGCAAGGGACAGTGGATGAAGGAACTGATACTACAGAATATAAAAAATATAGTTAAGCGAATACTGATTGTATGCGGAAACAAATAACCATTGACATTGTTATCTGGATTATTTCTATTGTCATTTGTTTGATTTGGCGGCTGGCGGCTGACAAGGCGGAGATATGGAGTTATCTCGGACTCTTTGCCGTCATGATAGGGGCATGGATTGTTGTCGGAATGATATTCCAACTCTATCGTTCCTATAAAAAAACATGGTATTGGCAGTCCGTACTCTCTCTGATGCTTACTGCCTCTGCAATGCTGCTGCTCTGCAAGTATGTGGTTCCGGAGTTGGACAGGCAATTCTCCGCCACTGTGGCAATGTGGATGATTGGTATCGTAACTGCCATTGATTTTTTTGTCATATTGGCGGAACACTATTGGAAATATGCACAGAATATGACCGTGCCGGCTATGCAGATAGAGCAGCGTGAACATGCTGAGGTGATACGCCCCGACGAGCGGCGCAGCAAGGCAACGGTAGAGACCATTCATCAGTCAGTGCTCTCGCTCACTACGGAGGAGGACTACCAAATGCTCTTGCAGAAAGCCCGCTTGGACAACCGGCAGACCAAGGTCGTTGCCAACAGAGACCGTTTCAGTTTCCTGCAAATACCGGATTATGAATACGGTACATTGGTGGACTTGACCTTGCTCAACGATGCCAAAGGTATCAACCGTCGTTTCTGTATTGTCAATCAGAAACTGCCTGACAACGGACGCTATGTGTGCTGCTACCGCCCGCAGGAGTATATCAAACAGAAAATACTCGCCCGTTATCCGAAAGGCATACGCTGGATAGTCTATTCCGCCTATTTCTTTTGGAAACGTATCATCCCGCGTCTGTTGCTCATGTCGCGGCTTTACTACGACCTGACAAAAGGGCGCAAACGTATGCTCAGCAAGACCGAGGTGTTCGGGCGGCTGTACTATTGCGGTTTCGAAGTGGACGAGACGGTGCCGATGGGGCATATAGAGTATGTGTTTGCACACCGCCACTCGCAGCCGTACCCGCAGGAGCAGTTCAAAGTGTATGGACCGCTTATCAAACTGCGCCGCATAGGCAAAAACAAAGAATACGTGTATATCTACAAGTTCCGCACCATGCACCCCTACGCAGAGTATATTCAGAAATACGTATTCGACAAGCGAGGCGGAATGGATATAGCCGACAAGAGCAACGACGACTGGCGTATCACCACGTGGGGACGCTTTATGCGAAAGTACTGGTTGGACGAACTGCCGATGCTCATCAACTGGTTCAAAGGTGATGTCAAATTAGTGGGTGTGCGTCCAATCTCGCAAACGATGTTTGATACCTATCCTGCTGACCTGCAGGAGAAACGCACCCGATGCAAACCGGGACTGATACCGCCGTTCTATATCGACCACCCCAAGACCTTTGACGAACTCTTCGAGAGCGAGAACAAGTACTTGGACGCATATTTCAAGCATCCTTTTCTGACCGATGTGCGGTATTTCTTCCTGACAATACACTCGATACTGTTCAAGCGGATGCACTCTGCCTGAACGGGCTATATACCTCGCAAGCAGCGGGAAAACAGAAAAAGAGACTGCCTGCCTGAGGCGGTCTCTTTTTTATGTCCGGGTGTGGGGCTTTATACAAATTTGTAAATAGTCTCGCGTCGGAAAGTGTCGCCGGGACGGAGAACCGTGGTGGGGAAAGCCGGCTGGTTGACCGCATCGGGAAACTCTTCGGCTTCGAGGCAGACTGCCGTCTGTACATCGTACATCCTGCCCGATTTGCCTGCGTGCTTCTCCACATAATTGCCTGTATAGACTTGCAGGCAAGGGAAGTTGGTCCACACCTCCATAGTCAGGTTTCCGCCTTCTACTACCGCTACTTTCTGCGGGGCAGTCAGGCGTTTCTTGCTGTTCCAACCCGGCAATGCCCACCCGTTGTCTATACCGAGTCCCGAAGCGAAGAAAGGCAAGTCAATACGCTCTTCTATCAGGGTAGGTTGACGGAAATCCATAGGGGTGCCTTCCACCGGGGCTACCGTACCGATTGGCAGAGTTTCATCGTTGTATGGAATGTATTCGTCGGAGAGAACCTGCAGCGTATGATCGCGGATTGTTCCCTCACCTTCACCTTTTAGATTGAAGTAAGCGTGGTTGGTGAGGTTGAGGACGGTAGGCTTGTCAGTGGTGGCGTTGTAACGGATATGCAGGGCATTATCGCGCGACAGCGAGTACTCCACCGTAAGATTCAGATTGCCGGGAAAGCCCTCTTCTCCGTCCGGTGAGAGATAATGCAAAGTGATACTGTGCAGACTCTGTCCTGTTACGTCCCATACTTTGTCGTTGAAACCGTGGTTGCCGCCGTGCAACGAGTGGTTGCCGCTATTGCGGGTGGGGTGGTAGATGGTGCCGTCAATCGTAAACTCGGCATTTGATATACGTCCCGCGCAGCGACCGTTGATGCCGTTGAAATAGACTTCTTGCGCAAGCCATTCGTCCAAAGTGTTGAAACCCAATACAATATCGCGTTTGTTCCCATCTTTGTCCGCTACGGTCCAACTGACTATTTTGGCACCATAGTTGGTTATTTGCACTTGCATACCGTTGCTGCCGATAAGCGTGTACAAGCGCACGGGCTTGCCTTCTACTGTTTTGTTGAAACTTTCTTTGTTTACCATAGTTGTTCTGTTTATAGTTCAATGTTTGTGTATTTTATGCTGCACAATTATTGTGCCATTAACTATTCTATGCGTTTACCGTGCAGTCGGCATCGACTTTCCATCGGGGACGCGGATGCCCCGCCCGCGGTAATTTGCCTGTTGGAGCGTATAGGGACGTATATAGGGATGTGTGGAGACAACGCATCCCGCATCGTCAAAAGGGTAACTTTCTACTTATTTTCTTCCATTTTTCTTACCGTTTGCGGCATAGGAAACATTTGCTGCCAACTTCTGTGTAATCACCAACATTCTATAAGGAATCACATAAGAATCACATAAGAATCACATATAGTTTCTATATAGAGATATAGGCAGGTTCAACGGCTGTAATCTTTCGGGGTACGGTCGCATAGTGTCAGGAACGGGCAGAAAGAGGAACATTTGTTCTCTTCTTTCTGCGGGAAGGCGGTTGTGGTCAGCACTTCGCGGACTTTGCCGGTAAGGAGAGGAAGAAAACGGTCGCGTATGCCGGTATAGTTGTCCACCTCTTGTTTGTCCACCGAGACAGTGGTTTGTGCTGTGGGGTCTGTCAGTTTGCGCTGCGGATAGTACAGGGTCGGTTGCAGGGGCAACGGACTTCCGCTATGGTCGTTACGGGCGACGGCCTCGCTATAGATAAGCGTCTGCAAGACATAGTGTTCGTCATAGTCGCTGAACAGTTTGCCGCTGTCGGCGGACAGTTTCTTTTTGTTGTACGAGCCTGTCTTGTAGTCCACCACGCGCATTGTGCCGCCCACTATGTCAAGCCGGTCGATTTTACCTCCCGCCTGAATGATGCCGAGGTCGTCGCCCAAATCAACGGGGAAGGTGCGTTTCTGCTCCAAGAGGCAGATCTGCAAGCCGTTTTTCTCTGCGTCTTGTATATCGCGCTCCAGAATGCGGCGGATGTAACCGCGGATTACCGTGTTCTCCATACGGTGTTCCTCCTTGATATAGTGCGGTGCGGTATTGCCGTTTGCAGGGTGCGTCCTGTTGTATTCCTTGTTCTGTGCCGTATAGGCAGCGTCCAGCACCTGTTCCGACAGGGCGGGGTCGTTGAGTATCTGCCGGAGCGTCTGCGGGTCAATGGTATGCGGACGGTTGTCCGTGCAAGCGCAAATCTCCTTGTAGATGTACTCCATTCCGCTATGTACAAACGAACCGAGTGTATTTGCCGCAAAAACAAGCGTTTCGGGGTCGTCCGCCCGCACTCCGAGAACGTATTGCATATAGAACCTGCGCGGGCAGTCGATATACGTGGAGAGAGCGGAGGGTGAGAGGGTGAACATACGTCCGTCCGCTTTGTAGTGCAACGTATTGTCTTCGCCTTTTTCCAACAGCGAATAGAGACAGATCTCGTTGTTGTCAAGGTTGATAAGCGGGGCGAGGGTGAGTTGGTTGTTCTCGGCGAGGGTGTACTTGGTGATATGGAACAGCGGGCTGACTAACATCTGCATGATAAAACGCGACATCGTCTTGCGCCCCAAGGCTGTATCGGCATCGCTGAACAGGAGGGTGGTGTTGCCTGCACGGCTGAGCAGACGGAAGAAATTGTATGCATAGACCGAGGCACTCTCCTCGCGGGTCTGCATACTGTACGCCTTGCGCAGATAATAGGGGATAAACGACAAGTCGGTTTCCTGACGGGGTACGACACCTTCCTCCACGTTGAGCAGCAGCAGGTTGTCAAAATCGAGCATACGTGTTTCCAGCACGCCCATCACCTGTATATCCGTTATCGGTTCGCCGTTGAACGGCAGCGAGACACCGCTCAGCAGACGCCGCAACAGACTGCGCAAGAGCGAAAGGCTCTGTATCTCGGTTTGCAAAACGGGTGTTTGCAGGAGTTGGCGGAAACAATTGATGATACAGCGTGTCCGGTAGAGCGACTCCTGAATAAGCAGCCATTGCCACGTGTTTTCCTTGTCGGGGTCGTCTGTAGCGGATTTGCGTGCGGCTTTCTCGGCGGGTGTAACCACTTTCTCTAACAAACGCTCTAATAACTGCGGATACGTCTCGCCCGGTTGCAAATCGTTGTGGCGGTCGGAGAGGTATGCCATCATCTGCGCATAGATTTGCGTACTTGACAGGGGAAACCCTTTGGTGATATTCACAGGTGCGGGTTGCGTGTCTCCCGCAAGCGTGACGGGCGGCAGAGCGTAAATCACAGGTTCCAGCATCTGTTCGTCGCATATGACGATAGCGGTACTCTGACCGTGTGCGGTGTAGTGCTCCCGCAGCCACTGCCCCGCATACTGCGCCTGTGCATTGACGGTGGTGGCTGAGATGACCGTTACATCACGCACCTGCCAATGCGTTGCCTCCGCCTCGTTGCCGAGGTCGGCTATATGGTGGCGGATAAACGAATAGGCTTTCCCGTTGGCATCGAAATTGTCCGCATAGTCCCAGTAGAACAGGGCTTGGCTGCGGTCGTGGAGCAAGGTCATCAGGTCTTTTTCCACAGGCATCAGGTAGTTGAACCCGACAAAGACAAACGTCTTGCCTGCATAGCGCGGCAGCCACGTGCCGGCATCAGCCACGGCACGGCGCATACGCATACCCTCGTAGCCTTTCTGCTCGGTATCCAACTCCGCATTGAGACGGGTATAAATTTCGGGCATATTCTGCCACAGGAGCGCAAACTTGCGCCGTATGGTGTTTTCGTCGTATGCGTGTTCGCCGTGCTGCCACAGGTCTTCCAGTCGTGTACGCACCTCGTCGTCGATGTCGAGTTCCTCCAGTTGTTTCGCCTCTACGGCATTGGCAAAGAAACGCTTCACCTCTTGCGGGTCGGCGATACTCTTGTCAATGTTGTTGAAGTCGGCGAGCAGTTGCCGCCCCCAGCCGTAGAACAGGTCGGGGGTAAGCGGCTCGTGCGTTATCTCTTTGTACAAGCGGTAGAGACGGAAAATAAGCAGCAGTTCGTCCTCCGCATAGAGCGGCGAGAGGGTGTCGAACAACTCGCTCAGTGTGGTTGTCTCCGGCAGGAAGACGGGGGCGGGATGCTCCTGTTTTTGTAGGGCTTTCAGTTCGTTTTTCATCACTAACCCCGCACGGTGTGTCGGAAAAACGAGGGTGAGCGACTGCAGCCGGTCCCACCCGAAGCGGGCAACCAACGAAGCGGCGGTATGTTGTAGAAATCCTTTCATTGTAGATATGTAGCGTTCAGTTCAATATGAAATGTTTTGAGCAAAAGACTTAATTGGTAATAGATATGAGTTATTGACCGATTTTATTTGAATATATTTGGTATGATTTTTCGTGTATTTGTTTCCCCAACGCGGCACTATTGTACAGCGAAACAGGTTTTTAGGGTTTTGTTTTATAAGTTTTCGTTATCGCCCCACGTTATTCCACAGGTTTCAATTCCCCGTTTCGGGCGTACCAGAGGTATCCCTTCACGCGGGTGTACCCCAAGGCACGCATAGCGTCCATATACCCCAGCACCTGTGTGCGGTATTCGGGCTTGTGCTGTGTACCGAACTTGTAATCCAGTACCACCACCTCCTGCCCGCTGATCATCACCCGGTCGGGACGCCGTTCTTCGCCGTCCACCAGTATCGCCTGTTCTCGCAGCAGTTGCCAGTGCCCTGAGAACCAGTCGCACAACTCGGGTTGCGTCCATGCCTTGTCGATGAGGGCGGTGATGTCGCGCCGTTGCTGTTCCGACCCGATGATACCGCGCCGGCAGAAATCCTCTACCACACGGGGCAGGTCTTTCCGCACCGCCACTTGCGCCAGTATGTCGTGGCATATATTGCCGATATTGATATGCCCGATGATGTCTTCGGAGTGCGCTCCCATCACGGTGTAGAGTGCCGACTCCTGCGACTGGCGGAAGCGCACGGCGTGGCTGTTGCTGCACAGCGTTGCCGCTATCTCTTCCATCCCTGCGAAACTGAACGGGGCAGTTTCTTCACGGGCTTGGACGGAGCGGATACAGGGCTCTTCCCCTATCGTATATTCCACAAAACAGGGCTGTTCTGTGTCGCTGTATGCGCTGTCGGCTTCTGTGAAATCCTCTTCCATACCGCAGGCGCGGAGTAGCAGTGTGCCTACCGAGTCAGGGTCGGCACCGCTTTTCCCCGAGATGTTTATATCGGCATAGATATACAGGTTGTCCGCCGCACGGGTGAGGGCTACATACAGCAGATTGAGCGCATCGATACGCAGGTCGCGGTGTTCGGCTGTATAAGCCTCCGCATAAGCCGTTTCCTGCAGTTGTTTGCTGTCTTTGATCGGGACATACCGCAGCGGCTCTTCACCACCCTCGGGCTGCACGCAGGCTTCGCACCACAGAATGTTGGTCTTCTGCGGGTTGCTGCTTTCCATGTCCCACGTGCAGAACGGGATAAAGAGCGTTTTGCTCTCCAGACCTTTCGACGAGTGTATCGTCATGATGCGTATGGCATTGGTGTCGGGCGCAGGTATCGACTTGTCGTGCATCGTGTCGTCCCAATATTGCAGAAACGCATGCAGGTCGCTGCCGCTGTCCGCCACATAGTTGCGCACGTTGTCCAACAGGCAGTTGATATAAGCAACGTCCGGGAGAAGGAATTCGCCCTGTTCGTTGCACAGCAGAAGCCGCACGATGTCCTGCACCGCCTCGTAGAGCGGCATCTGCCGGTCTATGGTGGCTAATTGTCCCAACGGGTCGGCTGCGGGGGCAACCAATTTGATGTATTCCGCCGCCACGGGGTCGGCGGTGTCTATATAGCGCAACCCGCTGATAACCAACAGTACGGACGCAGAGCGGTCGAGGTGGAAACTGTCTGCCGACACCAAACGTGTACGCCCCAAGACGGAAAAAGCGTCCATGTTCTGCCGCAAGTCGTTGAAACTCTTGACCACCTTCATCGCCTCGTTGTTGGTGCGGACGAGAATCATTATATCGGCAGGGCTTTCACCTTGCTGCAACAGCGATTCGATGGTGGTGAACACATCTGTGAGTATATCTGCCTGCACACGCGGTGTTCTCAGCACTTGTGCCGCCAAACTCGAACCGCTTTGGTGTTTCGGATAAGCACGGAAACGCACGTATCCGCCGTCGTTCTTTGCGTTGTAGTAGTCCGCGAGGTTTGTGCCGTTGTAGCCCTCGTCGTAGATATAGGCGTTTTGCTTGTCGGCTTCGCTCTCTGCGAGGATACGTTGCATAGTCTGCAGGTTGAACTGTACCACGTTGCGGCGGGAACGGAAGTTCTTCTTCAGCGCAGGAAAATCGGAATTAAACCACGGAGTAAGCACATTATCCGCTTTCCCGAGGTCGTCCATGATATGCCAGTCGCCGTTGCGCCAGCGGTAGATACTCTGTTTGATATCCCCCACTATCAGAATGGTGTTCCCCTCGGCGGCGAGAATATCCTTTATCAGCGGCAGAAAGACCTGCCATTGCAAACGGCTGGTATCCTGAAACTCGTCAATCATAATATGCTTGTACCGTATACCGCATTTCTCGAGGATAAAATCCGCATCGCCCGGTTTGAGTGCCTTTGTGAGCGTGGCGGCTGTCTCGGCGAGCAGTGTGCGGTTCGCCTCGGCAAGGTTGTCGTTGATACGTTCCACCAACCCCTCCATCATACGCATATCCATTAGGAACTGCCCCGTTATCAGGCATTCCCAATAGGTGCGGCGGCAAATGGCGCATAGTCTCTGCATTTCCTCTATCTGCCCATAGAGCGCACCTGTTGCCGTCTGCCATTTGTCTCGTTTGGTGTCCGAAAAACTCTTGTACGCCGCAGCCGTCATTCCCATAAAACGCTTGTCCGCATCCATTTCTTTCGGCTTCCGAAGGGAATCCTCGATATTGTCAAGCATACGTTTCATATCGTTGAAAAACGATTTCTGCGTAATTGATGTATATTGCGCCGCCACCTGCTCGCGGAGTGTGGCAAGGCGGGTGAACTCCGGTCGTGTGCGCCAAGCATCCAAGGTCTTTTTATATCGGCGGATATGGTCGGGGTCGAAGTCAATCTTCCCCTCGCTGTTGAGCATCTGTACCGACTCGTCATAGAGTTTCTGCGCCATATTGATGATACTTCCGCGTATGTCCCAGCGTGCTTCGTTGTCTAATTGGTCTTGCAGATACTCCACCATTATCGGCTCCATTTGGTCGGTCATCTCGGTGGTGAGGATCTGATCCACAGCGGTCGTAATCGCCCGTTTTATATCCAATTCCACCGAATAACCTGCCCCCTTTCCCAGCAGTTGCGCCATACCCGATAGGAGCGTTTGCAGAAACGAGTCGATCGTGCTGACGCATACATTGTCGTAGTCCGCCAGCATTTGGCGGAAACATACCTCCGCCCGTTCCCGCAATTCCCCGTCCGTCGCCCGTGTGCCGGAGAGCATAAACGACTTGGCTTTCTCGAAAAATGCGTCTTCACGGCTGTCCCCCTGCGCAATGGTGAGCAGATAAGTCAGAATACGCTCTTTCATCTCGGCGGTGGCTTTGTTCGTGAACGTTACGGCAAGGATATTGCGGTAACTCACCCCGCTGAGCAACAACCCCACATAGTAGGCGGCAAGGGTGAACGTCTTCCCCGTACCCGCAGAGGCACGGCAGACATTGAGAGAATGAATAGAATCAAGCATCAGACAATGTGTAAATTGGTAAATGTGTAAATTGGTAAATGACTTTAATGCCCTTACCCACCTTACCCACCTTAATGCCCTTAAAATCCTTAAAAGGCTCTTCCCCGTAGAAAAGTAAGGTGGATGGTTATAGGATGGTTATAGGATAGAAGGTGGATAAGCCGTTTTTGTCGGTCTCTTTTATTAACTATTCTTTATCATCCTCCGCTGCCCGTGCTTCGTCGAATTTCTGCTTCATGGTCGGGTTACCGTAAGTCAGTTTCTTGATGGTCAGCCCCTCGGCTTTGTTGTTGGCAAGGCGCAGGTTGTCTTCCGACCCCACCAATGCCTGGCGCACTTTCTGCAGATGGTCGATCGTCTTGTCTATCTCCTCAATGGCGGTGTGGAACTTGCGGCTCGCAAGGTCGTAGTTGCGGGCAAAACCGTCCTTGAACTCGTTCAGTTTGTTCTCGAAATTCGTAACATCAATGCTCTGGCTTTTGGCAATAGCCAACTGCCGCTGGTAGTCTATGGTCTTTTTGCTGGTCTGCACAAGCAGTGTAATCAGCGGGATAAAGAACTGTGGGCGGATAACATACATCTTTTCATAGCGGTACGATACGTCCACTATTCCGCCGTTGTATAATTCGCTGTCGGGCTCGAGCAGCGTAACCAATACCGCATACTCGCAGCCTTTCTTGCGGCGGTCTTCGTCCAATTTCTTGAAAAAGTCCTCGTTCTTGTGCTTGGTGGCAGTGGCGTCCGCCTCGTTCTTCATTTCGAACATAATAGATACATACTCCTCCCCGTCGGCATAGTCGCGGAAGATAAAGTCGCCCTTACTCCCTTCCGATGCATCGTTGTCTTTCTCAAAATAGGCACCGGGCATTACGGGACGCAGATTCTTGTTGTATTCCGCATTGCAATGCTGCTCTAGCGACTCACCGATCATCTTTGTCGAGAGACGCAGTTTCATCTCCTTGTAGTAGTCCACCTGTTCTTTCAGCAGGGTCAGTTTCTGCTCGTAGCCCTGACGGATATGCACCTCGTTTAGGGCGGCTTCATTCTGTGCCGTGGTGATTTGGTTCTGCAGTTGCAGTATCTGTTGGTCTCTGTCTTTCAGTACGTTGGCGGCTTTCTGACGCACCTCCATTACGGCAATCTGCTGCTTGTCGCCGCTCTGTGCAATAGCGGCTTTTAGGGCGGCAATCTCCTGCTCTTTCTGCGCACGCAGATTATTCAGTTCCTGCTCTTTCTGCATACGCAGTGTGGTCAGTTCTTTCTCCTTGTCCGCACGCAGTGTGGTCAGTTCCTGTGTCTTCTTGTTGATTTCGTTCTGAAAAGCCTGTTCTGTACGCAGACGGTCGGTTTGTTGTTCTGCTTTGTGCGTGCGTTCCAACTCGGCAAGCCGGCGTCCCAACTCCTGCTCAAACTCCTCATTGCGCACTTGGTTCAGTATAGCGGCATAATCCGCCTCGTCCACTGTAAACACACTCCCGCAATGCGGGCATTTCAATTCCCTGTTCATATCCGTCCTTTATTCTTTGTCCTTTGTCCTTTCAGCCACAAAGTTACAACAATTTTAGCAAATACACAAATTTGCCTTCATAATGGATGGACAACCGCATCAAACATTAACACATTTACGCATTGCCGGAATGTATTATTAGGAGTTTTGCTGCAAAATGGCATCACCGGGGACGCGGACGCCCCCGTCCGCGGGCAGTTTGGCACAAACTGAATGGACTTTGCTGTGCTTGTGGAGACGTGAAGCGTAAGGCAGATGCGTTTGCGTACTGAGTTTGTACTGCTTTTTCATGGTGCCTTTGCTATTTTGATATGGTGCCTTTGCAGCGGGTACAAGAGGAAAACAGCAGTACCCGGACGGGAATAATAGGGACTATCATAGTGCTGTCCTAATACGTCCGTTTATAACACACAGCAGGACACACCACCGCCCCGCCCTATATGAAGCCGTCAGCCACCAACCATTCCGCAGTACAGCACATCTCACCAACCGGATAATAAAATCTTTGTATCACCTGTATAGAAAGTGTATGTTATTAACGGGTTATTAACGGGTTATTAACGGGTTATTAACGGGTTGTTCAGCGGTAACTGCCGCATCCATACAGGGCTATCGCTGTTTTCATAACAGATCAGACAAACCTCTCGGACACCTCCGTGTGCTTTTTTCTGCTATGCAACATATTTAATGATTTTTTCATATAATAAGTTTGCACACCTCAAAAATAAGGCGTACTTTTGCACTTGAAAAGAAATGTACGCCGTCGCCAAAACGCTGTGTGTTATAAACGGACGTATTACATCAGCGGTGTAGTTCCTTGCTAACGGCTGCATTTTAAGACAACTGACAACTATATTATATTAAATACAAACTAATAATCAACCTATTAAACAAAATTCATTATGAAAAGATTATCTATCTTTTTCGCCGC
>ERZ808286.1427-NODE-1427-length-11904-cov-3.224070_pt1 | contig 11904 bp, 25 predicted proteins | sample MGYA00521276_ERZ808286 | MGnify/ENA primary metagenome ERZ808286 (study PRJEB31516, sample SAMN03275607) | gut metagenome | biome: mammalia-associated habitat; material: feces | host: Papio cynocephalus | place: Kenya | collected 2012-08-01 ... | reverse complement strand
ATATTAAAGTAAAAAGGGAGAAAGAAAAGTATGGAATTTAAAGTATGTAAAAATTTAGAATATGTTCGAGGATATTTAAAATATGGACATTATGAAGGAGAAATTGAAATTCCAGAGGAGGATGAAGAAAAGTTTAAAAAATCTCCTTTAGACTATTTAAACAATAATGATTTAGTAAATTCATTAGATTTTAAAATTGAAGATGTAGAAGTTGAGGATTGTGGAGATATATATGAAGTAAACTATGAGGAGGTGCAATAATGCCAACGCATGATGATTTAGGAACTCGAATGAAAACTTTTTATGAAAACGCACCCAAAATCCACCTTATGCACAGATGTCCTGTTGCCATCAGGCTAGACGGCCGCGCTTTTCATACATTTACACAAGGATTTCAAAAACCTTTTGATGAAGTCAATGCAAGAAACTATGCGGTATCTTTGTGAAAATATCCAAGGTTGTGTTTTTGGATATACTCAGTCAGATGAAATTACTCTTATACTTGTGGATTACAAAAATTTAACCAGCGCTGCGTGGTTTGATTATGAAGTACAGAAAGTATGTAGTATGGCTACGATGGTGTTTAATAAGATTTATGCTTATATTTGTCCTAGATGCAGAAATGCATGTTTAGAAAGATGTCAAGAAACAATGTTCTGTTGGAATTGTGGTCAAAGACTAAAATGGTAAAATCCGTCTAATAACTTTTGGAGAAAATCCGTTTTCTAAAATTAAAATAACTTTTGGAGAGGGTTTTGTCGAGGCAAGTTAGGCTAGACTAACTCACCAAGTTTAATACCGAAATACACCCGCCCATTATACCTCAGATTCATTATACCATACTATCCGTAGTTTGTCAAGCACAAAATTTTACACAATCACTCGGTAGGCGGGGCAAACACTTTAGCACACTAAAGCAATGAAGCGCGCAAGAAAATGATAAAAAGAAGTAAAGAAAATAATAAAAAACTTTTACAAAAACACTTGACAAATGAATTAAAAAGGCTTATAATGTGTACATAAGGTAAAGGAAAGGAAGCCGAAAGGCTAAAGGTAAAAGATTATGACAGATGCAGTTAGAGTTAGTGTGAACAATGGAGAATTGTATTTTGATACTTATACAGAAGATGAAGCCAATGCAATCATTGAGTATGTGAAGATGGTTGACCGTCCTTTGAATGTTGAAGTTGGTAGAGATGGTTCTTGTACGGTTTCTGGTGATGAGTTAGGCATACTTCTTCTTTTGTCAAAGTTCACTAAGATTGAGGTTCAGTTGTAAAAGGGTAAGGGCGTAAGCCCTTATTTTTTTTATCCTGCTGCCTGCAACGGCACAGAGGAGTAAACACTTTAGTGCGTTAAAGTGTTAAAGGACTAAAACATTGTATCTAAAAGAGTACAATTTATTTATAAAAAAGCTTGACAACTAACAATAAAAGGCTTATAATAGTTAATGTAAGGTAAAGATAAAACAAAAGGAAAGAGGTAAATAATCATGGATAGAACAGTACTTACATACTTCACAATCGAGGATAATTATTTTGTTTTCACAAGAACCAACTATTTTGACGATAGCACAGAGTCGATTGAGAGAGCAAAAGCTGAAAAAGAACTTGCTAGATTTCAGGCAATCAATCCAACTAGACAATTAAAGATTGTTAGACATCATGATATAATTACAATGTAAGAGGGCGAAAGCCTTCTTTTTTTGTTCGTTCTGAGTCGAATAAATGGTCTGGTGTCCGAACTATTATACCACACTACTAGCTAACTTGTCAAGAGGAAAAGTGTAAAAAAATAAAAATTTTATCTTTCCTAAAACAGGTAAAGGATTTGATAAAAAACGCAAGCACAAGTAATGACAAATACATAATAAAGTAGTATTATAATAGATGTAAGGAACACAAGGAAAGGGAACAAGAGAACATGAATTTAATCGAAAGAATCGAAGAGGCTATTGTAAATAATGATACAAACACGCTTGTGTTGTTGCTTGAGGATTGGGATAACAATAGACTGACAAATTAGAAAGGTGGAAAATGAAAGAGTTTTTTAGTATCACAGAAAAGAAGTATGTTTTTGAGGTTGCGGACTTGACTACAATTATCACAATTTTGAATGTCTTGTTTGTGGTGTGCGGTTTCGCATGGGCGCCTTTGCTCGGCATTGTGAATTGTGGTATTTGGCTTGTGTTGAATGTAAAAGCAAAAGCACATGCAAATAGTTATGTAGCACAGATTGCACTTATTGTATTAAATGTGTATTTCTTGACATTGTAGAGAAGATGAGAAATCTTCTCTTTTATTTAGGCAACCACTTTAGCGCGTTAAAGTGTTACAGTTCACCGCATTAAAGCGACTTTCGCAACTACCGAACACATGGTCTGCTGCCCGAAAAATTATACCACAGGTGACCGCACTTTGTCAAGAGAAAATTTGCACAAATTTATAAGTTTTTTCAATCCCAAAATTGTGCAACTTTTTTATTAAAAACTATTGACTTTTGTTATCTAAAGTAGTATTATAATACTTGTAAGGAACAGATACAGCATGATAGCTGAAAACAAAAAAGTAGCAAAAAAAGGGGTTGACAAACTCCTTAAGGTATGATATAATAAAGAAAAGAAAAGGAAAGAGGTAAAAAATTATGAAGATGGTTGTTGTTAAGATTGATGGAGTTGTTGTTGACAAGGATTGCTACTCACTTGCAAAGATTCGCGAGATTGAGAAAGCTGGATTCACAGTTGAGAGTGTCAAGTAGGCACTCTCTATAGGGTTTGAAAATTTGATTGTTTGAAAGGAAAGAGGTAGATAGTTATGTTTATGGTTTTGGAAAATGGTTGTAAGACGATTGTGGTAACAAGTGTTGAAGCTTTTGATATTGCTGGCTATATTGACTTTATGGAGACTCTTTGGGGTGATGACAATGAGGTTGATTGTTGGAGTAGCTTGGAGCAGATTGCAAATACTTTTGATATGGGAATTTCTGTGAAGTCTGCAAGCAATCCACATATTTACACATATGACGAGTGTTTCATCATTGGCGATGATGTCAAGTCATGCATCACTCATATTGTAAATTTTATGAACAGTGTACTCGAAACGCATGACGAATTTTTCTACTGGGGTTTGCTTCATACGATTGCTACATATGGCACAAAGTATGATGATGATATTCGCGTAAAAATTATTTAGAAAGGGGTTGACAAAAGCAAGAACATATGATACAATATAGATACAAACAAAAGATAGGAAGAGATAGAGGCTCACCACTCGGTTGACAGATTATCTAATAGGTGGTCGGTTGACCGAGGAGCCGAAGCCTTCCATATGGATTTAGAAAATAGTTATTGACAAATAATAATAAATATGATATAATAAATATAAAGTTAAGGGATAGTAGGCTAAATGGCAAACCGCTAAATGCGCATAGAGACAAGAGTTCGATTCTCTTCTATCCCAAGCAAGGCGAACCTAGGAATGACCTTTTGCAAATAGAATGACTAGGATATATAAAGGAAAGAGGTAAAAGGTATGAAAAATTTTGAAAAGGCAATCGAAAAGAGAAACAAGAGAAAGAATAGTCTTTTGAAGAGAATTATTTGGTATGGAGTTAAAGTTAGTGGATATAAGGCTCCATGGTGGGGTATTCCTTTTGTTGGTGTAAAGCATATTTACGATTTTTTTAATAACAAGAGACAGTGGAACAAAAAGAAAGCTAAGAAAATCGCTGATAGAATGATTTTTAATGAAATTGAGTATGACGAAGAAAATAATCGTTATATTTGGGAAAATCATCATTCATATTATTATGCTAAGATTCCATACCGCTATAAGAAGTGGGCAAGTGATTTTAGTTTGATGATGAACAGTTTTCTTATGATCGATTATCAGATTAAGGGTTATACAAAAGAATCTGAATATGTAGAAGATGGTTTTAGAAGATATTATTTTACACCGATTGAGAAAGGGGAGTAAAACATGGAAATTATTATAGCTTTTGGGTGCGGCTGTGCGTTTATCATACCACCATTGATTGCGGCAAGTATCAGTGATGCAGTCCAGCGTAAGAAAAAACGCAATGAAGTTTTAAGAAAATTTGGAATTAACCCTTGACAAATCAGTCTAGGCATGGTATAATAAATACATAATAAAGGAAAGGAAGTGAAGAATATGAAAAATTTGTATTAGCAAAGAGGAACGCAAAGTTCTTGATAAGTTTTTTGAAATGTGCGATGGAGATTTGAAAATAGGAGATGAAGATATTGGGGATTTAATTAGAACAATCTATACGGATAGTACAGACTTTGAAGTGAGAAACGACTTGTACGATATTGAGTACACAGACTAGGGGCATATAGCCCCTAATTTTTTTACAACAAAAGCTTGACATATCGCAGCTGTTGTGATATAACGAAATTTTGAGATGAAAATGCCCTAGAAAAAATTTTTCATTTTTCTCTTGACAAATTGAATGAAATATGATATACTGGCGGGCCGCGCACCATCGCCGCGGCCCGAAATATTATACCACACATAACTCAGGTTTGTCAAGACTAACTTTCAAAAAAGATATCCACAATTTGCTATCCCGAAATTGTGGATAACTCCTATTGACAAATAGGATTCTATACTGTATAATGAGTATATAAGGTAAAGAAAAGGCGGTTGGTAGTATGATGGTATTTAAGGTCATGGGGTATACGATAGTTGGATATGGGTATCGCTGGACGGTCACCCGCAATGGTGTATATATTGGTTCATACTCTGATACATGGGTAAATATTAGAACCGCAATTATTTTGAAAAAAATCAAATAAGGGGTTGATAAACACCCCTAAACATGATATAATCATTATAGAAAGTGAGGTTGAGTAGAAAATGAAAATTAAGATTGAAAAACGCCCTCAACTTATGCCAAAGTACAATCCATTTCAGACCGGACATGGAGTACAGGAATCCGCAAAGTATAAGAAGAAAGGGCGCAATGCTGAGAAAATGAGAAAAGAATTGAAAAATTACTATTGACAAACAATAGAAAGTATGTTATAATAAATATATAATAAAGAAAGAAAGAGGTAATGATTATGGAAAAAGGTGGAATTGGTTTTAACGGTTTATTATTTATTGTTCTTTTAGTTTTGAAGTTAGTAAAAGTAATTTCAATATCGTGGGTTTGGGTGTTTGCCCCTTTATGGATTCCATTGGGTATTGCACTTATTGTCCTTATTATTGTATCAATTATCGGTAAGTGTTAGAAAGAGAGGTAGATATTATGAGAGAAATTATTTACAAGGTAACAAAGCCAGGGCGTGTGGGTTTCGCAAAGCGCAAAACCCTCGAACATGCACAGAGAACTGCACAGGACATTCACGGAGAGTATAAGGCAGTTCTTGTGGATACAGAGATTGCAACAAAGACTTTGATCGCGGCGTCGCCTATGCGCCAACGTATGATTGAACAGTTTGGAAGAGTTCACCCTAGTTTGAAAAATAAGGTTGACAAATAAGTCAACCTTATGATATAATAGGTATAGAAAGTGAGGAAAAGAGAATGAAAGTTTATATTATTCATGAAGATAATCATGGCGTTATTGGAGTAGCAGATAGCTATGAAAGTGCAGTTCAGTTCTTGTTGACAGAATGGATGACAGGAAATTTTGAAATTTGGGATAGATAAAAAAGAAAATATAATACTTTAGTAATCAATCCAGAAAAAATTAAGGCATGGGGAAGAGATAAGTTTAACGATTTCTTTGAAGATATCTTTTGGATCGAAAAAACAGACCTTATAACAGATGCACGTAATAAAATTGAGGAGGTGTTGACTGACGATGGGTTGGAACTACGATTATAGTTTTGATTATCTTAAAGAACAGGCACATGAAAAATCAAAAAATGCAACTTGTGATAAAATCCTCGGCTACATTAAGAAAAATCCTTGTATAACAGTAGCCGAGTTAAGAAGATTCATCATCGACTTAAAAAATAATGGTTTTTAACCATTATTTTTTTGAAATTAAACTTGACAAAGTTCCTTTAATATGATAGAATGGCGGCGCGCTTGCGGTTGGGGCGCGCCGAAATATTATACCACATATAGCCGCAGTTTGTCAAGACTAATTTTTGAAAAAATTGCACAAAAATTTTTCTCCCGAATTGTGCAATTTTTACGAAAAGAATCTGATAAAAAACGCAAGAAAATTGTATCAATCCATGCCTAAAAGTAGTATTATAGTATCTGTAAGGAAGAGATAACAATATGATAGTTGAAAACAACTTCCTGAAGAAAATAAAAAAATGCTTGACAAAGCAAACTAAATGCGCTATAATAAATACATACAAGGGAGCTGGTAAAACTTGAAACAAAACCCTGTCGAGTGCATAAGGAAGTCAAGGTGCAGTAAAGGTTGAAAAAATTTGAAAAAGGTCTTGACAAACTCCCTTAGATATGCTATAATAAGTGCATAAAGTAAAGGAAAGAGGTAACAAAATGGAAAAGAAGATTGACAGAAGAATTAAGTACAGAGTAGTAGTTGATACAGAGACTTGTCCAGTTGATAAGGACTTGAAAAATGTTATCCCAAGCAATATGTGGACATATGATTTTGGTTTTGCAGTTGTTGACAAGAGAGGTAATGTATACGAAGCGTATAGTTTCGTCAATGCGGATATCTTTATTGGAGAACGTGAATTGATGCAGTCCGCATATTACGCAAATAAGATTCCGCAGTATTGGGAAGATATTAAAGCAGGTAGACGCACGTTGACAAGCTTTTATAATATCAGAAAAAAGTTCTTTGAAGTGTGCGAAGCATACGGAGTTGAAGAAATTTATGCCCACAACATGAGATTTGACCACGGAACATTAAACACAACGGAAAGGTGGTTGACAAAATCAAAATACCGCTACTTCTTCCCATCGCAGTATATTATTTGTGACACTTTAAAGATGGCAAGAGATGTTATTTTAAAGATGCCAACGTACAAAAGATTTTGTACTGAAAATGGCTATGTTACAAGAAACGGTCAACCAAGAGCAACTGCTGAAATTCTTTACAGATTCATTACAAAGGATAATGACTTCATAGAAAGCCATACCGCCCTTGAGGATGTAATGATTGAAAAAGAAATTCTTGCCTATTGTTTCAAGCAACATAAAAAAATGCGTCGGCTTTTGTGGGAAAATTAAATTTCCCACTTGACAAGCCACATAAAATGTGGTAGTATATAATAAAGAGGAAAGGAGAAGAAAGGCATGAAAACAAAAGCGCAGTTAGTAAAAGAAATTATAGCGGAGTTCGCAAAAGAGGGCGAACCTGTGACCGAAGAAGAAGCTGGTGAAATTGCCGACTTAGAAATCAAAGCCAAAGAAAATAATGTTAAACATTATGAGCGTAGCACAAAGCCACGAGACAAGCCAACAAAAGAAAGAAAGATAGATGTAGAAAAATTAAAGATTTTAGAACAAATCCAAGTTACCCTTGAGGAATACGGATTTACAGTTAAAAGGGAGCGAGAAGTTGCGCTACATTTTGGAGATTATGAGTTGAAACTTATTAGACATAAAAAAGTAGTTGACAAACAATAAAAAATGTGATATAATAATTATAGAAAGTGAGGGAAAGGAAAATGAGAAGTCCACCAAAAAATAAAAAAAATAGTTGACAAAATAAAAAAAGTATGTTATAATAAATATATAATAAAGAAAGAAAGAGGTAGATAGTTATGGAAAAGAAGATTACACAGAAAGAAATGTTCAATGAGGTTATCGCACTTGCTACTGCAAACGGTAGAGAGGACATTGTGAAGTTTGCCGAGGAAAGAATTGCGGCACTCGATAAGAAGTCCGCAAACCGTAAGCCATCGAAGAATCAGACTGCAAATGAGGAAATCAAGGCGGAAATCCTGAAGTTTCTTGAGGGTTCGGACGGCAACACTTGTACAGAAATTAAGGATGGTCTTTCCGATGACTACTCACTCAATAAGATTGTAGCACTTATGACGCAGTTGTCAGGCGGTGCAAAGCCAAAGAATGGCGTTGAGTACCCAGTAGTTCGATTTGCCGAGGGTAAGGTGGTTAAGTTCCGCCTTGCCTAAGCAGTAAAAAATTTCATAAGGGGCTTGACAAACAAGCCCCTATATGATAAAATAGGCGTGTGGCTCAATGGTACAGCAACGGTCTCCAAAACCGTGATTTACAGGTTCAAATCCTGTTGCGCCTGCTAATACAGTAAAGAATTGTTACCTCCTTTCCTTGGGTGCGAGAAATCGCACCCTATTTTTTGAAAAAAGCACTTGACAAAAATTGATTTTTGTGTTATAATGGGCGGCGCGCCATGGGTCGCGGCGCGCCGAACTTGTAGTATACCATAGTCCCGGCTTTTTGTCAAGAGTTTTTTCAAAAAAAATTTTTTTATTTTTTATCCCAAAACGCTTGACAAATTAGAATCTATCCTGTATAATGAATATGCAAGGTAAAGGAAAGAGGTGGCTAAAATGAGTATGGATAAAGCAATCGAGAGAGGTAAAGAACATAGAAAAAGATATTATGGTTCAAAAGCCATTGATAAAAGTTGTAGATGTCATGGTGGTTGTCCTGTTTATCTTGGAAATCGTATGTATCAGTATAAAAAAGAAAAAGAAAAAATGCTTGACAGAGAAAAGGATAAGTGATATAATAAATATAGAAATTAAGGAAAGAGGTAAAAAGATATGAAAACATTAGTATTTGATATGGACGGAACAATCGCAAATTTCTACGGAGTAGATGGCTGGCTTGAGGATTTACACAACGAGAATCCGCGACCATACATCATGGCAGAACCGCTTTGGGATATGGCTTTGCTTGGTTCTCTTCTCTCTTGTTTAAAGAGTGTTGGTTACAGAATCATTGTTACATCTTGGTTAGCTAAGGATTCCACAAAGGATTTTGACGAAGTTGTGAGAACTGCAAAAAGAGATTGGCTTGCTCGCTACGATTTCCCTTTTGATGAAATCCACCTTGTGAAGTATGGCACAACAAAAGCCAACTGTACACGTAAACATGGCGGAAATCAGATTCTTTTTGATGATAACGCAAAAGTTCGCAAGGGTTGGAGTTTGGGAGATACAATCGACCCGACCGCAGAAAATATCATTGATTTTTTAGCTGATTTACTCTTGACAGAGTAGGTCAGCGGTGGTATAATAGATATAGAAAATGAAAGAGAGGTAAATTAAAAATGGCAGTAATTAAAAAACAGCTTGAATTAGAAGAATCAGAAGAGGATATTCTTGCAAAAGCAAGTCAAGTTTTAAAGAATATTCGTTCTAAAATGGCAGTAGATGAGACTCTTTATGATTATGATTCTCATCCAAGTATTATCACAGTATTATATGAAAATATGTATGAACTTTATAATAATTAAAATAGGCATTTTTGCCTATTTTTTTTACTCAAAACGCTTGACAAACAATAGAAAATATGTTATAATGGCGCGGCGTGCACGTTCCTCGCACGCCGAGATATTATACCACATAGCTCTGGCATTTGTCAATAGGAAAATTACACAAATTTTTTAGCCTTGTGCATCCCGAATTTTGTGCAATTTTCCGATATTGATTTTCTATAAATATTTTGTTATAATGTATTTACAAGGTAAGGAAAGATAACAAAAATAGAAACCTCGGTCGTGAGGAAAACAAATTTTTGAAACTTTCAAAAACCTATTGACAAACACTTGAAAATATGTTATAATAAGCATGTAAGGTCAAGGAAGATTAAAGGTTCTAAACCGAAAAGAAAATAATAAAAAAAATGCTTGACAATCCTTACAAAATATATTATAATGTATATGTAATAAAGAGTTAAGAATTTATTAAGAAAAGGGGTATGTTTTATGACAGCAACAAACAAGACAACAAAGAAGCAGTATTTTGAAATGATTATGGCTATCGAGGGTGTGTCCGAGGACATCAAGGACTTCTGCGCAAAGGAGATTGCAACCCTTGAGAAGAAGAACGCAAACCGTAGGCCATCGAAGAATCAGACCGCAAACGAGGAAATCAAGACAGAGATTCTTGACCTGCTTAAGGGTGCAGAACCTATGACTTGCACAGAGATTATGAACTCTTTCGAGGGTAAGTATTCTCTCAATAAGATTGTAGCACTTATGACACAGCTTGCCGGTCCAGCTAAGGACGAAAACAGAGATGCTACCAAGGTATATGCTGTTCGGCGTATCCCTGACGGTAAGAAGATGACCTTTGCCCTTAATACCGAGGGTATCGAGGGCTAGTAAGAAATGCGCGGTCGGTGGGGTTCTCCCACCGAAAACCGCAATTAAGGGTTGACATTCTCAACCTCTTGTGATATAATAAAGATACAGTAAAGGAAAGGGGTTGTGAATATGAATATCAAGTTGTGTGAAGATTGCGGAAACCTTATCTGTAAAAATGGTAAAATGCTTTGCCATGAAATGTGGGATAATCCTTGTGAGGAACTGGAAGAGTGTCCAGAGGGTTTCACAATGGAAGAGGTTGTCGAGTTGGAAGAGAAAACCAAAGGACAGAGAGTCGACCATGGCATCGCACAGGAAAAGCGTAAGGATTCCAAGCCAAGAACAGTTAAAATTTCTGATGAAAAAAAGGCGGTTTTCCATGATATTTTAGCCAATTTGCAAAGTATTTATGGTGAAAAAGTTGAGATTCTCAAAGAAAACAAGCTGATTTCTTTAGAAATCAATGGGCGCAAGTTCAAAATCGACTTAATTGAACAGAGAAAACCTAAAAAATAAAGGTTTTTAGAGGAAAATTCCTTAGAAAATGAGGAATTTTCCTCTATTTTTTTATTTTTTTTACTTGACAAGGTGCATAAAATGTGGTATAATATCGCGGCGTTGACCACCGGGCAACGCCGAGTTCCCACAACCAGACCCTATATGGCTTTTTTTCCTGGTTGTTTGAAATCTGAAAACCGCCATACGGATCCCGAAATTAGATGTTTGACTTACTTTTGTTGTAAATTTACTCGTTTTTTCTCTGAAACGTAAAAATGCCTGTCAGAATAAAAAATGGCTTACTGTATCGAATTACAGTGATTCTATTGATAAATGCCTCAGTGCATCTCTCTTGACATTTTTTCGTATTTTTGATATAATTATATAGGGGAGGTAAATTAGCTTCGTTTTTTCTTATTCTCATTTAAAAACGAACAAATACTCGCAACAATAGAAAAGATATAGTTACAGTTAATTACAGTTTTACTACTGGTATATGCTTTCGTACCTTTGACACTTCTGAAAAATTATTATATAATATATGTAGAAAATGAAATAGAAAAAGGAGATTATAGACTATGGGTAAAACAATAGCAGAGCTTATTGCAGAAGGTAAGTCAGTTGAGGAGATTAGTCAGATGGCACAGGCGGAAGCTGATGCGGTTGCCGCAGCCAAGAAGAAGAGAAAAATTGATCCTAAGGAAGTAGATGCCGCAAGAGGATACCTGATCGCTGATGTGCTGGATTACGTAGAGGCTGTTACTGGAATTGAGATTTCAGAGGAAAACGCTGATGAGATTACAAAGGACCTGACTGAGAAGATGAAGTTTATTGAATTTCTCCTTGAGGCAGCAGACCTGACTGAAAGTGAAAACAAGAGTAAGCCTAAGTTTAAGGTAGAAAAAGATACAGTTCCTATGTCAGAGTTGCTTAGCTTCTTCCGATTCATGTAATTTAAAGTATTTAGTCCCTGTACATGTAATGTGTACGGGGACTTTTCGTGCGGGCTCTTGTCTAGGGATCTCTTTAATAAGAATTAAAGAGACTAAAACGATAACGGTTACGGTAACAAGAGCCAAGGCATGTGCGGCCAGACAAAAACACTATTAACACAAAAACACTATTAACACAAAAACACTATTAACACAA
>ERZ808286.1424-NODE-1424-length-11911-cov-6.476721_pt1 | contig 11911 bp, 10 predicted proteins | sample MGYA00521276_ERZ808286 | MGnify/ENA primary metagenome ERZ808286 (study PRJEB31516, sample SAMN03275607) | gut metagenome | biome: mammalia-associated habitat; material: feces | host: Papio cynocephalus | place: Kenya | collected 2012-08-01 ... | reverse complement strand
GCGGTCAGCGGGATACCCGGACTCTTGATTACCTCGTCGGCATTGAGAATAAGCGACTCGCTATGCTGTCCGTCCTCCCATGCGATGCCGTTTTGGTCAAGCATAGCGCGGTATCCGGGTTTGATTTCCCCCATATCGCTCACAAAGACATCAAAGCCTTTTTCTTTGGCGAGTATCGCGGCTCCCGTCCCCGACTCGCCCGCTCCAAGCACTACTATTCGTTTCATAGGTTTTTAAGTTTTTGTTTCCGTCAACAGACGTGGTTTGACTGTTAAACGAATATAATTGAATCCTATTGGATGATATTTGTTCCTATCGTATCTTTAATGTCAGTATCGTCAATGCCGCCAATATCATCGTTACAATACAGAACCGCAAGACAATTTTGGTCTCGTGTTGTAACTCGCTGCTGCCTTTGAATTTGACGATACAGGTCGGGTCGTTGCGCAGCACCTGTTCCATCGAGGTACGATAGTGGTCGTGCAACGGCGTGCGTTTCCATACACGGATGTGTTTCCCGCGGCGTTTGGCGAACTTATACACCTGCGTTTGTACAATCACCGACACGCTCTCCATCAGAAATACTCCGCACAACAGCGGAACCAGCAACTCTTTGTGGATAATCACCGCACACACACCTATTATACCGCCGATAGTCAGACTGCCCGTATCGCCCATAAAGATCTGTGCGGGAAAACCGTTGTACCACAAAAAACCGACCAGTGCCCCCACAAACGAAGCCAAGAATACAACCAACTCCTCACTGCCCGGTATATACATCACATCGAAATACTCCGCCCACACATAACTGCCGCTCACGTATGCCAGCACTATCAACGCCACACCGATAATCGCCGAGTTACCCGCACACATTCCGTCCATTCCGTCATTCAGGTTTGCCCCGTTGCTCACAGCGGCTACCACGAATATGGTAAGCAGCACAAAGAATATCCACCCCGCACGATACTTGTTCTCTTCGCCAAGAAAAGAGAACATATCCGCATAGTTGAAGTTGTGGTGTTTTACAAACGGAATAGTCGTCTGCGTGGATTTCACCGCAGGTGTCTTGTCCACCACCGTGATATTGTTCTCCACGTGCGTACGGACGACCTCGTTCATTTTTACTTCCGGACTGTAACGGAGTGTCAGCCCCACTATCAAACCGAGTGCTATCTGCCCTGCTATCTTAATCCAGCCGTTCAGTCCGTCTTTGTTGTGGCGGAAAGTCTTGATGTAGTCGTCAGCAAAACCCAATGCCCCAAGAATAAGAGTGGTGATAAGCATCAGTATCATATATACATTGCTCAGTTTCCCCATAAGCAGGCACGGCAACAGAATACTGACGATAATCACTATTCCCCCCATCGTCGGCACACCTTTCTTGGCTACGTTGAACGGATCGGTTTTCTCGTCGCGCTGCGTCTCGGAGATATGTTTGCGCTTCATCAGACTGATGAAATACTTGCCAAAACAGATACTCACCAATAGTGCCAACACGCCTGCCACAATCGCACGGAACGATATATACGTCATCAGCCGCGCCCCGGGCAGTTCGCTGAAATATGTAAACAATGAATAAAACACGGTTCTAATTATGAATTATGAATGAATAATTATGAATTAACGGCGTTTTTGTGTTAATTTATGGATGCCCCATTCTTATATATTTGAATAATTTTTGATCATATTTGGAGCAAAAAAATAACGTCTAATTACACGATAATTAACGTTCTTATACTTAGCAGTATTTCCGTATCACCTCGTGGTCGTCAAAGTGGTGTTTAACGCCTTTGATGATCTGGTAATCTTCGTGTCCTTTGCCTGCCACGAGTATCACATCACCTGCTTGTGCCAGTGTGCAAGCCGTCTTGATGGCGGTTTCTCGGTCTTCTATCACAAGCGTCTGTTTTAGTTCCTCTTCGCTCAGACCTGTTTCCATATCGTGCAGAATATCCATCGGCTCTTCGTCGCGCGGGTTATCCGAAGTCAGTATCAGTTGGTCTGAACCGCGTTTGGCTATCGCCGCCATCATCGGGCGTTTGCCCTTGTCGCGGTTGCCGCCACAGCCCACCACGGTAATAAGCCGGCTGCCTTTCTTGCGTATCTCGTTGATGGTCTGTATCACGTTGTCCACCGCATCGGGCGTATGCGCATAATCCACTATCGCCGTCCAACCTTTTTCGCTGCGTATCGTCTCGAAACGTCCGTTCACGGGGCGCAGGGTGGACAGTACCCGCAGCACTTCCGTCTTGTCAAATCCGAGACACACAGCCGCACCGTATATACAGAGCAGGTTGCTTACGTTGAACCGCCCCACCAGCGGCACAAACACCTCTTGCCCGTTCACCTCCAATAGCATCCCGTCGAAACCCTCTTCCAGTATCTTTGCGTGGTAGTCGGCGATTGCACGGACAGAATAGGTATATACTTTTGCACGGCAGTTCTGGGTCATAACCAACCCGTTCTTATCGTCTTTGTTCGTAATGGCAAAAGCCTCTTTTTTCAGTCCGTCGAAGAGACGTTTTTTCGTGTCGCGGTAGTTGTCAAACGTCTTGTGATAGTCGATATGGTCGCGTGTCAGGTTGGTAAACAACGCCCCGTCGAAATCCAGTCCCGCAATACGTTCCTGCGCAATGGCGTGGCTGCTCACTTCCATAAAGGCGTACTCGCACCCCGCATCTGCCATCCTGCGCAGCAAACCGTTCAATTCAATCGCATCGGGGGTGGTGTGCGTGGCAGGAATCGCCTCATCTCCCACATAGTTCACCACCGTTGAGAGTAACCCCGCTTTATGCCCCAAGCCGCGCACCAACTTATAGAGCAGTGTGGCGATGGTGGTCTTTCCGTTCGTACCTGTTACCCCCACTAATGTCAACCGCTTGCTCGGCTCGCCGAACCAACGGCTTGCCAGCAGACCGAGAGCATAATCGGTGTTCTCTACAAGGATATAGGCCGTGCCGGCCGTCGTTGCTGGCATATACTCCGCATTGCTCAGCACCACGGCGGCAACACCTTTTTCTACGCACGAGGCTATGAACGTATGCCCGTCCACTGCCGTTCCCGCTTGTGCCACGAACAAATCACCGCGTCCCGCCTTGCGCGAGTCGAACTGTATGTCCGCTATCTCCTTATCGGTACTCCCGACCACCTGCTTCACCTCTATGGCCTGCAGCAATTCCCTAAGTTTCATATTATAGTAGCATTTACTTCAATATACCCTCGTTTATTTTCTTCTATTTTTCTTGCCGCTTGTGGCAAAGGAACATCATATATAATGCTGGTTGATCATATAATTCTCTGTAAAAAAACAAATAATTAACGGCTAATTACACGGTGATTAACGGAGAATTATAATCGTACTTAATGGGAAATTTCCACCTATCTCTTCTCTAACACCCGGTTCCCTTCCTCATCGAACACATAGCACCCCATACTCGCCATCGTTTTTTCAGCAATCTGCCTTACCACCGTACCGCAGTCCATACCGGCATCGTAATACACGTAATGGGCGGGGTCGTTGATAACACATATACACGTGTATTGCGGATCTTCTTCCGGAAAATAACCCACAAAAGTCATTCTGTGCCGTCTGCCTGTGTAGCGTCCGTTGATGAGCAACTGTGCCGTACCGGTCTTCCCCGCTATGTGTACAAGGTCGCTTTGTGCCTTGCGCATTCCATACGGGTTCACCGATGCTGTCCCCAAACGGTTGTCCCACACCACATCGTGCAACGCACCCTGTATATCCCGCAGCGTGGACGAACTGCAAATCGATGACTTCACAGTCTCTGTACTGTAGCGTATCACAGTCTCGCCGTTCTGCTGTATCTCTTTTACCAATACGGGGCGGATCATCTTGCCGTCGTTGGCAATGGCATTGTAAAACATCATTATCTGCATCGGACTCATCTCCACCGAATAGCCGTACGACATCTTACTCAGCGTTACGGTATCTTTGGGTATGTCAATGCGGTTCTGCTGTGCACCGGGTATCTCGCAATAGACGCTGTCCAACAAACCCATTTTGCCTATTCGGTTCACAAATTTCTTCGCACTCCCCTCGTAGGCGTGCGTAATCAGTTTCGCCATTGCGATATTGCTTGATACCGCTAAGGCTGAACGCAATGTATAAACCGTGTCGTGCGGGTGGGCGTCTTTGTGACGGACTTTGATATAGGTCCAACCGTCTTTATATACACGTACCGTGTCGTCTATATCCGCTTTGCCGTCGTCCAACGCTGCCATCATGGCTATCGTCTTGAAAGTCGAACCGGGTTCCATACGTGTTACGGCATGGTTCTTCATTTCATAATAGTCCCCGTCTTCTGCACGGTCCAGATTCGCAATCGCTTTCACCTCACCCGTATGGGTTTCCATCAGCATACAGCACCCCCATTCGGCACCGGTCTTCTGCAATCGGTCATACAGGGCTTTTTCGGCTATATCCTGCAAATCGGTGTCTATCGTCGTTAACACGTCCAACCCGTCTTCCGCCTCTTCTATGGTAACATACTCTGTCCGACCGCCGATGCGCTGCCTCGCACTGAGACCCTCACGCCCGCGCAACTCCTCTTCAAACGCTTTCTCCAAACCCGCATTGCCGTAACCGTCATCACCGTAAATACTGCCTATCGTACGGCTTGCAAGGTTTCCGAAAGGCTTAATGCGCTTGTGCTGCGCCTCAAAAAGAATACCGCTTTTATATTTCCCCAAGCATATCGGGTACGACTGTTCCAACTTGCGCTTTTGCAGGTAATCAATGCGCTTGGGGGCTATCCTCAAACGGCTCTCGCCATTCCTGTATGCTTTGGAAATCAGTTGCTTGTACTCTGCTGCACTGCGGTCGCCGATTATTCTGCTCAGGTTGGCTGACAACGAATCGATGCTCTCTTTATATAGTTTGCCGTTCTTTTCATGCAGTGCGGGCACGCGCGTATCCATATAAACATAGTACTGCGGCATACTGCTTGCCAACAGGTTGCCGTGACAGTCAAGTATATTGCCGCGTGTGGCACGAATTGGCTGATTGACCGCCACCTGCTTGTCAGCAATCGCCAACCAACGCTCGCTGTCAAACACCTGTATATAGACTATCTTGCCTATCACAGCCGCAAAACCCAACACAATCACACTGAATATCAGTGCAAAACGCAATATCGTATTTCTCTGCTCGTCCGACAATATTAATTGTTAATTATTAATTGTTAATTCGCACCGGCGGTGTCGTGTTCTCTTTCAAATCGCTGCCACACTCCTCAAGGGTCTTTGCAATCTCCGATTGACGCGTAGCGTTCACCCATTGGGCACTGATAGTCAGGTACTCGAACTTCGCATCCAACATTTCTTTCTTCGTATCCGTCAGCTTGTGCTGCTGATACATCGACTGATAACCCGAATATATATATATGAATATCATCACAATAATCAGCACAATCAGTTTGTACTGTTTGCGCAGTCCTTTGCTCAGCAGTTTCTCACCGTTAAGCCAACTCTGTATATCGTGCGTATTCATTATTGTTATAGGATATGTCTCCTAAGTAAGGTGGATGGCAATCGTTTCTCATTCTGCAAGCCCCCTATTTTTTTTGGGGGGGAGTCTTCTCCGCCACCCGCAGTTTCGCACTGCGGCTTCTCGGATTGCGTGCCACCTCTTCCTCACTGGCCGTCAGACCTTTTTCTATCACTCTGAAAGGGGTGAGTATGTTCCCGTAAAAATCCTTCTCTATATTCCCATCTATGTTACCCGACCGCAGGAAATTCTTTACCAACCGGTCTTCCAGCGAATGGTAAGTCAGTATCGCTATCCGACCGCCGGGATTCAGCAGGTCGCGTGCCGCAACCAGCATCTCTCTTAACGCACCCAGTTCGTCATTCACCTCCATACGCAATGCCTGAAACAACCGTGCCATATCCTTTTTCATTCCTGTCGGCACCTCAATCAGCCCATTGTCAATTACGCATTGCGCATTGTGCATTACACATTCTACCAACTGCTCCGTCCTTGTTATTGCCTCCTTTTCCCTTGCACGCACAATCGCTTTCGCTATATGCCGCGAATTCTTCATCTCCCCGTACAAATACAGCACCCGTGCCAACTCTTCCTCACTGTAAGTGTTCACAATGTCGGCTGCCGTGCGTTTCGCAGATCGGTTCATACGCATATCCAACAACCCCGCAAAACGGAAACTGAACCCCCGCTCAGCCTCGTCAAAGTGATGGAAACTCACACCTAAATCCGCCAGCAACCCGTCTATCTCTTCCACCCCGTAATAGTCCATAAAGTTCTTCAGATACCGGAAGTTCCCGTGTACAAACTGCCACCGCGCATCATCTAACAGAGAAACACCTGTTCCTCTCTTCCCCTCGTTGAGGGCGGAGGAGGAAATTATATTCCTATATGCGTCCATATCCTGGTCAAACGAGAACAGCCGCCCCTGTTCGCCCAACGCCGCCATAATGGCTCGCGAATGTCCGCCACCGCCGAAAGTTACGTCCACATACGTCCCCCCTGACTGTATGTTCAGTCCCTCTATCGTCTCACGCAACATCGCCGGTATATGGTACACATTCCCCATAACTTATCCTTTCATCTTTCTCCTGATCCTGCTTGCCAAATCTTTTCCGTCAAGCCGTTTCTCGGCAAATTTTTCGGGACTCCAGAGCGCAAAACGATCAAGCATTCCCACAAACAGCACATCCTGCTGAACCCCTATCGCCTCCAGATTCTTCTTCTGCAGCAGAATACGACCTTGGTTGTCCATATCCAAAAACTCTGCGTCCGACATAAACTGCATAAGCAGCATCTGGTCTTCCGGATCCCATTCGTCCAACGCTTCGCGCAACTGCCCCACTTTCTCGTTCCACACCTGTTCCGGATAGAATATCAGACATTCGTTGTCGGTATCACGACGCATTACAATACATTTGCTTTCCGCCTCGTTCAGTATCTTCCGATATACTGATGGAACGAAAATGCGACCCTTCTCATCTGCCCGCGCCTCTATATTTCCGATAAATGTACTCATATTCAATTAAAAGGTTTGTTCAATGCGTTGGCGGGTGTATCAACCTGCAACACTGCCAAGCAATTCGTCTGTTCGCTATAATCGCAAGATAAAAATTTCTACGGTGTTTGTCTATAAAAACAGCTTGGATTTGTTAGGTCACCTTCTGTTTGTTATATCAAACTCGCATACTTCGTCATTAAAAACGTTGCAAAGATACAACTTTTATTTGAATTACCCCACTTTTCCCCACAAAAAAAATATCCACACCGTTTTCAACAACTTTTCAACAAATAAAATATCGCACAATATACACAAAATCAAACAAATATATATTTTATAAACATTGTGGAGCAAAGTGGTGTATTTACTGGGAACAGGGATATTCGGCGTGTAGTACAAAATAGGCTAACGGGTAGTACAAAATAGGCTAAGTTAAGGAATAGGATAGAAAAGCAATACCTTCCGTATAACCGTATCGGGTTATTAACGGGTTATTAACGGGTTGTTAACGGGTTGTTCAGCATACTATCCAGATAGTATAATGGGCGTTTACCCTGCCATCGGCAACAACCTTACGGGGACGCGGACGCCACGTCCGCGGTCGGTTTGGCACAAACCGTATGACGATACTACGCTTGTGGAGACGTGAAGCGTAAGGCTGGTGCGCTTGCGCACTGAGTGCCGTAGCGACACAAAGCCCTGTGGACTGAGTAGAACGCCTTATCGTCTCGCATCGTCAAAGAGTAACTTTCGGGCTATTTTCTTCCATTTTTTCTCGCTAAGAGGCTCTTTTCTACGGTTTTCAAGGCGACAAATTTGTGTATATCAATAAATTTTGCGAACTTTGCAATCGGCTTGAGTACAAAATCTTCGTCCCGCTATTGAAACGGTTGGTATGGATATGGCTGTCTGTGGTAATCTGTGCTGTGTGTACAGCGCAGGAAACAATTCTTGTGGGCGATATACTCAACGAACAAACCGGAGAACCCGTAGCAGGAGCGAATATCTATTTTCAGGGTACGCAAACAGGCACTTCGTCCGACGCAAAGGGGGCTTTTATGCTCCGCACCGACCTGACGCGCAAACGCACACTCGTCATCTCGGCGGTGGGCTACCATACGCAGCGTTACCACATAGAACCGGGTACTATGGCGGGTATGCAGATTGCACTGCGAGAGAAAACCGCCATCATAGAGGAAGTGATTGCCACACCGGGAGAAAACCCCGCCATACCGCTTGTCGCTGCCGTACGGGCACACCGCAGACAAAACGATCGCACGTTGAAACCCGACCTGCAAACGCAAGCCAACAACGTAACAGAACTGTATATCAGCAATATACAAAAACGGCACTTGCAGCGGCAACTGTGGCGCAGCCTGCAATCGGGGCTGCTGACAACCGAGGATTCTACGTTTCTGCTGCCGCTCTACCGTGCCGAACAGGCAGTTTGTCTCCGCAGCACTGACATTCAGCCTACAGGTGAGAAACACGAACAAGCGTTGATACTGACAGCAAACGACTACTCCGCCTTGCTCACCAACACGGGCAATCTCAATTTTTATCAGAACTCCGTTTCGCTTCTCGGACGGGCTTTCCTCTCGCCCTTGGCAGCATCGGGAACAACCTGCTACCGCTATTATCTCGCTGATTCCGTACAAACGGCAGCAGGCAAAACCTACGTAGTCGATTTCCGAACACGCAACCCGTTTTATGCCACTTTCAACGGCACACTCCGTATCGATTCAGCCACGTTGGCGTTAGTAGCAATAGAAGCAACCGTCCCCGCACAAACAAGCGTCAACTATTTGAGCAACATGCACATACGACAGTCCTTCGCCACCGACCACTCCCTGCTGAACGAAGAAATATCCGCACTCCTTGACTTTGCCGTCAAAACTGACACCGCACATCTTTTCCCCACTGTCTTATTAAAACATACAATAAAGATGACTTCCCCCTCCCCTTCAGAGAGGGGGCTTGCAGAAAGCGGACAAGCAGAATATGGAGAAGAGCCGATGCTGGTATCCCCTCTCTCTGAGGGACATGATGGGGAAGTCGGAGCAGGATTGGACAGCCTACCTATTATCCGAACAGCCCGATGGCTTGCCGCTATCATCACCACCGGCTATATCCCAACAGGCACATGCGTGGACATCGGGCATATCGAGGAAATCTTGCAGGTGAACCGGCACGAGACCGTGCACCTCGGATTGCCGTTCCGTACCAACGGAAAACTATGGCGCAATGTGTCGCTCGAAGCATCGGTGGGCTATGGCTTCCGAGACCATGCGTGGAAAGGACTCGGACGGGTGAATATCAACCTCCCTACCCTGCGCCGGAACATCCTTTCTTTGGAATACAGGGACCACTATGTCTGGACGGAAGTCGACGACTTCTCGCGGCTCCTGCGAGAGAACAGTATAGGCTGGAAGAATATGGATTTCACCGCCTATGCTTTCGAGGCATTGCATTCCAACACCGCTGCACACAACACCGCCGCACGGCAACGGCAGTTCCAACTGCGTACCGAAAACGACTGGACGGACAATCTCGAAACCACACTCTATGCCCGCTTCGGGCGAATGGGCTATGGCGACCCGATGACGGGCTACTATGCTATGCCCGACTATCATTACCAATCGCTCGGAGCAATCTTCCGCATTGGCTTCCGTGAACGCAAAGTGGATATGTATTTCCGCAGAGTGCATGTCTATAGCCAGTATCCGGTCTTGTATTTCGGGCTGGAAACAGGTTCGTGGCAAACCGGCAATATGGCGCACTATCGTATGTACGGGCGGTTGAATATGCTCCTGCGCCAGAGGGTAAACCTCGGTATGGGAGGCTCGCTCGATTGGGCATTGTCGGCGGGTATGGTCTTGGGCAAAGTGCCGTACCCGATGCTGCACCATTTTGAGGGAAACCAGGGCTATGCATACGACCCATACCGCTTTACGCTGATGAACAACTACCAATATGCCGCCGACCGATATATATCGCTGCACACCGAGTGGAACGGACAAGGTATCCTCTTCAACCTTATCCCCGGTGTGCGGTACTTGCGCTTGCGCGAATTGGTGAGTTTCAAATTGGCATACGGCTATCTCTCCGACCGGAACAATCCAGCTCATGCCGATTGGGCGGAAACCATTCTCCCCTCCCTCACAGGAACACCTCTGCCCTACATGGAAGTGGGACTCGGTATCGGCAATATCCTCCGCATAGGCGACCTCTATTCTGTGTGGCGGCTCACTAATCGCAATGACCCCGCTACACCTCTCTGGGCTTTGCGTTTTCGCTTGCATCTGTGGCTGTAGCAACGGCTATTGCACTTTGTAGTTGTCAATCTATAGACAATTTATCGCATATTGATACAAAATATACACCCAAACAATCATTCTGTTGCATTTTTACACCTGATTATTTGGTAGTGTGGCATAAATCTTGTATCTTTGCAGCCCAAAATCTCATAACTATGAAACACATAAGTATATATTGGTTTCTCATATTGACTTTTTTCCCCGCAATGGTGTTTGCAGATGTCTCCCCCGAGACATTGGCAAAGCGTGCCAAACGCAAAAACCTGACTATCCGCGAATGGAATACCGATGCCAAGGCAAAGACCCGCTGGCTGGACCATGTTACTACCTACGACTCCCTCGGACGCAAAGTGGAGGAAATAGAGTACGCCACCTATGGGCAGGTGCAGCGCATTACTATTGAATATAATGAGGAAGGTTTTGTCTCCCGCGAGGTGGTTTACAACCATAAAAATAGTCCCGTGCGTATCCGCAAATACGAGTACAACGACAACGGCACCAAGAAAAAACAGTACAACTACCTGCCCAACGGCAAACTTTACTCTGTAAAAGTCTTCGAGTATGCTTTCAGTGATGACTGATATGACCCCTATCTCGCTTGCAGGGATGCAGAGCGTCAAACTGATGAATCGTATCGATACCAAGTTTGTCGCTCCGACTCGCCTTTTGCCCGACATCCTCCGTCTTGCACAACAGGATTACTACATACAGGACATTGACGGTCAGCGACTTGCCGCTTACGACACCCTCTACTATGATACCCCCGACTTGCAGATGTATCTGCGCCACCACGACCGCCAACTGCGCCGCCAGAAGATACGTATCCGCACCTATATTGACTCGCATACAACCTTCCTTGAGGTAAAGAACAAGAACAACAAAGGACGAACCAAGAAAAAACGTATCGTAGTACAAACCAACAACTTACAAGATATAGATACAGAGCAGCGCGAGTGGTTTACCGGCAAATCGCAGTACGACATCAGTACCTTGCAGCCGCAACTCTACACCCGCTTCGGGCGTATCACACTCGTCAATCGCGCCAAGACCGAACGCCTCACTATCGACACCGCCCTTCGCTGGGAAAACGTACAGACAGGGCAAACGGCGACATTCGGAGATGCGGTAATCATCGAACTCAAACGCAACGGCTATCAGCCCTCCGAGATGCTGGATATACTTCGCTCGTTGCGTATCAAGCCGATGAAAATCAGCAAGTACTGTATCGGTACCGCCCTCACCAACCCCACAATAAAAAGCAATCGTTTCCGCCCCAAACTGCGGCAACTGCAGAAAATAACAATCCTGTAAAAAGATACAATTATGGATGGTTTAATGGACACCGGCACAATCGGTCAGGTAACAGACACTATCGTCAACGCCCCCGAGTTCGACCCCTCTATCGCCGCTGAGTTTGCTGTGCCGATGCAGACGGCAACCACCTTCCTCGGCGTGCCGCTCTTCGATGGCAGCAGTATTCTCAATATACTCGTGCGTTTCTTGCTCAACTTCCTGGTAGCGTGGATACTGGTGCATTTCCTCTACTACCGCAAGTCGAAGCGCATGGACTACTACGTTACGTTCATG
>ERZ808286.1421-NODE-1421-length-11923-cov-4.608780_pt1 | contig 11923 bp, 6 predicted proteins | sample MGYA00521276_ERZ808286 | MGnify/ENA primary metagenome ERZ808286 (study PRJEB31516, sample SAMN03275607) | gut metagenome | biome: mammalia-associated habitat; material: feces | host: Papio cynocephalus | place: Kenya | collected 2012-08-01 ... | reverse complement strand
CTTGTTTAGACTTACGAGAATCTATGCTTAATCCACACGCTTTTGCAGGTGATCCCAAAAAATGCACAGGTTCGTTTTGAGGGTGGCAGAAAGATAGTTCGCGAGATACCATTCTATAACCTTGACATGGTTATATCGGTAGGTTATCGAGTGAATAGCAAGAATGCCACATCTTTCAGAAAATGGGCAACTTCAATTCTAAAACAGTACCTGATTAAAGGTTATGTTGTCAACCAGAGGCGGCTTGACCACTATAAAGATTTGAAAAATGTTGTTCAACTCATGTCGCGAGCAATCATTCTGCAGCAGAGCGTAACAAATGGAGAGTATGAAGGTCTCTTTAATGTTATAAGCGATTATGTTTATGCACTTGACACTCTTGACAAATACGATTATCAGTCGCTCAACATAGAGCAAACGACAAAAGGAGAACCTTTTCGTGCGACATACGACAATGCGATGGAAGCAATCGAAGCTCTGAAAGAAAAATTTGGTGCCAGCAAATGGTTCGCAAATGAGAAAGATGACTCTTTCAAAAGCAGCATTGGACAGATTTACCAAACATTTGGCAGAGAAGAGCTTTACCCATCAATAGAGGAAAAAGCAGCCATGCTTCTTTACCTCGTTGTGAAAAACCATTCGTTCAGTGATGGAAACAAACGTATTGCCGCCATGTTGTTCCTGTGGTTTATGGAAAAGAACGGCATTCTTTATGGCCAAGATGGGCATAAGCGGATTGCCGACAACACACTTGTGGCTTTGACACTAATGATTGCAGAAAGTCGCACTGAGGAGAAAGATGTAATGGTAAAAGTTGTAGTAAACTTAATAAATAAGGAGAACAGGTAAATGAAAGTTTTTACACATTATACGAAATTAGGTTCAACGGGTGATGGCATTAGATGGAGGACTATTTTGAAATTCGGTAATTCGTGGGAAGTTAAAGGATCTGTTGTCATGAAGAACCCTGGCGCTGCAAACTTCAAGCGTCCCGATCATGCAGCAATAAATTCTCCTGAAGAGTTGAAGCAACTTACTGTTTTTGATGATGGTGAGCTTAGAGCAGATTGGTATGAATTTTCCTCTGACCCTACTATGGAATGCATCGGCAGGCTGTTCTCGGAATACTATGCTGCCAAAGGTGAACAGCTTGAAGGCGTAATCCAAATATTTAACCTGTTCTATCTTCGCGAAGCTAACTTGATATCTGCATTAAATAAAGTAAGTCAATTGGATCTTGCCAATATGGTAGATTATGATGTTCAACATCTGTCTTTCCCCGTATATTTAGGGTTCGCCGATTTAGGTTGGCACAAGACATATGGAGTTGCTGCAAGAAAATTCTTTAATGCAGCAAAGGAACTTGGTGCATTGTACTTAAATGATGATTTCAATAAAAATGCTTTCATCCATCCGCTATATCTCATGATGTATGGCAAGAATAAAGAAAAGTGTATAAGGGCAAAATATCAGTTTTTCCAGAATACGCTCACTCCTGTTGTCTCCCAAGAATTAATTGATGCAGCTGCAGCGTCCATCGTAAAAATAGACATCAATGCAATAATGATGAAAACCACAGCCGCACTTAATGAGCAACTTTCATTGGTAAAAGGTGAAGAGAAAAACCATCGTTACATATTTGATGACCTAATAGAACTGACCGTAACTGACAAGGAACAAGGATTTGTTGGCTTCAGACATCTCAAAAACGGCAAGTGTTATTATAACTATACCAATCAAGATGCTCCCAATGAATACTTATACCGAGACATCTTGTCCGATTACGGTTTTGATACAGAAAAAACTATAGGAAATAATGTTTGGCTAGCTCGCAAGGCTTTTAAGGAATATGGCTCTAATGAACAAGATGTCACACGTAATATCATAGAAGAACTTATGGATTTGCGTAACCATTTGGACCACATGAAAATTGTTGGAAATAAAAATAACCACATAAACAAGAAAATATATTTTGCTGGCTCTATACGCGGAGACAGGGTCGATGCATCTCTGTACCAACGGATGATTGAATACATCAAGCAGACTGACACAGTATTGACGGAGCACATCGGTAAAACAAATATGAGTTTGAAGGCTCAAACAAAGGCTATAGACATTCACATCTATGAGCGAGATACCGAATGGCTCAGACAAAGCGATATGGTGATAGCGGAGTGTACCTGTCCTTCTCTTGGTGTGGGCTATGAATTGGCTTACGCATAAGCTCATAACATTCCTGTTTATATTTTCTACGACAAAACAAAGGCTAACATCTCTGCCATGTTGAATGGAAACAAATACTTCAATATTGTTCCTTACGAATCAGAGGACGGCATTTACCTTGAATTAGACAAAATATTGCATCGCTGATAAAAAATTCTGGTAACAAAAAACTTTATTCCGCATATTGTTATAGTTGTATGTCTATAGCAATATGCGTTTTTCTTTTCATACGCAATATCACTTCCGAGATTTATTTGAAATTCTGTACAAAGGTATTTGTTATGCCTTATCGCTTGCAAGGTCAAGGCTTTGCTTGGCTGACAAAATCTCCACACCTGCGGGTAGTATTTTGGAGTCAAACCTTGCATCGATGTGCATAACACCTTTTGACGGCACATAATTTCTAACAAATCCCGGAAGTAGTTTTCTACGAAAGGGAAATGAAATTTAAGCGAGAGTAAAGATGAAGTTTAACTTCGGCTTTTCCGAGCGACTATTCATTCGGCAGAGCCAAAATAAAAATTTGAAGTGTGAGCAATATTTGTGACACACAGTACAAGGTGAGAGGTTCACGCAAGGCAATGAGCGACCTTTGGAACACCCTTCAGATGATGGAGGTGAATAATAAGGTTGATGGAATGGAGAAAACCGTGGCTGCCTTAATGATGGATGTTAATGGCTTCAGTTACCAAGGTAGGCTCTATGTAACCAATAACCGAGTTAAGCAAACCTTTGGCTTGTATAGCGAACAGAATGGAATGTTGCATGAGGAAAATGAAAACATAGCCTACAAAGACTTGGGGCAAGTGCTCGATGCGGTTATTGAGACAGGCAGCATGAGCCAACAGGAGCATCTACAAAGATTGCGTGAGTATGCAAAGAGACTTTTGGCTTAGTCAAAAATTGGCCGCGCTTAGGGCGTATGCTCAAACGGCTTGAAATCTAAATCCGAAACTTGAGATATACTACATCATACGTCAAGTTTTCAGCCATAGCCTTCAGTTTACTGTCAAAACCTAGTGAGGCAAGTCTGCCATACAACAAGCCTTGCTTACGATTAACCTTTTCAAGAATTGCCGTAAGTGCTGATGCATTCCATTTGAATGCCGTCCAATTGTCCCTTTCGTGTATGTACATATTCATAGGAATCATTTATGCGACATTAAAAGTGCGATAACGACGCAATATTTGCGATAAAATTAAGTTTTTTTTGTCGCACAACCAAATTTTCATGCGAAACATCTTAGATTTAGAGGCGTTTCCATGGGTTTTCATGGGGTACCGTCTCCAAATTCCGGAAGAGCCCAAAAAGAGCGTGCAGAGGGTTGCTCGCAAAAAAAAGTGTTTCGCCATAGCTCCGGCTATGGCGAAACACTGACTAATGACCGATTTGGCTAAATCAGCGGGCGCGCACCTTGTCCGTTAGTCTAAGGGTGCCCGACAACGGATTTACCGCACTGCGGCGAATATCCATGAATTGTTCGGACCAAATCTGAATGTTCATCTGACCATCACCTTTCGGCGCACTGTTTCCCCCTTGCCACAGCTTTCAGCAATGTATATTCCCTTTGGCAAGGAGCCGAAGCCGGCCACCTTTCTTGCCACTAGTTTTCCGCTCACGGAATAGACGTTGAATGTTGCCGAGCCGTCAGCGGCAGAAACAGGGGCGATGCCGGATGGGGAGCCTGTAACGGTAAGCGTTCCGCCGGTGTAAGAGATTTCGTAGTTCGCGGCCTCACCTCCGCTGACAGTTATCGGATAGGTGCCAGCGGGCGAAAGAGAGTCGGCGGTGCAGACAGCGACAGGCAGCACAGAAAAGGCGTCCGCTGCGGTCTCGCCGTTCTTCAGGCCGTCGAATGTCAAGGCGAACGACGGGTTCTGCTCTCCCTGCGCCCGCGCGGCGTCCTCAACGCCCACGGTCAGCGGGGCTTGCTTGACGATAAGGAACCCGTCTTCGAACTCCACGGCCTCGTCCGTAATCGTACCGCGCGAAACGTGTATGGGATAGCGCCCTGCCGGAGATGTCGGCGTTGCGTCACAAGTGACTTCGGGCACGCCCTCCACAAAGTCGCCATTGATGGAATAGCCCAGCCTCGGGTTCTCGTCGCCGTACTTGCGCATTGAATTGCGCGCCTTCACGGTGGTGCCGTATTCCACGATGTTCTTGAAGTCGCCCCATTGCGAGGAGCTTTTGAACTTCGCTGCGCTGCCTGCCCTCACATACAGTCTGCAGCTGGTCTTGTTGACACCGTCGAAGACGCCGGAACCGCTGGTGGCTACCGGTGTCTTGCCCACGACGCGAATCTCGCCAAGAGACGCACAGCCGGCAAAGGCATACTCGGCGATGTCCTCCAGCTGGCTGCCCAGCGTGAGCTTGTTGATTCTGTTTCTTGAACTGAATGCGTAGGCGCCAATCTTCGTAACGCTTCCGCCGACAGTCAGTTTTCCGCTGACGCGCGGCAGCGAGCAGATGACCGTCTTCCCGTCTGGCGAATACAGGATGTTGTCTTTCATGATGAAGTCGGCGTCCTTGGCCGGCACAAGCCTCACGGAGTCCAGGCGGCTGCAGTAGGCAAAGGCACCGCTGCCAACGCTCCTTATGCCGTCAGGAAGGAGCAGCGTGCGCAGCGAGCAGCCACAGAACGCCTTTCTTGGCAGCGTGTTGTCCGCTTCAATCAGCAGTCCCTCTCCTGCCTCGTTGAGGTAAGGGCCTCCCCCGCTCACTATCGTTGCAGCGGTAAGGTCGAGCGTCCTCAGCCTGCCGTCTGTCTTTTCGCCATATTCGTCACGCCCGGCCATAGCCCTCAGCGTCTTCAGGTCGGTGGCGTTTATCTTTCCGACGATGCGCAGGGTGTCATACTGATATATCATGTCACCTGCCAGCACAGACCGCAGCTTTCCAGGTACCGGCACATTTACGGTGTCCGAGACCAATTCCTTGGCCGGGTCGGGAGTGATGTTGATGACAGCGTCCTGGTTATAGGTGAACTGGTAGCCCGAGGGGTTGAGCAGCGCAATGTCGTAATAGCCGTCTTCGTCACCCTCCCAGCCCCAGTTGATGTGCACCAGTCCGTCGGCATCATATCCGTCAAGCACGAAGGAGTGCCCGCCCGACCAGTCGTCGCCCCCGTAAATCACAGGCAGCCTTCGCGTTATCTGGTCGTAGAGCAGTTCCATCCACTCCTTCTCGGAATAGTCTTTGCGCAAGACATACTTCGCGTCTGCAAGTCCGAAATACTGCCGCAGCCCGTCGGCGGTCTGGTCGTGGTAGGCCCCGCTGCCGTCGGGCGAATAGTCCATGTTCGTCGACACGCCGCAGTCTTTCATGAGCAGCGCCACGGCATCCGCCTGCTCTGCGGTGTAATTGCCGGGGGTGTAAACGTCAATCATGTTGTTCCAGTCGTACTCGTCGTTGGCGAAGTCGGCTGTGACGGGCGTGCCGCTCGTGTCGTTTGCCGGGTAATATATTGTGCGTGTCCCTGTGCCGGTCTTCGGCCCTTTGTGATAGTAGAGTATCTGGGCTGTGGATGTCGCCACGCAGCCGGTGAGGCATCTTCCGGCAGAGCCCATGGGGCACATGTTCCAGTAAGGCTCCTCCTGCCCCCATTTCGAGGAGCAGAGCGCCTCGACATAGATGTCATGGCGCGAGGCGTCGGGCTTGGTGGTGCGCAGCACCTTTGTGTTGCTTTTGGCGGCAGCCTTCACGGCGCTGTTTACGGCCTGCAGCCACCATTTGAAATTTTCATTGGAGACACTTGACGATATGCTCCCGTCAGAATATCCCAAGACTTCGGGAACCATGTCGTCGGCAGACACAACGGCGAAGCCGCCGCCGTCCTTTCCGAAGATGACATAGCCCTCGTCACGCAGGATCTCCTTTACAGCAGCGGCTGCCAGCGGTGCTTTCGCCTGTCCGCCCTTTTGGCCAAGAAGTATCTTGACTGCCGTATCACGCATCTGCCTTTCGGTGCGCGGCTTTGCCTGTGCCGTGCCGGCAAAGGCCGCCATTGCCACGACAGCGGCGGCAAGCATGCAGCGCCGCCTGCAAGGTGATACAGCTTTGTTTGTCATAAGCATAAATGAAAGCAATAATCAATTACTATGGTTAAAATCAGTAAGAAATGCCACACCCGTAACATCTGCTGCGGGTGTGGCATTGGTTGTCAGACGGTTGTCATCGTTCGCAACGGGGGGTTATCGGATGATAACCTTCACGTCGTTAATGATGTAAGCGCCGGTCTTGAGGCTCTTCAGCGACTTCATGTCAGTTCCTACGAGCCGTCCGTCCGTTGTGTACACGGTGTAGGAAGCGGCCTTCAGAACATTCTCGACACTGGCGATGTCGGTAGTGATGGCATTGGCAACGGTAACCTCAGACTCGCCGTCGGCAAAGACAGCGGAGACTGCATAGATGTAGGTCTTTCCGCGTTCCACTGTGTCATCGGTAAACTCTGTCTTGTCGGCTCCGAGCGTCTTCAGGAGTTCGCCGTTACGGTAAACCTTGTACCCGGTAACCTTGCCCGAACCTGCTTCGTAGCTGAAGTCGTCAACCTGGAACATGAAGTTTGTCGCGTTCGACGTGTTCTGATGGATGGCAAAGTGAGTGGCTCCCTCTGGAATCTCAACGGAAACCTCTTCCCATGCTCCGCTGCTTGCGGTATGGGTGTCGCCAATCTTCACGAACTTGTCGAGGTCTGTCCCCTCCTTGGTGTACAGCACATCGAAGGTTTCGGGATACTGCTCGGTATCTGTGTTGTTGTTGGACACCCAGAACGACACTGTCTGCTTCTTCCCGCTCAGGTTAGGGCTGATGAGCCAGTTGTCGGCATCGTAGAATTCGTCGGTCTCGCTGTCGGGGTTATACTTGTAGAACGAGGCGAGATATTTGCTGCCGCCATGGGCGTTCAGCGACGGGTTGGCTTCGAGTATTTCCTGGGTAATCCAGTTGTTGGTAGGCTCTACCAGCGTGAATGCAAAGTTCTGGCCCTGTGTCGGATAAGTGGCACTGCTGAACAGTCCGCCTGTCTTGGCATTGGCCGGGGTTGAGGGACCAACCTTGGCTGTCCACTCGCCAAAGTTGCCCACTGCCCACGCATCGTAGCTCTCGAAGCCGTCGCTTACGGCTACCGACTGCTCTGCAACTGCGCTCCACGAAACCTTGACCGTGGCGTCGCTGCCCTCGGCTGCCGTTACAGTCTCGGGACGCGGCTTGTTGGAGATGGCGAATGCAAGGGTCGTCGACTTGGCGTTGTCGTCGGGGTTGAGGTCGTCGGCATAGGTCACCTCGGCCTTCAGGTCAACCGACGTGCCTTCGTCAATAACGCTTGTTGCATAGTCAAAGGTGTAGGTCTTCGAAGCGAACGAAGCGAGCGCCTCTTTCTCTTCCTTGCTGTCTATGAGCTTGTCGCCGGCATACAGTTTCACGGTGAAGTTCTTTGCCTCTTCACTACCGAAGTTTTCCACCTTCACGTCGACCTTTGCCGTCTCGCCCTTTTTCACCTTGGCTGGAGCGGTGATGTCGCTCAGCGTCAAGTCGCTCTCGTAAATGTCGCGGACGTGAACCTCGTCAACCAGCACAGTGTTCTCTGCCTTGGCAGAGGCGATGAACTTAACCATCACGTATGGCAGCGAAGTGTATTCGCTCTTCAGGCCCACAGCCTTCTTGAGCCACTTGCCGGCCTCGGCCTCGGAAATCTTCGAGTAGTCAACCGTCTCGAGGTCTTCGGATGTCCCGTCTGGCTTCTGCACAGAGATGACAATCTTTGCATCGCTGCCGGCTGCCGCCTTGTGGCTGAACACAACCATCGGGTTGGTAGCTCCGGCAAGGCTGATCTTTCCGGTCGAGATGGTGGCGTTGTCCTCGTCGGCAACAGAACTGTAGATGAAGCTGCCGCCGTCGTTGTCAGCGGCGTCGTCGGCTGTCAGTCCGAACTGCGACTTGCCGCTGCGGCTTGTCCACCACAGGTCGTATGCGAGCTTGCCGCCGGCAAGGCTCTCGAAGAATGGGATGCTGTAGGCCTTGCCTACAACGACCGACGGCGTAATCATGATGTCGCTCTCGCCCTTGTCGTTGACAGCGGACAGACCGAATTGCAGGAGGCCCTGCTCGCCTTCCGTGGTGTTGTAGCTAATGTCATACGAAGTGGCACCGGCCTCAGAAGTCCCGGCAAGCTCCGTGTCATATCCGTAAGTGCCCTGGATCAGGTTGTAGACATTGTGCTTCAGCGTCTTCGTGTCCACATATCCGCCGTTGGCACCCAGTTCGGAGTTCTCCCAGGAGAGGCTCACCGAGGTTGAGTTGTCGGCAGCGTTCATCTTTTCGGGAGCGGCCGGTGCGTCCTCGCCTACATAAACCGTGACGCTCTTCGACACGCGTCCTGCTCCGTCAGCGTTTGCAGCGACAGCGCTGTAAACGTTGAAGCCCTCAGCCGGCTCGCTGTCGGTGAACGATGCCTCCGATCCGGCAGCAAGTTCCTTGAATTCCTTGATCACGGCTCCGTCGCGGCTTACGGTAACGCTAACCTTCCCTGACAGTGCCTTGCCTGAGATGTCCTTTGCCGGAGCCTTGAAGCTTACGGCCGCGCTCATGGCGCCCTTGGCTGCAGGCGTCACCTTGAAGTCGGTTATCGAGTCGGGGGCTGCGGTAGACATTCCGGCGCTCACGCTGATGTCGTCAACGTCAAGGTAGAACATGTCGGCGTCGCTGATGGCATGGAATCCGATATAGAGATTGCCGGTCTCCTCGGCAGTAATCTCCTTCGAGAACTCCACGAACGCGTCGTTCTCCAATTCTGTGGCAGGGAGGATAACCTTGGTCATGGCCTCGGCGCTGCTCTTGGTGCCGTATTTCACCTCCAGGCGCTCCGGCAGGTTGTCAAGATACGACTTGGCCTTGAAGCTCACCTTGTACACCTTGCCCTTCTCCACCTTCAGCGGGGGTGTGATGAGCCAGTCGTCGCCATTGTTATCGGAATTGTACTTGTATCTTGCCACGCTGTTACCGTCATAGTTCTCGTAACGTTCCCAGGTGCTCTTGTCCTTGTTGGCATCGATAATGTTGAACAGCGCCAGCGACACTTCGCTCTGGAAGTCCTCTGTGAATGGAGGTGTTATGGCATCGCCATAGGTCTTGTAGTCAGTGCGTGTCTCCGCGCTCGCCGTCCTGCCGTTGGATGCGGTTATTCCGTAAGCGTAGGCTGTGAGCGCATCGGAAGTGACAGTCTCGCTGAACTTCGTGTCGGCAATGTCATCGGCAACGACTGTCGAGTCGGGATAGCGCACGACATCGTATTTGATGTCGCCGATAAACCCGTCGTTCACTCCGGCAGTAACCGGCGACCACGACAGGTCGACCTTGCCTGTTGCATTGTCAATGGAGAAGTTCACACCGTCGACGGCCTTGGGCGTGTCGTAACCGACAAACAGCGTTGTCCTTGCCACGACACCCTTGCCCTCGGCATTTGAGGGGGTGACGACAATCGTCTTCTTGCCGTCGGCGGCAAACGTAACGTCTTTTGTCACCGACGCCCCGGCTGCCGCAGAGCCTGTGGCAAGCGTCTCCGCGCCGGACGTGATGGCATAGTCCACGCTGCCGGTAAGGGCATCGCCCTTGGCGTTGGTCGTGGCTATCTTGAACGACACGGTGCCGGTGAGCGATCCGTTCTTGAAGTCAGCCTTCAGGTCTGACACTGCCGCAGGCGCTCCGTCAGCGACTGCCACCGGAACGGTAAGCGCCGTGATCAGGTTCTGGTTCGTAAAGTCACCGACCTTCTCTGCTGCGCCCGTCGAAAGGTTTACGGTGTACAGTGCCGGCACTGCGTTACCCACTACCGGTGTCGTCGCCCAATAGAACGTGTTGTCCGCCTGGTCGATTTCACCGCTCTGGTAATAGGCGCCTTCATCGTCAGATACCGTCAGGCCGGTCGGGCCTACAAGCGTTTCGGCCGCCGTCGCCGTGTTGATTGAATAGAGGTTGCCGTCGGCAGCAACACCGTAGAGCTTGTTGTCGCTTGTGATACCAAGGGCAAGATACTGCTTGGTAAGCGAGCCGATGGTCGTTCTTGTGGCACTGGCATAGTCGGCGATTCCAAGTTCATAGCCACTTCCGTCGGCTGAGTAGAACGCTCCGTACACTGTACCGTTGGCAGCCACGGCCGTTTCCGAGGCAATGAGAGAATAGTCTTCGAGGCTTACCGGCTCTCCGTCCTGCTCCCATGTGTTGGTGTCGAATGTGTAGAGCGAGGAGAAGATGTATCCCCAGAATGAAACAAAGTTGACGAGATACAGCTTGTCGCCAACAATAGCTCCACCGCCGTTGGCAACAATACTCGAGTTGACTCCAATCGGAGTGACAGCGATGTTGCTTACTGCATTGAATTTGTAAAAGCCGTAAGCAGCGGCGTCTTCAGCCCAGGTGTTGTCACTGATCACGTTGCCCCACAGCTCTCGCCCCGAGGCGTACTTGGCAGCCCTGAGCGGCACTCTCGGGGTTAAGGCCAAGGGCGAGATCTTCTTTCCGGTGGCAATTTCGCGCAGCCCGGAAGTGTTCGGTCGAAGCAGCGCCCTCTGCCTGAAGAGCAGCGGGTGATCAGCCTTTGCCTTCCTGTCCAGCTTGAGCCGCTGGGCAGGCGTGGACTTCTTGGCTGTTTGCAACACTGATGCCGGAACCGAGCTTCGCAGTCCGAGCTCAATCTTCTGGGCATCTGTCTTTGTCGCAGGCAACATTAGCATTGCCGCTGTCGCTCCTGTAACAATGAAGTTTAGTTTTCTGTTCATAAGCGAATAATAAATTAGTAAATATTGTTCCTTTTTAAGGAATGTGTCGGCTGCAAAGGTAGAAATTATTTTAATACAATGCAACATTTAGGTATTTTTTTTCATGTTTTAATTGCATTACGTCAGAAAATACCACACTTGTTGTACATATTGTAACATCTGTTTCATGCGATGAACAAGTGCTGAAGCCACGTCACACAGGAGCTTTCTCGCCCTTGGCGCCACCAAGCCCAAGTTGGCCATCACAACAAAACAGGCGATTGCATGAGACAGTTTCCCGTCTTTCCGCCCCATGCCACCCTTTCTCCCGGCAGCTTGCAGCCGCCAGCGCCTTGCCATGGCCAGCTATGGCTTCACCGTTTCCGCCAGCAGACTGCACGGAACAAGCGGCAACCCTGGACGAAGCCTGGCGGCCGCTGTGGGATAAAGTTCACAAGGGCATAAAGCCTGTTTGGCACTGCTTTTCCGGCTGTTTGCGCATGCCGTCTGCCCGTTCGGCCGGTTTTGGCCGCCCGAACGGCCCGAACGGGACGCTCATTCGGGCCGTTTGGCCATGCAAAACGGGCCGTTTGGCGGTGCGAAACGGCCCGAGTGGCAACACAATAGTGGCCCATTCGGGTATGTGGCCTGACAATATGTATTCTAAGCATCTGCTGGCACAGTGGTATGTATGGATAGCTTTGAACATCTGCCAATATAATAATGTCTGTGTTTTTGCGTTGGTCAGTTGGCTAAAGAAGTTCAAGTCAAAAAGACGGCGCAAGCCGATAATCGATTACAGTATGCCTTTTCTCCATGCCCTCGAAAGTTGTTGGATTAAGGGTTTCTGGCTAAAGACTGCACAATTCATCACAGATATTTTTGATTGTATACCTTAAATTAGCAGACAAAGAATATCTGTATGTTCTTTGGATTTTTATCGTGC
>ERZ808286.1418-NODE-1418-length-11953-cov-4.523533_pt1 | contig 11953 bp, 9 predicted proteins | sample MGYA00521276_ERZ808286 | MGnify/ENA primary metagenome ERZ808286 (study PRJEB31516, sample SAMN03275607) | gut metagenome | biome: mammalia-associated habitat; material: feces | host: Papio cynocephalus | place: Kenya | collected 2012-08-01 ... | reverse complement strand
TGGCGTCCAAACCGAATTTGTACTTGCTGTCCTCTGCCATATTCTGCTCAATCTCCGCCTTGATGTGTGCACGGAAATCCGCCTCGTCTTTGATATTGTTCTCGCCATAGACCTTGGCAAACAACTCACCATTGATAGCAGCAGGAGCGTGGTGCGAAATGGTACGGATCTCGAAAGTGAAGTCCGAGTTCAGATCCTTGACCTCCTCTTTCTTCAGACCTAGCATCGAAGCCACCTCGGTCTCGTTGCCATACACTTTCATCGGGTTGAATGTGATGACATCCCCTTTCTTTGCACCCTCGAAGAGTTTAGCCTGCTCCTTGTCCTGCATATATTCGGGGCTGAGCATAGCGTTCTCTTTAACGATGCCGCCCTCTTTCTGCTCGGTCATCAAGCCTTTGAGCACGTCGCCCGGAACATAGTTCTCGGTTTCGGTATATTCGCCGAAGCGGTCAGCATACGAAGCCACCTGTTTGTCAACCATCTCATCGGTAACCTTGATGTTGTAGTATGTCAGTTTGTTGTGTCCGTTGAGTTTGGCGTCGAACTCAGGAGCGACAGCGATGTCGAATGCGAAAGTGAACGTGTCCTGGTTCTCCAGATCCATCTCGGGAGTCTGCTCGTTGTTGGGCAGCGGGTCGCCGAGAACCTGCAGTTTGTTGTCCTCGATGTACTTGCTCAGTTGCTCGCCGACTACCTTGTTCAGTACGTCAGCCAGCACCCCTTTGCCATACATTTTCTTCACTAAGCCTGCGGGCACCATACCGGGGCGGAACCCAGGGATATTCGCCTTTTGGCGGATTTGTTTCAGTTCTTTCCGGACTGCCTCTTGATAGTCAGCCGGCTCAACGGTGAGCGTGAGCACCATCTGCATGTCCTTGATTTCTGTTTGATTGAATTGCATATCTTTTTATTATTAGTTTATTCTGTTAATATGTTTTTATAGTCTATCAATCGCCTATCCTATGCGCATCCTATGCGTATCCTATGCTGTTTTGTGTACTTTTAGCAGGATATAGATATTGACTTTTATTAACGGTTGGCGCGTTTGCGTTCGAGTTCGTCGAGGATGATTTTGCGCAAGCGCATGTGGTGGGGTGTAACCTCGACGTATTCGTCGCCCTTGATGTACTCCAGCGCCTCCTCGAGACTGAACTTGATAGCGGGTGGGAGGACTGCCTTGTCGTCGGCGGACTTGGAACGCATGTTCGTCAGGTTCTTGGCTTTCACCACGTTGATGACGATGTCGCCCTCTTTGGAGTTCTCGCCGACCACCTGACCGGCATAGACCTCCTCCTGCGGGTCGATGAAGAAGCGTCCGCGGTCCTGCAGTTTGTCGAGCGCATACGCCGATGCGGTACCGCCCTCCATGGCAATGAGCGAGCCGTTGACGCGGACAGGCATATCGCCCTTGTACGGCTGATACTCAAGGAAGCGGTGCGCCATGATTGCCTCGCCCGCGCTCACGTTCATCACATACGTGCGCATACCCATGATACCGCGCGAGGGGATGATAAACTCGAGGTGGATACGGTCGTTGACGAGTTCCATCTTGGTCATCTCGCCTTTGTGGACGGTGACAAACTCGATGATTTTGCCCGAACACTCCTCGGGGGTGTTGACCGTCAGTGCCTCAACGGGTTCGCACTTGACACCATCTATCTCCTTGATAATCACCTGCGGCTGACCGACTTGCAGTTCGTACCCCTCGCGGCGCATAGTCTCGATAAGCACCGAGAGGTGCAGCACGCCGCGCCCGAAGACACGCCACGAGTTCTCGGTGGTGCCGCGCTCCACACGTAAGGCGAGGTTCTTTTCCAGTTCCTTGGTGAGACGCTCCTGTATGTGGCGGCTGGTAACGAGTTTGCCGTCTTGCCCGAAGAAAGGAGAGTCGTTGATAGTGAACATCATTGACATCGTCGGTTCGTCGATAGCAATGGGCTTCATGGGTTCGGGGTTCTCGTAGTCGCAGATGGTGTCGCCGATTTCAAAGCCCTCGATGCCGATGAGTGCGCAGATGTCGCCGCTCTTGACCTCGTTGGTCTTTACGTGCCCCATGCCTTGGAAAGTATGGAGTTCTTTGATTTTGGTCTTGACCATCTTGCCGTCTTTCTTGGCGAGCGTGACGTTCATACCGTCGCGCAAAGTGCCGCGGTGGACGCGCCCGATGGCGATACGACCGACATAGGCATTGTAGTCGAGACTGGTGATGAGCATCTGCGGCGTACCCTCCAACTCTTCGGGGGCGGGGATATACTCGATGATAGCGTCCATGAGGGCGGTCAGGTCTGTGGTCGGCTTGCGCCAGTCGGTGGACATCCAGCCGTTCTTTGCCGAACCGTAGATAGTCTGGAAATCCAATTGGTCGTCGGTAGCATTGAGGTTGAGCATCAGGTCGAACACCTCCTCCTGTACCTCGTCAGGACGGCAGTTGAGTTTGTCCACCTTGTTGATAACCACGATAGGTTTGAGGTTGAGTTCCAATGCCTTCTGCAGCACGAAGCGTGTCTGCGGCATAGGTCCCTCAAAGGCGTCCACCAGCAGCAGTACGCCGTCCGCCATATTGAGTACGCGCTCCACCTCACCGCCGAAATCGGCGTGCCCGGGAGTGTCTATGATGTTGATTTTGTAGCCTTTATACTCGATAGCGACGTTTTTGGCAAGGATAGTGATGCCTCGCTCGCGCTCCAAGTCGTTGTTATCCAGTATCAACTCGCCTTTCTGTTCGTTGTCGCGAAACAGGTGGGCAGTGTACAACATCTTGTCAACCAAGGTGGTTTTGCCGTGGTCAACGTGGGCGATAATCGCTATGTTTCTAATCTTTTGCATACGTGCAATAATCTTTTTATACCTTATCAAACTTAAAAAGCCCGCAAAGTTACGACAATTTTCTTACATACACAAATTTCGACCGATTTTGGCACAGAAAGAGAGACTAAGGGGAAAGCGAAGACGGCATAGGAAATATAAGAGGTATTTCGGTGCTAACTTCCGGGTAAATAGCGGTAAAGACGGCTTTATCCTTCATATATTTCTCGTATATCCTTCGTGTATCTCTTGTGTTTGTATGGTAGAATATAGCAGCCTAACAGATAATAGGTAAGTCCGCAGCGGAGACTTTCTATACGTAGGGCAATATGATGGTTTTGATGTATTGGCTGCTGCAAATAAAATATGCTGCAAAAAATATGCAGGAAATTTGCGAGATTAGCAAAATAAGATTATCTTTGCAGACGGAACTATGTATATAGCCATTGCAGGAAATATCGGTGCAGGAAAAACCACGCTGACAAAGATGTTGGCGAAGCATTACGGGTGGGAGCCACGCTTTGAGAGTGTGCGGTTTAACCCGTATCTGGAGGACTACTATACGGATATTCCGCGGTGGTCGTTCTGCTTGGAGACCTATTTTCTGAAAGAGCGTTTCAAAGATATGCTCGCCATACAGCAGACGGAGCAGACGATAGTGCAGGACCGCAGCATATTCGAGGGCGTATATGTGTTTGTAGCAAACAACTACCGCCGCGGGGACTTGTCGGAGCGGGATTATAACACGTATATGGAGTTGTTCGAGTTGATGAAACTGAAGATGAAACGCCCCGATATGATGATTTACCTGCGCAAGTCGGTGCCGAGCCTAATCGCCCAGATACAGAAACGCGGGCGGGACTATGAGAAAGGCATGCAGATAGACTACCTGAAAGACCTGAACGAGCGGTACGAGGACTTCATCTACCGGCTGTACGACGGCAAGGTACTGGTGATAGAATCCGACGAGTTGGACTTTGAGCATCGTGCGGAGGATTTCCGATACATAGTGGACAAGATAGATGCGCAGTTGTTCGGACTGTTTTAGACCCCCTCTAACTCCCCCTTCAAAGGGGGGAGAACTCAGATGCTCTGAAAGCCCCTTCTCTAAAGGAGAGGGTATAAACAAGAAACAATAAATCACAAAGATATGCATATAGCGATAGCAGGAAATATCGGTTGCGGCAAGACAACCTTGACGAAGATGCTGGCAAAACACTATGGTTGGAAACCCGCATTTGAGACGGTGGAGTTCAATCCATACTTAGAGGATTTCTATGCCGATATGAAGCGTTGGTCGTTCAACCTGCAGATATTTTTCCTGAACAAACGTTTCAAGGATGTGGTGGAGATCGGTAAATCGAATGACTACATCATTCAAGACCGTACCATCTACGAGGACGCGCGTATCTTTGCACCCAACCTGCACGACCAAGGGTTTATGTCTGACCGCGACTTCGACAACTATCAGGACTTGTTCGACCTGATGATGTCGCTGGTAAAGATGCCCGATTTGATGATTTATATCCGTGCCTCCATTCCGACCCTTGTGGCGCAGATACAGAAGCGCGGGCGTGCGTACGAGGCAAGTATGCGCATTGACTACCTGCAGGGACTGAACGATAAATACGAGAAATGGATCAGTGAATACAAAGGCAAACTGCTGATTGTGGACGGCGACAATGTGAAGTTCGGCGAGAACCCCGACGATTTCCGCAAGATTACCGACCAGATAGATGCCGAGTTGTTCGGTCTGTTCCCCTTTGAGACAACCGACGAGGTGGGGAAAGAGATTTAATGTAATGCATAATGCATAATGCGTAATTAGGGTGATTCAGAAGTTTCTGGACTATATTGCCATTGAGAAGAAATACTCGCAGCACACCGTGAAAGCCTATCACGATGATTTGCGAGATTTTTGTATGTTTCTTGGGTTGCAAGATATGTCGGAGTTCGACCCGCAGATGGTGGACGAGAGCGATGTGAAAGGTTGGTTGCTGCATTTGGCGGAAGAGAAGTACAACCGTCCCCGCAGTCTACGCAGGAAACTGACCAGTGTACACAGCCTGTATCATTTTTTGTTGTCGCTGGACTTGGTGAAACGCGATATTACGCGCCGTGTAGTGCCGCCCAAAGTGGACAAGCCGCTTCCTGTCTTTTTCAAACCCGCCGAGATGGAGCATGCCACGGAGATGGACAATGCGGCAGACGATTTCGAGTCGATACGCAACTGCCTGATTATCGAAATGCTCTACCAAACAGGCATGCGTGAGGCAGAGATAGTGGGACTGAAAGACACGGATGTAGATTTGGTGCAGCAGCAGATACGTGTATTCGGCAAACGCAAGAAAGAACGGGTGGTGCCTATCGGAGAAGCACTTATCAAGCAGATACGCACGTACTTGGACGCACGGGCAGAATTGCTGAACGGCTTTCCGTCGCCGGCGTTTCTGGTGCGCAGGATGCGTCGGGACGGGAGCATTGCACCGATGAGTACGGATTTGCTGTATTCGATTGTGCGGCGGCGTATGGGTGAGGTGAGTACGCTCAAGAAACACTCGCCGCATGTGTTGCGCCACACGTTTGCCACCACTATGCTCAACAACGGGGCGGACATACGCACCATCCAAGCCCTCTTGGGGCACTCCAGTCTCTCCACAACCCAGATTTACACGCACACCACCTTCGAGCAGGTAAAAGAAGAATACACCGCCGCCCACCCCCGGGCAAAAAAGAAATAAGGTGTAAATTTGTAAGTGTCTATATAATGAGAGTTCAAAACAAGAAATCAGGAAATAACACCTACAAGCCCTTGGTTTGCGGCACAACATTTGCCACTCTTTTTTAGAAGAAAAATATGGCTGTTCGACTTTGCTCAAACAGCCATATTTTTGTTTAATGCAATAACTTATACACTTCATTTCCAGAAACAATTGTGTTAGTTGAAGAGTCATATCGTAATGTACGATCTATTGTTCCCCTAACAGACTGTTTCCAATAGGTACTTTTGTCGTGATAAATAGAAATTGTATTTCCTGACACATCCCATTTATAATGATAATACGTATTATGTTGATATCCACCATACTCTTTAACCATAAAATCTTGCTCGCATTTTCCATTTGAGTGAAACGTAATGTAGTGTGTGATAGCACCTACTCCATTTCCGCCAACATTATGACCATAAGTATGATCCGCAATAGGATGGTCTGCATTAGCACATCCTAAGAAAGTTATACATAAAATAAAGCATAGAACATACTTTACCTTTTTCATATTACAAGTATTATTTTAAAATTATTTTTTAATAGCCGTATTTTCAACTACAGAATTGATATAGAGCGTTGTCTTATAATTTGTTTGAATAATATTACTGACCGTTTGCCACGAAAGAGTATTGTTTTTCAAAGTGCCACCTATATGACTCTCCTCATTAGTGATATAGTATCCATTTTCGTAAAAAGCATCTTTCGCATCATCAAAAACCAACATAGTTTTAGACTTAGCAGTTGCAGTCGTTTTCAAATAGTAACCTTCTACTATTAACTTATCACTATAAGGATCAGATGTAATTGTTAGTGTTTTGCCCGAGAAATTATCTTTATACTCTTTTGTTGTACTACCCGTTGTGTAAATGGCACTAATATCACCGGACAACGAATATGTCCCTACAAAATATTTTCTAAAATCGGTTTCAGGGGCATTCTCAGTATCACACCCGCAAAACAAAAAACAAACGATAACTATCAACGGAAGCCAATGGAAATAATAATGTTTCATAAAATAATATTTGGATTGTTTTGTAATAGAATGTTATGCAATAAAAAATGAGCATATATACAAAGTATGTTCGGCATAACAGATAGCATAACATACTCCTTTATTTTTCAAGGTATATATGATATAGATATTTAACTCATAGGCAATTTACAGACATAAAAAACGTGAACTTTTGCTTATTTCATCTGATTACTTGAGGTCTTCGACTACCTTTATACTTTCAAAATCCACACAAAAGCCCACGCCAAAGAGCGTGAGCGTATAGGCTTGTGCTTGAAAGTATAAATTACTGAAAGTGTCGAAGTTCCAAGTAATCAAGTATGGCTTATAACGCTTCTATATTTTGATATTTATACCACAATGGTATTTCTTGCTACATAGGCAAAAGATATATTTTATGCAATTTTACAAAATACGCACCTACAGACATACTCTGTGGGTTTCGCGGTGCAAAGATACGATAAAGTTTTAATTTATGCAAACAAAAGTTTCTACTGACAAAACAGGATGATTTTGGCATATTGTGTCAGTAGGAGAAAATATACAAATAGAATTTGTGTAATCAATAGATTGTCATTATGTTTGACAGTTTATTCCAATGGATAAATACAGGATGTGATTTATTGCTATTGACACAATCGGGAATTTTGAGCGATTTTGTCAATAGGGGAGGATTAGAGTTGATGGAAGGGGGAAAGATGACTGAGTTAGGATGACAAGGCACACCTATCCTCCTGACATCCTCCTGACATCCACCTGTGTTTTCAACGTGCAAGGGACTACTGTACAAGGGACGTTTTTTTTACAGGGAGATATGGCGGGCTTGGACGGGAGAGGAGAGAAAAACGGAAGCGGAGTCGGTGAACTTCTGCGCCGACTCGGTGGTCAGGTATTCGCACGTGCTCCCCGTAGTGAGGGCGTCGCGGATAGCCGTATGGCGCGAGAGATAATCGCGGAGAGACAGGGCAACAATGTCGCCTTGGGCAATGGATTGCGCTTGCGGGTAAAGGGCAGACAACCAATGGTCGATCTTCGGCTTAAGCAACGGGTAATGGGTGCAACCGAGGACGACGGTATCGATCAGCGGGTCTTGCGCAAACAAAGCGGACAGGTATTTATCCACGAAATAGTCCGCTCCGCTGTATAGGTGTTCGCCCGACTCGATAAGAGGCACCCACATAGGGCAGGCTTGTTGGGAAATGTGTAAATGTGTAAATGTGTAAATGTGTAAATTGTCCCAAACTTTTTGCAGTTCAATGGGGTAACTGAGGCTGTCGATAGTGCCTTGCGTGCCGAGGATGCCGATATGTCCGTTGCGGGTACGGGAGATGACCTGCTCCACGGTGGGTCGGATAACGCCCAATACGTTAGGTATTTCCGTGCCTTGCCGCAAAGCGGGCAGGTCGTGCTGTTGGATAGTGCGGAGGGCTTTGGCACTGGCTGTGTTGCATGCCAAGATAACGAGGGCGCAATCGTGCTGCAAGAGATAGTTGACCGCCTGCAGCGTATATTGGTAGATAACCTCAAAAGAGTGCGAACCATAGGGCGCACGGGCATTGTCGCCCAAGTAGAGATAGTCATACCCGGGCAACTCGCGGCGGATCTTATCCAAAATAGTCAGTCCGCCATAGCCGCTGTCGAAAACTCCGATTTTCATTGATTAGCGGCACAAAGGTACGCAAATTTATCCGTTTAGGAAAGAAAAAGCGGCAAACGGCGGCATTTTTGGCAAATAATTTGCATATACAAGATAAAATGAGTAATTTTGCAAACCCCTATTGTGTGGGGAACGTTAATTGTCGTGTAATTAAACGTTAATTATTTGATAGGAACTTATAATTGACCATTAATTATCCATATAGTTATTCCTTAATATAGTAGAAATCTAAAAACTACGAGAGATATGAAATTTAATGTATCCAGTTCGAAATTGTTTGCACAGTTGCAGGCAGTAAGTCGCGTAATCGCTTCGAAGAACAGTTTGGCCATATTGGAAGATGTTTTGTTTGACCTGAACGGCAGTACGCTGACGCTGACGGCTTCGGACGGCGAGACCACGATCCGCACCTCTATTGAGGTGGAGAACGCAGAGGGTGCAGGCAAAGTAGCCAGCGGGGCACGTCTGCTGCTCGAGACTCTCAAAGAATTTTCGGAGCAACCACTGACTTTCTCAATCGATGAGCAGAACTTTGCAGTGAATATGGTGAGCCAGAACGGTACGTATTCGTTTGTAGGCGTCAACGGCAACGAGTACCCGGAAATGCCTGCCACGGAGGAAGATACCCATTCTATTATGATGTCGTCAAAGATATTGCTTGATGCCATCAACAAGACTATTTTCTGCACGGCAGATGACGAGTTGCGCCCTGTAATGAATGGTATATATTTCGATATTGCCACCGACAAAATTACGATGGTAGCCACTGACGCACATCGCCTTGTCCGCTACACCAACACATCCGTTTCTTCGAAAGAGCCTGCAAGTTTTATTCTGCCGAAGAAACCTGCTATGCTGCTGAAGAATATCCTGAGCAAGGACGACAGCGATGTGGTTATCACTTTCGGGCAGAAGAATGCGAAGTTTGAGTTCTACGATACAATAGTGGTCTGCCGCCAGATTGAGGGGCGTTTCCCGAACTACAATGCCGTTATTCCGCAGAACAACCAGAATGTGGTGGTGGTAGATCGTCAGACGCTGATCAACGCCTGCAAGCGTGTGGCAGTATTTGCCAATACGGGTACCTCGCTGCTCAAACTGGCTTTGAGCGAGAACCAGATAAAGATCTCGGCGCAAGATATTGATTTCTCGACCAGTGCGGAAGAGACCATCGCTTGCGAATACAGCGGAATGCCGATGTCTATCGGTTTCAAGGCTCCGTTCCTGATAGAGATCCTCGGGGTTATTTCTTCGACAGACGTGAAACTGCAGTTGGCAGACCCCGCCCGCGCAGGACTGATTTTGCCGACCGAGAACGAGGAGAACCAAGACCTGCTGCTGCTATTGATGCCGATGCTGCTGAATGACTGATGAGGCAATTTGTAAATGTACAATTTGTAAATTTGTAGATGAAGTTGAAACTGAGTCACCCGCTGGTTTTCTTTGATTTGGAAGCAACGGGGCTGAATATATCGACCGACAGGATTGTCGAAATAAGTTATTACAAGGTCTTCCCCAACGGCAATGCCGAGGGGAAGACCTTGCGCGTTAAACCGACCGTGATACGCCATCTGTCCGACCCGTTCGGCAAACCGATGATAGAGGAGACGCCGATGCATATCCCCGAGACCTCGACCGCCATACATGGTATCACCGACGCAGATGTGGCGGACTGCCCAACCTTCCGGCAGATAGCGCACCGGATAGCGGATGTGCTGAAAGACAGCGATTTGGCAGGATACAACAGCAACCATTTCGATGTGCCGCTGCTGGCAGAGGAGTTTCTGCGGGCGGGCGTAAACATAGACCTGAAACGCCGCAATATGGTGGACGCTTATACCATTTTTACCAAGAATGAACAGCGCAACCTTGCGGCTGCCTACCGGTTCTATTGCGGCAAAGATTTGCAGAATGCCCATTCTGCCAATGCGGACACGATGGCAACCTACGAGGTGCTGATGGCTGAGTTGGAGCGTTACGACCTGCCCGATACGATAGAGGGGCTGGCAGACTATTCGGCGGGCAGTGTGCGGTTTGCGGACTTTGCAGGGCGCATTGCCTACGACAAAGACGGGTACGAGGTGTTCAATTTCGGGCAGCACAAGGGGCAGCGGTTGGCAGATGTCTTCCGCCACGAACCGGGCTACTACGGCTGGATTATAGGAGGCGATTTCCCCGCTTACACCAAACAAGTCTGCACAAGGGTGTATCTGAACAAGGTGAAATAGGTCGTTTAGGAGTTTGTGGGTGAATGGCATTCTATTAACGTGAGTTCGATATAACGAAAACTTACAAAACAAAACTTACAAAACCTTCCTTGCGGCACAACACGCGCCGCGCTTTTGAACCCCTTTTTGTTCATTCTATCCTAAGCGCATCCTAAGCGCATCCTATAACAAAACCAATTAGCAAAACCATTCCAATTAACAACCAACAATGTATAGAAATTTAACAAATGAAGAGCAGCAGCAACTGCTTGCACAGGGGTGCGACGCGAAAAACTGGGCGGACGTATATGTAAAAGACGGTTTCGACCCGCAGTATGTGCGTGACGCCCATTTCTCGGGCGTGGTGAAAATGGGTAACTTTGCACGTGAGTTCGAACTGCCTGGTGGGCTGAGCGTCCACTCGGGTATCAACCACGCCACCATCCACAACTGCGAGATCGGCGACAACGTACACCTATATAATATACACAACTATATAGCCAACTACCGCATCGGGGCGGACACGTGTATAGAGAATGTGAACGCCATTTTGGTGGACGGGCGCACCACTTTCGGCAACGGGGTGCGTGTACCTGTGATGAACGAAGGCGGCGGGCGTGAGATACCGATTTTCAACCATTTGAGTGCCAGTCTGGCATACGTGATGACGCTCTACCGCCATCGCCCGAAGATGATAGCGGTTCTCGACAAGATGATAGACGATTATGCCGAGTCGCAGGCAAGCGAAATCGGCGAAATCGGCGAACACGTATGTATCCTCAACTGCGGCAGTATCAAGAACACGCGTATCGGCGATTATGCCGAACTGACGGGTGTATCGCGCCTGAAAAACGGTACGGTCAACTCCAATCGGTTTGCACCCACGAAACTCGGTTCGGGCGTCAAATGCACCGATTTCATCATCGCCTCGGGCGTGGAAATTGGCGACTCGACCCTCGTGGACAAGTGCTTTGTAGGGCAGGGCTGTATCTTCGACAAACACTACTCGGCGGGAGAATCGCTCTTTTTCAGCAACTGCCAGGGTATGCACGGCGAGGCGTGTGCGATTTTTGCAGGTCCCTACACAGTAACGCACCACAAATCGACCCTGCTCATCGCGGGTATGTTCTCGTTTCTGAATGCGGGCTCGGGCAGCAACCAGTCGAACCACATGTACAAACTCGGTCCTATCCACCAAGGCGTGGCGGAGCGCGGGGCAAAGACCACTTCGGATAGTTACCTGCTGTGGCCGTCGAAGATCGGGGCGTTCTCGCTCGTGATGGGGCGGCACACCAACCATGCTGACACCAGCGAACTGCCGTTTTCGTATCTGATTGAGAACCAGTCTGAATCGTACCTTGTGCCGGGCGCCAACCTGCGTACGGTGGGTACGATACGCGATGCGCAGAAATGGCCCAAGCGCGACAACCGCAAGGACCCCGACAAGTTGGATTTTATCAATTTCAACCTGCTGTCGCCCTACACGGTGCAGAAGATGTGG
>ERZ808286.1417-NODE-1417-length-11953-cov-4.802908_pt1 | contig 11953 bp, 10 predicted proteins | sample MGYA00521276_ERZ808286 | MGnify/ENA primary metagenome ERZ808286 (study PRJEB31516, sample SAMN03275607) | gut metagenome | biome: mammalia-associated habitat; material: feces | host: Papio cynocephalus | place: Kenya | collected 2012-08-01 ... | reverse complement strand
AATCAGCTCATGCTCACGCTTCTCATTGTCGTACATCATCCGTCCTTACTCTTGCGGGCAACGCCCAACCAAACTTTTCGCATTATAACAAAAAATACCCGCCGGCTCCACACGCTTCCAAAGTCAAATCCGCAAACGCTCGCTTCCCGCACAACCCCACCCCGACCACCTCAGAAACTAATTTTTCATCCAAACCCGAGGTCGCACAATCTTCCTCTTCATACCACCAGGGATAATCCACGAGACCTGAGCCGAGTGCCCTCTTCATCCGCCCATACTCCGAATCCTGAACCAAAGCCGCAACCGGCCGTAATTCTGCGCATCCATCCCCTAGATGCCCCAATTAAATTATGTGCACCCGCTCTTCAACAAATACATCCGCCATACCGTATTTCATCTTCTCTTTGAGGCAAACCCACCCCCCACTCCGCTTGATTCATGAGGGCTCTCACGCTTCTCCGCCTCATGCCATGTCTCTCTGTCGTCTAACCCGAAAAAAGGCCCGCCTCTTGGGGTAGAGGCGGGCCGGGGGGTGTTTTTATTGGGAAATTAGTCGAGATAGAAGATTTCGTCCCCATTCTTGACATCGCCCTGCTTCCAATCGGCCAAGATGTCGCAGACAATCGTCTTCACATCCTTGGTGAGCGTGCGGAGGCGAACCTTGCCCACAACGCCATCCACACCAGGACGGCGAATGAGGTAATCAATCTCGGGAAGCGGACGATCGCCGTTTTCACCGATCAGTTCCGTTAACGCTTCATCGGAGAGTTTCACGAGGCAGTAGTTATACTCATTGTTCACACGCACAACCGTGCCCTTGACTCCGGCCGCAATGTTGGCCACTGCCGCCAAAGGCCCGTTGGGGTTAGCTCCGCCGCGAATGTTTTCCTCAATCACTTTACGGAGTTTTTCATTCTCAGCCTTCAAATTCTCAAGCTCTTCATTGGCCTTATCCAAATCGGCCTGCAGACTCTGTTTTTCATTCTCGAGCGTGGAGATCTGACTTTTGAGCTCAGTAATCTCGCCCTCGAGGCGCGCCTTGTCGGCCTCAAGCCCGGCAATGGTCTCATCACGCTCCGCAATGGTCTTGAGAGATTCGCGCCCCTGCTTTTTCACCGCATTGAGGTCTGCTACCGTCTCTTCATATTCGGCGCGGAGCTTGGCTAACTGATCACGAATATTGTTCATGCGGGCACGTTGGGCGTTGGCCATCTTGAGCACTTCCTCCAGCGCATTGGCCATTGGAGCACCCTCTTTTTCAGGGTCGCCGTGCGAATCCAAAACCGGCTTACCCTCGCCATCGAGCACATACACTTCATCGAGGTCAGAGGTATTGGGGATAGCATAGCTCTTGTTATCGATCTTCTCATAAGCCTGCTTATACGTTTCCCAGAAGTCAGACTTATCAGGCGTAATGTCGGCATTGGCCAGCGTTACAGCAGAAATGTCGCGCGCCTCATGTTCTCCGGCCACATTCGTCACCTCGGGCTCGGCAGCCTCAAAGGTGCGGGCGATTTTAATGGTAAAGTCGCGGAAGCTGTCATTGCGGTCAATGAGCAGGTTGCGCTTACCGTAGAGCGCCAGGGAAAACCACAACGCCACGCCGTTGAGGATGAGGGTCAAGATGACCAGGATTCGCAAAACAATGTTCATGTTACTACCTCTGGGATATCACTGTTGCAATGTCTCACAACAGCCTCTAGTTTAGCGGAACGCGGTTTGACTTGCAAGCACGAAATACAGGAAAACTCAAAACTTCTGCTTTTACACGGTGTCGGCGGCTCACAGAAGCACGTTGTCAATCAAGCGAAGCGTGCCGTTGCGGCAAGCCAAAAGAATGACCGAAGCCCCGGGGCGAACGGTCTGAAGCGGAACAAGCGTATCCGCATCCGCCACCGTTACATAGTCCGGGATCCATCCGGCAGCAGAAGTTTTCGCGCGAATTTCACCCTCCAGTTTGGCGGCGTCGCGTTCACCGGCATCCACTTCAGCCTTCGCCTCAGCCAGCGATCGGCTCAGACTGAGCGCCGTGGCTCGGGCTTCTGGCGAAAGATAGCGATTGCGCGAGGAACGCGCCAATCCATCGGGCTCGCGGACGATCGGGGCACGGATAATCTGAATGGGAAAGTTCAGATCGCGCACCATCCGGCGAATCACCGCCACCTGTTGAAAATCCTTCTGACCAAAAACCGCAACATCCGGTGCTGCGAGATTGAAGAGCTTGGCCACGACCGTGCAGACGCCGCGAAAATGGATGGGGCGTTGAGCTCCGCAATAGCCTTTGGAAAGGCGCGTTTCCTCAACCCAGGTGCTGGCATCCGGCGGATACATCAGCTCCGGCGTGGGCAGAAAAACGGCAGCAACACCTTCTGCTTCACAAAGACGCAAATCCTCCGCTTCGGTTCGGGGATAAGCGGCATAATCCTCATTGGGGGCAAATTGCGTAGGGTTTACAAAGATACTCACCACCACCACATCCGCATGACGGCGCGCTTCGCGAATGAGCGAGAGATGCCCCTCATGAAGGCACCCCATCGTGGGAACGAGCCCCACAAGGCGCCCCAATCGCTTTTGTTCAATGCTCCATGCATGGAGCTCTTCCGGAGAAGTAAAAATGTTCATGACTCAGTCTCTGAAATTCAAAAATAACTCACGATTCTGTAATCAGTGAAGCCGCGCACCAGGTGTCATCGGGGCAAGCGGCTGCATCACGCAGTAGGAGCCATCGGCATCCGTCCCGGCAACCACCATCCCCTCCGACACGCCAAAGCGCATTTTCCGCGGCGCAAGATTGGCCACCATCACCACCTGCCTGCCCAGCAGAGCCTCAGGGGCATAACTCTTTCGGATGCCTGCAAACACGTTGCGCGGGCGCGGCTCCCCAATATCCAGTTGCAGCCGCAGCAGTTTGTCAGAGCCGTCCACCGGCTCCGCAGCCACCACCGTAGCTACGCGCAAATCCAGCTTGGCGAAGTCGTCAATCGATACTTCCGGGGCTAACGGTTCGGGGAAAACCGCCTCGGCGGGCTTGGTGGCCAGCTGCCGGATGCCTTTCTTGACATCTTTCTCTGAAAGTGTTTTTGCGGAGGCCTTCAGATTTTCACGCGAGGCGGCGATCATGGCCTCGATCGCCTTGGGGTCTATGCGCGAAGCGAGGTGATCATAGGCCGAAATCGTGCACGCCTCTACATCGCGCTCGGCATCGGCGAATTGATAGGGCGCCTCACCGAACAACGCTTCCACGCGCCCGGCATAAACCGGCAGAATCGGCTTCAGCACAATGGCCATCAGCCGGAAGAGGTTAAGCGTGCCGGTGAGCACCGCACGCGTGGCCTCAACATCTTCCTTGACAAGCTTCCACGGCATCTTGGCATCAAAAAGCTGGTTAGCCTGATCTGCCCACGCGCGGACAAAAACCATCACGCGGCAGAAGTCTCGCCGTTCATAAGCCGCCAACACCTCCGGCAGCTGCTTTCGGAAGGTTCCCAGCAGCGCGCGGCTGTCGGCATCCATCTGCCCCAGCTTGCCGCCGCAATTCTTATTAATCATCTGAGCGCCGCGCGAGGCGAGGTTGGTGATTTTACCCACCAGATCTGAATTCACCCGCTGCGTAAAGTCCTGCAGGTTCAGATCCATATCATCTACCGACCCGTTGAGCTTACAGGCGTAATAGAAGCGAAGCGCCTGCGCGGGCAGGAAATTGAGATAGGTGGCAGCCGAGATAAAGGTGCCCTTACTCTTACTCATCTTCTCGCCATTAACCTGCAAGAACCCATGAACGAATACCTGCGATGGCGTGCGGTATCCGGCATTCTCCAGAAGCGCAGGCCAGAATAGACAGTGAAAGCGGACGATATCCTTGCCGATGAAGTGGTAAATCTCCGTCTTGGGATCCTGCCACCAGGCTTCCAATGTTTCCCCGCGCGCCTTCGCCCAGCGCTCCAGCGTGGCCATATAACCCACCGGCGCATCCAGCCAAACGTAAAAGTATTTATCCGGTTCGCCGGGAATTGGAAAGCCGAAATAAGGCTTGTCGCGGGAAATATTCCACCCGCGCAACGGCTCGTTAAACCACTCCAACAGCTTCCCGGCCGTAGCCGCATCGGTATGCGCCGGAATCCAGGCACGAAGAAAATCGCGGAAAGGCTCCAGCTCAAAAAAGAGCTGCTCGCTCTGACGCATCACCGGCTTACCGCCGCAGACTGCGCAATAAGGCTCCTTTAGCTCGCCGGCGGTATACGTGGCGTTGCAAACCTCGCAGCCATCCCCATACTGATCTGCCGCACCGCACTTCGGGCACGTGCCCTTGACAAAGCGGCCGGGGAGAAACATGCCGCACGTTTCACAATAAAGCTGCTCCACCGGGCGGCGGGAAATCAACCCTTTCTCCTTCAGCCGCAGATAAATGCCTTCCGAAAGGGCGCGATTCTCATCGCAATTGGTTGATCCATACAAATCAAACCCCACCTCGAAAGCTTGAAACTCCTTCACGCGCGCCCGATAGGAGCGATTGATCAACGCCTCGGGCGTAATGCCCTCCTTGCGGGCGCGGATCATGATTGGCGTGCCGTGCGTGTCGTCCGCACACACATAAACGCAATCATTCCCCATCATTTTCTGATAGCGCACCCAGAAATCTGTCTGCAAATACTCCACCAGATGCCCCAAATGGAGGGCTCCGTTTGCATACGGCAAGGCGCTGGTAACAACAATCTTCCGTTTTTCCATGATTCTCTGCTTCCTTTCCGTCTGCACCTCAGGGCGCCAGCTTCAGCGCACCATGTTCCCGGCGGCTGGCCTCTGCAGCAAAGGCAATCCGATGACTTTCAAGCGAGGTCTCGAAAAGACCTACATACGCCGCCGGATCACCTGCCGTCAATTGCCGAACCAGTTCATCCATTAGTCCAAAGTCGCCGCCGCCGTGCCCGGAACCCTGCGGGGCGCCGGCCTCCAGCACGCTATCCCACAGCTCCGTACGGCGCGTGTCAAAGTGATACACCGTCAGTGTACGGCCATTGCCCACAATCTCACCGCGCGTACCGAAAACTTTCGTCTCGCGCCCGCCGGTATAGGTGTAGCTCTCCATCTGATGCGCCACCGAGACGCCGCCCTCAAAACACAGGTTCACAATCTGGTGATCCACCGCGTCATTGTCGCACGCATACACGCATCGCCCGTAAGGCCCCTCGCGCAGCCGCTTCTCCATTGCCGCATCGCTTTTATCCACAAATGGGTAGCGATAATCCTGCCGTTCCAGATAAATCTTCCGCGCAGAATAAGGGCACGCCCGCTCCACCTCCGCCGGGCAATCCAGACAACGATTCGCCGCATGCGCCGGGCGGTGTGCCGCATTGAAGTGAAAGGTATTTCCGAAGCTCGATACGCCCGTGCAGCGCTTCCCCAGCCACCACACAAACTGATCAAAGTCGTGGCAGCACTTTTGCAGAATCATCGGTGTGGCCCGTTCGGTGTTTCCCCAGTTGCCCCGGCAGAAACTGTGCGCTGCGTGCATATACGCCACCGGCTCCAGATGCTGAATGCTCACCACCTCCCCAATCGCCTTTCCGGCAATCAAATCATGCAGCTTCTTAAAGTAGACCGTATACCGCAGCACGTGCCCAAGCATCACCAGCCGGTCGCCTTTTTCACGTACTTTTGCAGCCAACCGCTCACAGGCCTCCCACGTCCGCGCCATCGGCTTTTCCAGAAGCAGATGATAGCCCAAATCCAAACACTGAATCGCCGGCTCCACATGCAAGGCATCCGGCATTGTAATGGCCATCACATCACACTCCGGCCGAGCCGCCACAGCTTCCGACCAATCCCCCCACTGCGCTGACGCGTCAATCCCATGCGCCGAAGCCACCGCCGCACGCGCCGCCGGGTCAATATCCGCCACACCGACAATCTTCACCCGCTCCGGATAAGCCTTGGCGTATGCGGCATATGTCCGGCCGCGATCCCCCGCGCCCAAAATAATCATGCGAATTGGCAACTGCATGGCTCTCTTCCTCCGAAAAACGCATTCCCCTCATTATAGCACACTCCCTGATTGCCGCGAACACACCCCCTCCACGCCCGAAGTGCCGCAGGAAAACAGCCGCCATACAAGCAGCTTCTCTGTTAGAACAAAGCCTTCAAGCCTGATGGCGCCCTCCCCCCAATAAGTACTCCCACACCGCCGCACTGCATTCTGCATCCGCTCCTGCCCTCAAAGAAACGCATCCGAGGATTTTTCACTCATCCATGCGCCCTACACCGTTTACTATGCTATCTTTGTAATATCGTAATGTCATTTGAGAGGATTTCTGTCATGACCCGCTGCCTCCTGCTCGCCAGCCTGTTTCTTTTCAATGCCGCGGCACATACTGAAGACCTAGGGGATTACAACCTCCCCGAGGCGCGCACGCCCATGACCACAGATTTAACACCCCTGCTTATGGAGCGCGAAGCAGATCCCGCCGCGCTAGACGCTTTCAAGCGAGCACACCCCGCCGGATTCTGGCTTTTTGGAGAACGCCGCGACCGCGCCGTCCGAACCAACCGTTTCCCTGCCGTCTGGCTTACCAGCGAGGGGCAGCGCGCCTTCGGGGCTTTTCACGGCACCGCCCAGCCCGGCGAATACTATGTCTTCCAGGTTGTCATCGTTGGCGGCAGCCAAGCTCCCGCCAAAACCATTCGCTATACCGTTGAAGCTGACGGTTTTTGGAACCGGCTTCTCGGGCGAAAGCCCGACGTTACCTGTTTTTCTCTCGAAGGGATCGGCTCCGATGGGCTCCCCTTCACGAAGACCCTTCCCTGGCCCAGCGAGGGTGCAGTCAAGCCGCTCTGGTTCGGCGTCCAGGTGCCGCAGGATGCCTCCGGCACACGCTCCTTCACGCTCATTATCGGTGGGCAGCGTTTCCCCGTTTCCCTCACGATTGAAGGAAAACCGCTCCCCGATGGCGGCATCCACGAGGGTTGGCGCCTCGCACGCCTGAAATGGCTCAACTCCACCCTTGCACAAAGCGACACGGAAGTAACCGCGCCTTTCACCCCCATATCCCTTGACCGCAGCTCCCGCACACTCGCTCTTCTTGGCCGCACGCTCATCCTCGGCCCAAACGGCCTCCCAACACAATATACCAGTGCCTTTAACGGTTCCAACACCCGCATCCTCCCCCATCAGGCGCAGGAAGCCTTCACGGTCGCTCCTGACTTTTCTATCGGGATGCCCTTCATCCCAAAAACGTTTGCTTTCACACACGTTTCACCCGTGGCCGTCTGCTGGGAAGCAACAAGCCAGACCGAGAACCAGGCCTTCACCCTCACCGTTGCCGGGAAACTGGAATATGACGGCTTCCTAAATCTGCGTATGACCGTTTCCACACAGAAAGAAAACGCCTCTTATGACCGTGCTGCGCTCACCTTCTCGCTCACGCCTGAAGCCTCCCGCTTTGCAATGGGGCTCGGGCTTCAGGGCGGCTATACACCCCCCCGCCTGAATTGGACATGGGATGTTGCCAAACACCAGGACGCGCTCTGGATTGGCGGCGTCAATCAAGGCCTCATGATCCGCCTTAAAGGCGCCAACTACCAACGCCCCCTCATCAACGCCTACTACGACTTCCGCCCCCTCCGCCTCCCCGAAAGCTGGGGCAGCGGCGGTGTTTCCTTTACCAAAGACCATGCGCAGACATCCCTTTCCTTTTATGGCGGCCCGCAAACGCTCAAAGCCGGCGAACAGCGCGTGTATGACACCGACTGGTATCTTACCCCCTTCAAACCCATCGACCCCGCCTTCCACTTCGCCAACCGCTATTATCATAGCCCTCAAGGGTACGGACTCGAAGACTTCCAAAAACTCCGCAAAGAAGGCCACACCGTCTTCAATATCCACCACAACCGCCCCACAAACCCATTCATCAACTACCCCTACAACGACCTCTCGCTCCCGCGCCTGAAAGACCAGGTTCAAGCCGCCCATGAGGCTAACACCAAACTCAAAGTCTATTACACCACACGCGAAATCACCCAGAATATGCCCGAATTCCTCGCCCTTCTCTCCCTCGATGGCGAAGTCATTCTCCCCCGGCGCCCCGGCGTAGCCTGGCCCGTCACCAACCGGAAAGGCCCCCACCCATGGCTCACTGCACATGCCGGCGACAACCTCGTCCCCGCCTGGCGCGAAACCATCAAATACCCCGAATACAAAGGCATGCTTGATCTCGCCGTGATCACCACCCCTGACACCCGCTGGAACAACTTCTACCTTGAAGGCCTTCGGTACCTCATTCAAGAAGCCCACATTGATGGCCTTTATATTGATGATACCGCCCTTGACCGAAAGTCCATGCAGCGCGCCCGCCGCATTCTTGATCAGGATGGCTCCCATAAGCGCCTCATAGACATGCACTCCTGGAATCACTACAACTCGCTCGCCAAGTGGGCCAATTCAGACATCTGCTTCATGGAGCTCTATCCCTATTACGACTCTCTCTGGCACGGAGAAGGGAACTTCACCATGAATCGCTCCCCCGATTTCATCCTCACCGAAATGTCTGGCATCTGCTACGGCCTCATGAGCGAACAACTCTCCGGCACCAACATCTGGCGCGGCCTCGTCTTCGGCATGCTCATTCGCCGCCCCTGGTCCGGAGACAGCCGCCCCGCATGGAAGATCCTCGACACCTTCGGCATGATCCCCGGCACCGACCTCATCGGCTGGTGGGATCCTGCAACGCCCATTCACCCCTCCGATAAAGACATCCTTGCCACCCTCTATCGCCGCCCCGATGGCAAGTGCCTCCTCGCCGTAGCCAACTTCTCAAACACCGCCAAAACCTTCACCCTCAATGAAGACTGGAAAGCGCTTGGCCTCAATCCCGAAAACACCCTCTGGAAAGCCCCGGAATCCAAAGGCTTCCAAACCGCCGCCACCTTCCGCCCCGGAGAGGCCATCAAACTCCCCCCTGCCCGCGGGCTCCTTCTCATTGCCACCCCGAGAAAATAACACCTTTTCGAGCCTCGCTAAGCCCCCACACGCCCGCTGTGCCGCACAAGCAGAGAGCGCCTTCCCTCATTCTCCCTGTGCGGCCGGCAAAAAACACCCACCCGTGCACACGTGCTCACAGCGTTTCGTTTGTGTTTGATAAATGCATCACACAGCCCCTCAAACACCGGGTTCACGGCACGCCTCCAACACACGCAGCTCCCTATCCACACACCCCCCCTTCACCCATCACGGGATTCATACCCTCCGGCTCTGCGGCGCGAACCCATCCACCAGCTCCCTCGGCTTTTATAACCAAAATCCGCCGCACCATCCCCCTCGCTGCGCACACCCCATCTGCGCCAACAACCCATCGTCTTTTCACTCAGAAAAAGACAGATGAAGCACACATTCACAGCCCTCACATCCACCTCTTATGCGCGAAGTAGAGCAGCCCTACCCCCCTTCCACCCCCATTCCTCAAATTCCTCCAGCCTAGTTCCCCATTCCGGCAAAACCCACCTATTCCCAGATTCTCTCCAATACAAACAAAAAAGGCCTGCGAACCGCAGGCCTTTCGAAGCAATAAAAGCAGTCGCTTACTTGACTTCAACTTTGGCGCCAGCCTTCTCAAGCGCTTCCTTGATCTTGGCGGCCTCGTCCTTGTCAACGCCCTGCTTGACAGGCTTCGGAGCGCCCTCAACGAGATCCTTCGCATCCTTGAGGCCGAGGCCGGTGATGGTGCGGACTTCCTTGATGACGGCGATCTTGTTCGCGCCAGCGGCGGCGAGGATCACGTCAAACTCCGTCTTCTCCTCTGCGGGAGCAGCACCGGCGCCAGCAGCGGCAACCGCCACGGGAGCGGCAGCAGAAACGCCCCACTTCTCTTCGAGAGCCTTCACGAGATCAGCGATCTGCAACACGGTCATGCCGGAGAGCGCGTCAATGATTTCTTCCTGGGTCATGGTATTCTTCTTTCTTTTGTGTAACCGCCCGGGGTCAAGCCCCGGGAGGGAGATGCGTCACACGGCTCCCAAAAAGGGAATGCCCTGCGGCGCGGTTTTTACAACACGGCTGATTAAGCCGCAGGGGTGCCATCGGGAGCAGGAGCTCCTTCGGCAGAAGCGGGAGCACCTTCGTTCTCCTTGTCCACCTTGGCCTGCAGTACGCGGGCCATCTGAGAGGCAGGAGCCTGAAGGGTGCCGAGCAGGCGAGCCTGCTGAGCGGCAAGCGAAATAAGCTCGGAAAGCGTGGTGACCTGAGCCTCGGTGATGACCGTCTTCTCCATCAACCCAGCCTTGATCGACGCCTTCTCGTTCTTCTTGACAAAGTCCACCACCGTCTTGGCCGCATCGGCGATATCGCCTTCACCGGCAATCACAGCCGTCGGCCCCGTGAGGACGCCTTCGGGGAAAGTGATGCCCTGCTCGGCGGCAGCCTTGGCGATGTAGGTGTTCTTAATCACCATCATCTTAGCGCCTTTGGCGGCGAGCTGCGTGCGCAAATCTGCAATCTGCGCCACCGTCAAACCGCCAAAGTTCAAGAGGAAGGAGAATTCCTTACCCGCGAGGAAATCCGAGACTTCCTTATAAATAGCCACAACTTCCGGGCGTTTCTTCTGGTTCGACATGGTTGCTTACTCCTTCACGAGAACGCGCACGCCAACGCCCATCGAAGGGCTGATGGTGCAGCTGCGCACAAAGAGACCTTTGGCCGAAGCCGGACGCTCGTGCTCAACCGCATCGATAATCGCGCGGATGTTATCCACCAGCTTCGATGCCTCGAAGCTCAGCTTACCCGCCGGAACGCACACGTTCCCGGTGCGATCCATACGGAAGTCCACCTTACCGGCCTGTGCCGCCTTGACCGCCGCCGCAACATCGTCCGTAACGGTGCCAGTCTTCGGATTCGGCATCAAGCCGCGGGGGCCGAGAACACGCGCCACCGTGCGAACCTGCTTCATCGCATCCGTGGTGGCAATGGCCACATCGAAGTCTGTCCAGCCGCCTTTGACCTTCTCAATCAAATCTTCGAGGCCAACGGCATCGGCGCCGGCAGCCTTGGCCGCATCGGCCATGTCGCCAGCGGCGAACACCACCACGCGAACGTGCTTGCCCGTGCCGTGCGGCAGATGCACCACGCCGCGAACAGCCTGATCGCTCTTCGTGGGGTCAGCGCCCAGGCGAAAGCCCACATCCACCGTTTCATCAAACTTTGCACCGGGATGCGCCTTAATGAAGGCCACGGCCTCCTCAAGCGCCACGGCACCCTTGGGAGCCTGCTTCAGAGCGTCCTGGTATTTCTTGCTGTGCTTAGCCATAGATGCTCGCCTCCTCAATCAACAACTTCCACGCCCATCTGGCGCGCGGTGCCCTCAATCATGCGGGCAGCGGCGTCAGGACTGGCAGCGTTCAGATCGGCCGCCTTGATCTTGACGATTTCGGCAATCTGCGCACGGGTGATCTTTCCGACCTTTTCCGTGTTCGGCTTACCGGAGCCCTTGGGCAGGTTGGCATATTTCTTGATGAGCGCGGAGGCAGGCGGGCTCTTCAAAATAAAGGTGAACGAACGGTCGGCATACACCGTGATCACCACGGGAATAATCATGCCGCCCTTATCCTGCGTTTTGGCATTAAACTCTTTGCAGAATGCCATGATGTTCACACCCTGCGAACCCAGTGCGGGGCCGACAGGCGGTGCGGGATTGGCTGCTCCGGCAGGAATCTGGAGCTTGATCATCCCGGTGACTTTCTTAGCCATTTGGTATGGTCCTTATTGTCTTATGCCGCGCTCCCGGGGATCCTTTCCCGGTGCAAACGCACGACCGTCAACGAAACGCACGAAAACAGGCAGAGGGCGTATCAGACGCCCTCAGGGTGGTCAACCAATTTTTCCACCTGCCAGTATTCGAGCGTAACAGGAGCGCTGCGTCCGAAAATTGAAACGGAAATCTGCAAACGCCCGCTGTCAGGATCGATCTGC
>ERZ808286.1416-NODE-1416-length-11956-cov-3.434165_pt1 | contig 11956 bp, 18 predicted proteins | sample MGYA00521276_ERZ808286 | MGnify/ENA primary metagenome ERZ808286 (study PRJEB31516, sample SAMN03275607) | gut metagenome | biome: mammalia-associated habitat; material: feces | host: Papio cynocephalus | place: Kenya | collected 2012-08-01 ... | reverse complement strand
GCCGTCGCTGACATAGCCTGCGAAAAACTCTTCTCCGCAGTTTGAGCAGGTGCAGCGTGCGCCCCAGCGCCGCTTCCGCGACTTCTCCCAGCGTGCCCAATCCTCGGGGCACATTGTCTGCGCAACGTCGTCCGAGGTCTCCACGCTCTCGCGGCGGTAGAGCATCAGCCCATCGCCCAGCTCGCCGTCGTCATAGACTGCGCTCAGCACATCCTGCTGCAGATCTCCGCACGGCTGGAGCGGCAGCATGTCCGCCAGCTCCTGCCACCCGGCGTCCATGCGGCGGCTCATAGAAAGTCCGCAAGGTCCACGACCTTGCGCCTCTCCGCCCGCGGCGCTGAGGCTGTGCCGTGTCTCGGCAGGCCGAAAAACTCACGCAGAACGTCTTCCGCCTCCGCAGGCGTCACGCACCCGCAGCTGCCGACCTTGTTCCTTTTGGCCCGCTCGGCGATTTTCTTCTCCGCTGCCGCGAGTGTCATCTCCTTGTTCTGCGTCAGGTCCGTCAGCAGCAGCGCCGCCGCGGCCTCGTCGCCGCGGATCATGTCCTTCAGCTGCTCGCCCACCATCCACACCGCCGTGCGCTCCTTGGGCTGCTGGCTCTCAATGGCGGCGATGGCGTCTTGAATCACACTCATTCCGCGCACCCCCTCACGTTTTCCGCAAGCGCCAGCAGAGCCTTCCTCAGCTTTTCAGCAAGCTCATCATCGCCGCGGTTGCGGACCCTGATGTACAGGCCGTGCAGCTTGTTGATGTCCTCCTGCGCCTGCCCGAAAGCAACATCAAAGACGACCAGGTCTTTATCCTTCGACATTTGCGCCCGCTTCTCATTTCTCTCGGCGCTCTCAAGTCTGGCGCGCAGCTCGGCAAGCTCATCTTCCAGCTTTTTCCGCGCATCCTCCAGCTTTTTCCCATCATCGACTGCCCGGTCCAGCTTGCGCTGCATCGCCGCCGTTGCCTCGGCGCGTGCCGCGTCAATCTTCTCCTGGTCCACGCTCATCACTGCGACCTCGACCGGCTTGTCCTTCAGCGCCTTCAGCTCTTTCCGGAGTGCGGCGATCTCTTTCTCCTGCCTATCTCCGGACGCAACGCTGTCGGCATGGAGCCTCTTGAGCGCTGCCATATCCGCCTCCATCTTCACGCGCGCATCCTCTGCCGCCCGCTTTTCGGCAAGCGCCGCCTCGCGGTCGGCGATCGCCTTCTGAAGCTCGCGCGAGGTCATGTCAACGACGCTTTTCTCCTCGCCGTCCACGACATGATTTTCCGCGAGGAAGGATTCCCGCTCATCGACCGGCAGGGACAGCACGAGCAGCGCCTTCGCGGCGCCCAAATCCGCAAGCGCTTGCGGATTTGACCACTCCCGCGCAAGCCGCATCAGGTTCTGCGCGGTGCGCTCCGAATAATTCACGTTCTCCGTCAGCCAGCTCCGCCACTGTCCATGCTCCAGCATGGCCTTCGCCTCGATCAGCCTCTGCCCGATACCGAGGACGGCCTCGCCGCCCACGCGCTGAAGGTGCAGGATCTCGCCCGTGATCGTCTCGACCGTACGAGGCCCGTGCTGCTCCGGCAATGCAGCATCCGGCATTTCTGCCGGCGCAAGGAACTCGCTCATGTCAAACTTGCCTTTAGCCATTGCTCGCGCCTCCTTTGTTCAGATACTCCTGTGTAAAAGCGCGGTAGGCGAGCGTCGCCGCGTCCTTCGGCGCGTAGCCTCTCAGCGTCTTGCTCGCGTTGAGGTTGGACATGCTTGCCGGAACAGCTGCGCGCAGCGGGATCTCCGCGCGGAATGCCGGAATGCCGCTCGCACGCAGCGCATCCTCCGCAGCATCCTGAACGCGGGTGGCGCGCCGCTTCGTGACGAGCGACCCGGCAACGCGCAGCCGCGGATTGACCGTCCGCATATTGGCGACCTGGCTGCGGATCTCACCCGCACCGTGGAGCGAAAAGCCCTCCAGTTCGACCGGGATGATGATCTCATCCGCGGCGCACAGCGCCGCGACCGTGGCGGCGTTGTAAGCCGTCGGGCAGTCGATCAGGATATAGTCCACCTCGCCGTCTTCCGCGACGGCAAGGCAAAAGTCGCTCAACCCGCCACGCGCCAATCGCTCGCCGGTCAGGGCGGCAATATCCGCCTTTGGCAGCTCCGCGCTGGCCGGGATGATCTCCACGCCCTCGATCGGTGTCGGCTGCGCCAGCTCGTCCCAGCACCCGCCCGTCTCTCCGGTCAGGATCTCGTAGGTCGTGCCGCCCTGCATCGTGTCCGCGCCGAAGATGTCGCTCAGATTGCATTGCCCGTCCGCGTCCATCACAACGACGCGCTTGCCGGCAGCCGCCAGCTCGGCGGCAAAGTTGATGGTTGTGGCGGTCTTCCCGACGCCGCCCTTGTAGTTCATGATCGCAATCGTTTTCATTTCGTCCTCCTGTCATTTCATGCGCCGCAGGCGAGCAGCCGCGGCGCGCTGGTAATCGTCCGCGTCCTTGTACTCCTGCTTTGCGGCTTTGATTTTATTTTTCTCCGCCTCTGCGGCGGCCTTCCATGCGAGGTAGCGCTCGCAGGTGCTATGGCACCCGGCGCGTCGCTCCGCGCACTTAAAGCAGCACCTGTTTCTCTCGATGACTTGCCGCCTCCCCTCAGAACTTGAAGCACTCGCGCAGGATGTAGCCGAAGACGAGCGCCTCTGCCAGGAAGAACCTGTGCGCCTCGTTGATGTAGACGACCTTTCCGTGCACAGGGTGCTTCCCCCGGGCACTCTTCCAGTCCTCCGTGTCGTCTACGTTCCGGTACGCGCACGGCGTCCACGTGACCCGCTGTCCGATGTATGGCATTTTTTCTCTCCTTTCTCAGCGGCGCTTTGCGCCGCTCATGCGGTCGTTGCGCGCGTTGCGCTCTATGATCCGCTGATCCTCGGCGCGCTCGCGCGCCGACTCCATTGTCATAGGCGTGAAGGTCTGCTTGTCGCCGTCGAACCAGAGCAGCATGCGCAGCAGCAGCCCCTCCTTGTTTTTCACGATCCGCAAAAAGCGGGACTTCGCAGGGTCATAATCGCCGCCCGCGACCGGGCGGTAGATCATGAAGATCATGTCCGCGTCCTGCTCCAGCTGCCCGGACTCCTTCAGGTCGCTCATGCGCGGCTCATTTTGCTGCGGCTTGTTCGTTTTCCTCTGCACGGCCGGACGATCCTCGCGGATGAGCTGCGCCAGCTCGATCACGAGCTTCTTCCGGCTCTGGGCGAAGGCATGCAGCTCGCGGGAAATCTCTGCGACCTGCTCGCTGCGCATGGGATTAGCCGTGCTCGGCCGGATGAGCTGGACGTAGTCGATGAAGATCACGTCGAACTCATAGGCCTCGGCGGCGCTCGTGATATCGCTGACGCTCCAGCCGGCCGCCTCGATCAGCGTGAATTTAAGACCGGCATTCTCGGCGCTTCTGGCGGCGAACCGCTCCCAGTCCTTGTCCGTCAGCTCGCGGCGCTTGATCGCCGTGAAGCTGATATCGTTCAGCATGGCGATCGCGCGGTCGGTGACCTTGCGATGGTCGGTCTCGAGGGAGAAAAAGCCCACGCGCCACTCCCGCGCCATCCGCATCGCCATCTGCAGCGCGAGCGCCGTCTTTCCGGCGCTGGGGTATCCGCCGATGACGACCACGTCGCCCGGCTGCGTGTAGGTCCCCTCGTCCACCTCGGCGAGACCATAGCGGACATAGCGCAGCGGCGCTTTGTCCGTCTGCCGGGCGGCAAAGTCCCGGATCATGTCCTCCATCGTGTAGGCTGCGATCTGCCGCCCGCCGTTCAGCTCCTGCTGGATCCCGGCAGCCAGCTCGCGCCCCTCCTGCGCCGTGACCGCCGACATGATCTGCATCGCAAGGATCTGCATGCGCCGCAGGCTGGCCTGCTCCGCCATTCTGCCGGCATCCTCGCGCCAGTGAGCGCTCGTTGTCGTGATCTGGTAAAGCTGCGTGAGGTAATCGGTCGAGTCTTTGCCGATCCTGTCGCGGATGCTGACGGCTGTCACTGACTCCGCCCGAAGGTACAGCTCTCGCGCCGCGCGGAAGATCTTCCGGTTGATCTCAATGCCGAAGTCCCGCTCGCGGACAGTGAACAGCACGTCCTTGACGATATCCGGGTCGATCAGCAGCGCGCCGATCACAGCAGTCTCAGCCTCAAGCCCCGGCTGCTGCTTTGCCGCCTGCCCCATCAGCTCACCCCCCAGCCGAACTGCACCGGCGCATCAGGCTCCGCTCGCGCAGCCGGCAGCTCGTCCGGCTTGAGCTCGTAGACGGTCAGCCAGTTCATGCTCGTCGCCTTATCCAGCAGCGCAAGCTTCACCTCGCGCCTGCCGCCGGACAGCTCGTCCAGCCTACGCAGGATGCCGTTGAGTGCGCGCTCGGTCTTCACCGCCTTCTTGCGATCGACCTTGGCGCGGTTTTCCAGCAGCCCCACGATCGCGTCCCGCAGCTCCCCATCCTCGCCGCAGTATTCCGCGACATGTTCCGCGATCTCGGAGGGGACTATAGGGGGCTTATTATTATTATTTTCTCTTTTCTTTTTTCTCTCCTCATTTTTGAGGATACCGTCTCCTCGTTTTTGGGGAGAGGGTGTCCTCGTTTCTGAGGAGAGGGTATCCTCATTTTTGAGGATACCCCCCACCAGGCTGCGTGCACTGCGGACGATCGGGTAGATGTTGCGCCGCTTCCCGCCCGTTACCGTCTTGTCAAGAAGGATTTCCGTCTCAACATGTCCACGCTCTTCCAACTGCGCGATCAGTGGCGTGACACGCTTGGCGCTCAGACCGACATCTTCAGCCAGCGTGTCGTTGGTCGCCCAACAAAAGCCGAACTTGCCCGACCTCCATGTGATGACGCCGTACAGCAGCTTTGCACTCGCCGAGAGCTGTGTGTCCAGCATCACGACGGATGGGATCACGGCAAACATACCGCCGCCCCTGCGATTCTCTCGCAATATCTCATCCCGAGTCATCTCTGCACCCCCTGCTTCACGGGCGTGAGTGTGGCGCTCTCGCAGCAGCTCAGGAGCCGCTCGCACAGCTCGACGTAGTCAGCCGCGCGCGCCTCGTCGTCAAGGCGTCGGTCTTCTTTTTCTCTTGCCATTCGGTCTTCCTCCCTCCAAGTATTCGATCACGCGCAGGATCCACGCCGACACCGTTCCGGCGCCGACGATCGTCAACATAAGCGGCCATCCGGTCATCGGGCATACACCCCCTTGGACAAAATGGGGCTTGCATTTCCGCGCGAATGTGCTATACTGTTTATGCAATCGTTTTCAGAGTTGAACCTCTGAGACACCGAACGCTTCGACGCGCCAACGTCGGGGCGTTCTTTTTTTGTGTCCGCGGAGTAGATCACCTGATAGGCCGCAGCAATGGTCTCGCGCAGCTCGGTGACGATGGCGTCGAACTCCGGGCGCTCGCTCTCGTCGATCACGCCGTCCTCGGCGATGCGGAGCAGTCCGCCGACGATCCGGTCGGTCGCCTCCCGCAGCCGGTTGGTCAGCGCGATCGTCGCCACCGGGAGCGGTTTCGCCTCGACCTTCGGAAGCACACCAAGCCTGTCCGTCGCGCGGCTATGCTCCAGCGCGAGCCACGGCAGATTGTAGACCTCGACCATCCGCGCGACCACGTCGTCCGGCGGCACGCGCCGTCCGCTCTCATATTGTTTCAGACTTTCGCTCGAAAGTCCAAGCCGTTCGGCTGCCTGTTCCTGCGTGAAATAGGTAGCCTTTCTTGCCCTTTGATACAAATTCGGGTATTCGGGATGCATGGATAAATTCTCCTTTCTGTGCTATGGTTTTCTACCAGGTGGACATCCACCGCGCCAGCGGCACGATGGGGATGATGTACCGCTTCCCGACCTTCTTGGAGGGGAAGGTCTTGTCGTGGAGCAGCGCGTCGCGGTCGAGCCCGAGCAGCGCGCAGCTCTGATCCAGCGTCAGCACCTCCTGCCCGGAAAACTGCTCGCGCAGCGATTGCAGCTGGTCGCGGAAATCCTCTCGTTCTCTCGGCATTTCTTACGCCTCCTTTTCGAAAAGTTCATCGATCGTGCAGCCGAGCAGCTGCGCCAGCTTCGGCAGCTTGTCCGCGCGCGGGATGTTTTCGCCGACGACCCACTTATTGACCGTGCTGTTGTCGATGCCGAGCTGGTCGGCGAGATAGCGCTGCGTCAGGCCCTTTGCCTCGCACAGCTCCTTGATTCGCATTTTCGCCAAAAGTTGCACCTTCTTTCTCTTGTGTTTTGGGAACTTGCGTGATATCCTGATTATGAATCTGTATGCCTTGCTCAAAAATAAGGGTAGGGGAGCGAGGACGAGTCGAACGTCCTTCAGGCAGGCGGAGAATAAGCATCCATGGACGGGAGGATGAGGGTAAGCCTGACGCGCGCCGGCCGCTCCGTATGTTCAGTTTTCCTTTGACACGACGATGTACAGCCGCCCGCCGCGAAGCTGGTAGAGCCCGCCGAGCCTCAGCTCCTGATCGGTGACGAAGATCTCGCAGCGCTTCGAGCGCCAGCAGATCTCAGCCAGGTTATCCAGTTCGATCCTGCGAATGCGGTAGACCACCATCGTCGCCCCCTTTCTTTTTGCTTGCAAGATGATTCTAAATCCGTATTCACGCATTGTCAAGGCTAAAAATGCGTAAATAAGAATATTATGCGTAATAACCAATTATATATAAGGAGGAGATTCCATTGGACAGGGAGCTTTTTGTGCAAAATATCGAACGGTATTGCGCACAGAAGGGCGTTAAGCCCACGAACGCCTGCCGCGACAGCGGCGTCGGTACCAGCTTTGTGACGGACATCAAAAGAGGACAAACCCCATCTGTCGCCAAGGTGCAGCAGCTTGCGCAATACCTCGGCTGCACCGTATCTGACCTGCTCGGCGAGACGCCGGGCACGCTGCCAGCCGTGCCGGAAGGCCCAACCGAGCAGTTCCTGAAGCTGTTTTCAAGCCTCGACGACAAAGCCCAGAACGAGATCGTCGCCGAGATGCTTAAGAAGAAAAAATAAAAAGGCGTCCGAATCGGACGCCGGAGGAGAGAGATATGAAAGAGCTGGAAGAGTATAGAGCGTTTACTACCCCCGCCGAGCTGCATAAAGCCATCAATACGCTGCGCGGCATTGTTGCAGGGATCAGCTCTGATACCGACGTGAGCGGCAGCGAGCTGGTCGAGCTGACACACTGGTGTGAGCTTCACGCGCATCTGCGTGACCGTCACCCTTTTTCTGAGCTGCTGCCAGTCATCGACGAGGCTTTGGCTGACGGAGTTGTTACCTCCGATGAATCCAAGGACATCTTGTGGCTATGCAGCAACTTTGCCGATAACAACTCCTACTACGACGCGACGACTTCTTCAATTCAGTTTTTGCAGGGACTGATCCATGGCATCATGGCGGATGCGGAGCTGAGCGACAAGGAGATCCTTTCGCTCAGAAAATGGATCGACGCCAATGAGTTCCTGAATGGGACATATCCCTTTGACGAAATTTGCTCCATGCTTTATACCATTCTTGAAGACGGAAAAATTACGCAGGAGGAGCGCGAGCAGCTTGCGGCGTTTTTTAGCAACATCATCGATTTCACTACGTCATACAACTTGTCCGAAAAGGACTTTTTTGACCTGCGCAAAAAGTACAGCGTCGCCGGGATCTGCGCTGCCTATCCGGAGGTGACGTTCCCAGGAAAGATCTTCTGCTTTACAGGCGAATCCCGCCGCGCCAAGCGTAACGAAATAGCCGCGCTGATCGCCGGAGCCGGAGGGACGATGCGCGCGTCGGTCAGCAGCAAAACCGACTATTTGATCGTTGGCACTGCGGGCAATCCTTGTTGGGCGTATGCTTGCTATGGCAGAAAAATTGAGGAAGCAATGGCTCTCAGAAAAGAAGGCGCTCGCGTAGTGATCGTCAATGAGATAGATTTCTGGGATGCCCTCGATGATGCAATGGCAGGCATTGAAAAATAAAAAGGTGCCCGATCAGGGCACCGGAGGAGAGAGATATGAAGAAGTTTTTTTCGCTGATCCTTGCGCTTGCCCTCGCGCTTTCTCTTGCCGCTTGCGGCGGCAGCGGCAACGCCGCCGACGACAGATCCGAGCAGCAGCCAACCGGCCAGACCGGAAGCGAACAGCCGGAAGAGCAGAGCGAACCGGAAGAAGTGGAGCTCCATGACACGATCGTGCTCTCCGGATCCGGAGACGACGTTGTTGATGTGGACATCCCTGACGGCTATTACTACGTTTTCCATATTACCGGCAATGCGGCGGGGCGGCATTTTGCCGTGACAACGTACAACAGCAGCAACGAGTACAGCGAGCTGCTGGTCAACACGACCGAGCCCTACGACGGAACGACCTATGACGCCTCTTTGGACGTCCGATCGATCGAAGTGAAGTCAACCGGAGACTGGACGATCGAAGTGATCGACCTCGCCGGATGGGACTGGATGTCGGAAGGGGAGACCCGCACAGGGACCGGCGACGCAGTGTTTGCGATCTCGGGCGGGCGGACTGCCGATATCGAAGGCAATGCAGACGGGCGGCATTTCGCGGTTATTTCTTATGACGGATACGGCGAGTATGATGATCTGCTGGTCAACACGACCGAGCCGTATAGCGGGACCGTCCGGCTCGGAAACGACGCGACGATCATAACCGTGAATGCAGCGAGCAGCTGGAGCTTTACCCTGAACGGCTGATGCGCAAAAGGCCGCCGCCCAGGAGGACAGCGGCCTTGCGGTCCGCGCGGACTGTGCGAGAGGGAGAATGTGCGGGGTCTACGGATCGTTGCGCTGGGCTTCGGCCGCGAGCTTCGCAGCCAGCTCAAGGGCTTCCTGCTGGGCTTCTGCGCTCAGAGACTCAAACAGTGCGATGATGTAGTCGATATCGTACATTTCTGCTCCCACTCGGGCACCCGTTTGTATTTGGCGCCGAGGAAATTATAGCGCGCCGCGGCGCATTTGACTACGGAAAAATCAAAAAAGGGGAGGGAGCGATGGCAAAGTACCCGAAATACTACGTCCGACCGGACGGCCTGCACGAGACGATCATCCGCATCAACGGCAAGCGCAAGGCCTTCCGGGGCAAGACCGACAAGGAGGTCTGGGAAAAGGTCAAGGCCTTTGATATGAGTGCCGCCGAGGCCGAAGCTGCCGAGGAGACGCTTTTCTCGTCTATTGCCGACAGATGGTGGGACGAAATCGAGCCGACGCTTGCGCCGTCCTCTCTCAAGAGCTATAAGCCGGCGATTGTGCGGGCAAAAAAAGAATTCGGCTCCCGCCAGATCGGCACGATCACCGCGCAAGAGATCGACCGTTTTATTAAAGGAATTTCCGCCAAGTATGCCAAGAAAACGACAGCCATGCAGCTGCAGGTCATCCGGCAGTCTCTCCGTTGGGCAGAGGTCAAGGGGTATCTGCAATACAATCCGGCGGCCTCTGTCCGCCAGCCGCGCAGTAACAAACAGGTGCGCCGCCTGCCGCCGGACAAGGAGCAGATCAAGCTCATCAAGGCTCATGCCACAGACACGCCATTTGGACTGTTCGCAGCGTTGATCTACTATACCGGCTGCCGGCGCGGCGAGGCACTGGCGCTTACCGGCGCGGATATCGACCGCAAGGCAAAGCTGATCCATATCTGCCGCTCGGTCTACTACCTGAGCAATGCCCCATACGTCAAGCTCCCCAAAACTGACGCCGGTATCCGTTCTGTACCGCTTCTCGACGCGCTCGATGCGCTGCTCCCCAAGAAATTGCCCAAGGGGTATTTGTTCGCCGAGCCGGACGGTCAGCCTCTGACCTACAAGCATGGTGAAAAGCTGTATGCAGATTATTGCGCCGTTTCTGGCGTGACCGTGACCCCGCATCAGATTCGCCACGGCTATGCAACCGCACTTTTTGAATGCGGCATTGACCCAAAGACAGCGCAGGTGTTACTTGGCCACGCGCAGATATCGACGACAATGGACATCTACACGCACGTCTGTTCTGATGCCATCGCAAGCGCAGCTGAAAAGATGAAAAAAGGCTTTTGAACACAGTTGGAAACACATTTTTTACTTTTTCATTGAAATCACAACGTTTGATACAAGTTCAAGTCTCGCCACTCGGACCAAGGGAGAGTTCCATAAGGAACTCTCCCTTTTTTATTTATGTTGCCGATTTTTAAATTTTTTGATTTTGTTGCACAAAAATATGAAACTTTCTCTATTCTGGAGCCTGCATATAGAAGGACTTGCTCCTTACTATATACAGGAGGTTCCGACATGACCGAAGAAAACTATAATTATCGCACGAGTCAAACCTTGCTCCGTAATCAGTTTCCCGGTAAGGGAACGCTGCGAATTCCTATCATTCCAAAGTTTCAGGAAAAGCCTGGTGACTTTGATGATCTTCTGTTAATCGGTTTCGACAAAACGCATTTGGAGGATTGCAGCCATCTTGACCGCATGGTGCACTTCTTCCTTTACGATTACCGTTTTGAGCGTGTCTGGAAGAATCCCGACAGCGACATCGAAAAACTGTCCCGTTATCGGGCGGTACTTTCCCCTGATTTTAGTATGTATCTGGAAATGGCCCCAGTTATGCAGCTTTACAATGTGTTCCGCAACCGCTGGTGCGGCGCCTACTGGGCCTCCAAGGGAATCCGTGTTATTCCCACGGTAAACTGGGGCAATGAATCCACGTTCGATTTTTGCTTTGAGGGGATTGAAAAAGGCAGCGTTGTTGCTGTCTCCACTTATATGGCATCTGAGCATGATAACCGCTGCGACCAGAAAGAATGGTTCATGGCAGGCTACAATGAAATGCTTCGGCGTATTGAGCCGGAGAAAATTATTTGCTACAACACGCCTTTCCACGAAATGCAGGGAGACGTCGTGTATGTGGATTATGAGCGCAGCTCGTGGAAATATATGAGCTATGAGAGAACTTATCAAAAAGAGGATCTCGACGCCTTTAAAATTGGCGAGACATATCGACCTGAACGTGATACAATAGAGCCGTACTTGATCGGCGGCGCTTATAAGGGCGGCGGCAGCGCGTATGGCGGAGCGTGGAAACCATCTAAGCCTGAGGACCATCGTTTGATTGGAAAACCTGGAGAAATAAAAGTAACCTATGCCAGGGACGGCTCAAAAGTTGAGACGAAAGTTGGAAGTGACGGTCGGGTTGTTGCGGAAAGGCACCATACTACAGCCCCCAACCCTAAATTTCATTCGAACCCACACGACCATAAAATCAATTGGGAGTCTCCCAGAAAAGGCGTTCCTAATTTTGAGAAGCCACATACGAATTACTGGAGCGATGAATATCCCGATGGGGCACCGGAGTTTAAGGCTTTTAGAGGTGCTGTTATGAAATATACGTTTCATTCTGCTGGAGAGAATTGCTTCAAAACCATATCTGATTTCAAAGAATGCATTATTCGCGGCGGAGAACCTGTCTTTTCCTGGAAAGGACTGCAATATGGCGTCTGTTTTTACGGAGATAAGTACTGCATTGCACTTACAAACGGAGATCGGGAGAAAATTTGTGATACACCCGATGATGTTCTGGATTATCTTGTGGGAGAAGATCGTTTGCGTGACATTATTACCCAAGTAACAGTTCTGCACCGAAATATTTAATGTTTAGGATAAATGCCTCTTGCCGACTGCCAGCAAACCGTTGATATATCTGTGTTTCCTGAAATCCTATAATTACACTCGGACCATCGGCGAGTTCTTATAGGACTCACCGATTCAGTCTGTCGAAAAAGCCCAGCTCCAGCTGGACTTTTTCGACAGACTGCGGCAAGTTTCTGCGGAAACTTGCCGATTTTAATTTTATTCGGTTGTTTCCTCGCGCAGCAGGTCTTTGAATAGTACGCTCATGTAATCGCTGCGGCCATACAGAACACGGTCAATGTAGACATCGTTGCCTTGCGCACGGTAAAACACCATATAATTGCCGCT
>ERZ808286.1415-NODE-1415-length-11965-cov-5.985139_pt1 | contig 11965 bp, 12 predicted proteins | sample MGYA00521276_ERZ808286 | MGnify/ENA primary metagenome ERZ808286 (study PRJEB31516, sample SAMN03275607) | gut metagenome | biome: mammalia-associated habitat; material: feces | host: Papio cynocephalus | place: Kenya | collected 2012-08-01 ... | reverse complement strand
AAATAAAAAATATACGTTTTTTATGACGAAACATTTGGAGATAAACATAAAAAGCGATATTCAAAGTGCATAAAGTGCATAAAAAAACAGGCTTATACTATCGGGAAAAGCCTATTCTTTCTACGTCCTTTCTACGTCCTTTCTACGTCTTTTCTACGTAATGGTTATATGGAGATATGGAAAGTGCATAAAGTGTATATTTTTGGAGGAGGATATGTACTTGCAAAGAGTGAATATCCTGTGTCCCGTATCTTTGTATTGCGTGTTTCAAAGATTTTTTGTACCTTTGCGGGCTAAAGTATATACATACGTATGCAGTTTAGAGACATTATCGGGCAACAAGAGGTAAAAGACAGGCTCATACAGTCTGTCCAAGAGGGGCGTGTTCCTCATGCACAGTTGTTTACAGGTCCCGCCGGTGTCGGCAAGTTACAACTTGCCATTGCTTACGCACAATATCTCAATTGTCCGCACCACACCGACCACGATTCGTGCGGTGTTTGCCCGACTTGTCTGCAATATCGCAACCTGCAGCATCCGGATTTGCATTTTGTTTTTCCGATAGTCAAAGACGACAAAAAAGATGTCTGCGATGACTATTTTGCAGATTTCCGGAAGTTGCTGTCAGAACGCCGCTACTTTGATATTGACGATTGGTATAAGGCTATAGGGGTAGAGACCAAGCAGGGGATGATTTATGAGAAAGAGAGTTCGGAGATACTTCGCAAACTCAGTTTGAAAGCCTTCGGGGACGGTTACAAAATAATGATTATCTGGCAGCCGGAGAAAATGAACGCTACCTGTGCAAACAAGTTGCTGAAACTTCTTGAAGAGCCGCCGGAGAAAACCGTATTCTTATTGGTCAGCGAACACCCTGAACAGTTGCTTTCAACTATTCTTTCCCGTGTACAGCAGATACGTGTGCCGCGTCTGTCGGACGAAGAGATCAGTTATGCCCTGCAAGAACGGTTGCATATTGCTCCCGCTACGGCTGCAGATTATGCCCACATTGCCAACGGCAGTTACCTTGCCGCACTGAAACTGGCAGAAGCCAACGATGAAACCACGCAGGAATTCAACGATTTTGTCGCCCTTATGCGTGATGCCTATACCGTAGGGGTATTGCGTGATCCGCAGAAGAAATTTGAATCGTTATCCCGTTTGCGCAAATGGAGTCAAGATATGGCGGATGCCAAAGTCGGACGCGAGAAGCAAAAACGCTTCCTTCAATACGCCCAACGCCAAGTGCGTGAAAATTTCATTTACAACCTCCGGCATCAGGAGCTGAACTATCAAACAGCGTCGGAAAGAGAGTTTTCATCACGGTTTGCACCATTTATACACGCAGGTAATGTGGAGCAGATAATGAACGAGTTAGACAGAGCGGAACGTCAGATAGAACAGAATGGAAACGCCAAAATCATTTTCTTTGATCTGTGTCTGCAAATGATAGTGCTGATTAAGAAATGAATTCGGATGGCTGATGCCCGATAGATAAAAAGTTCTGTATATTTAATTGTTAATTGATACAAATGGAAGATAAGTTTACACTGAATAATGAATCTTGCTGCTTTAAGGCTAAGGGTTGCTGCCGCAACTCGGCACATATGTTGCCGGTTACGGATTGGCTTTGCGATTTGCCCGAAAATGTGGCAGAGACCGACCTTGTAGAAGTGCAGTTTAAGAATACCCGCAAAGGATACTATCATAATAGTCTCCACCTTCCTTTGGAAAAAGGTTCTACGGTTGTGGTGGCATCCAATCCCGGTACAGACCTCGGTGAAGTCGTGCTGACCGGGCGGTTGGTCAAACTGCAGATGCAGAAGAACCATATTGATACCGGTCGCTATGAGATACGCAACGTGCTGCGTTTTGCCACGGAGGAAGATCTTGCGTGTGCCGAGCAGGCGCACGCCAAAGAACAGGAAACGATGATCAAGGCACGCCAATTAGCCAAATCGCTTGGCTTGGAAATGAAAATAGGCGATGTGGAATATCAAGGGGACGGTTCCAAAGCGATTTTCTACTATATTGCAGACGGGCGTGTCGATTTCCGCCAGCTGATTAAAGTTTATGCCGAGACTTTCCGTATCCGTGTAGAAATGAAACAGATCGGAGCGCGACAGGAAGCAGGGCGTATCGGAGGTACGGGACCTTGCGGGCGTGAACTATGTTGCACTACATGGCTGACCAATTTCTCATCTGTCGGGACAGGGGCAGCCCGCTTGCAAAACATTTCCCCGAATCCGCAAAAATTAGCGGGTTTGTGTGCCAAACTCAAATGCTGTCTTAATTTTGAGGTGCCGGTCTATGAGGAGGCTGTCCGCCGAATGCCGCAGCGCAATATCCCGTTGGAAACCAAAGAAGGTACTTACTATCTTTTTGCCACCGATCCGCTCAAAGGGTTAGTTACCTACTCCACCGACCAGCGTATGCCTGTCAATCTGCAAGTGCTTACACCCGAACAGGCCAAAGAAATCATAGAGATGAACCGCCGCGGCGAGAAGCCCGACACTCTCGGCGGAAAATCCACTACCGCCACCGATGTTCCCGAAATAGGTTACCAGAATGTCGTGGGTCAAGACGATCTTACCCGTTTCGACAAGAAACGACGCCCGCAGCGCGACAACAACCGCCTACGCAAGGATAACAGGGATAGTCGCGACAACCGTCCTCGCAGGGATGGAAGGGACGAAAAAGGGTTCCATCCCGATGGAGAACGCCGGCGGCTCGACAACCGGACACGTAACAACATACCACGCAACAATGAGAAACCCAATAGCAATAATACTCCTCAGTAGTTGTATTCTGCTGTCAGGCGGCTGCAGTAAAAACACCGTCTATTCCGAGTTTCAGTCTGTCCCTATGGAAGAATGGGGGGCTGATTCGGTGCTGACTTACGATTTTGATATAACCGACACGCTTGCCACTTACCAAATGCTGGTTTGCGTACGGCATACCGAGCAGTATCCCTATCAGAATATGTGGTTCTTTATCGGCGATACAACCCGTATGGATACTATTGAGTTCTATCTCGCCAACGCTCGCGGCGAGTGGCTTGGCAACGGGCGAAACGGACTGATAGAAATGCCTGTATTATATGAGGAAGCGTACCGTTTTCCGCACAGCGGCAAACAAGTGTGGCATATTCAACAAGGTATGCGGGAGCAGTCGCTTCGCGGTATATCCGATGTAGGGCTAATCATCAAGAGAAATGGGGAAGAATAAACTGAAGAAATTTGCCGAGATGGAGACATTTCATAATGTCTTCCAGTGCGGTACACGCGAGATACTGCCCGATAGCCCCGTAGCGGCTATGGCAGGACATTGGCGCGAACGCTATTTCCGCAATGAAAACCCGATTGTATTGGAATTGGGGTGCGGACGCGGTGAATATACCGTCGGATTGGCGCAACTCTATCCTCAGAAGAACTTCATCGGGATAGATATCAAAGGGGCGCGTATGTGGGCAGGTGCCAAGCAGGCGGAACAGGCAGGACTGACCAATGCGGCTTTCCTGCGCACGAATATAGAGATGCTTACATCTTTTTTTGCCGGCGATGAGGTGGACGAGATATGGATCACTTTTCCCGACCCGCAAATGAAGAAAGCCACCAAACGGCTCACTTCCACCTATTTTATGCAACGTTATCAGCAACTCGTACGCCCCAACGGACTGATACACCTGAAGACCGACAGCCCTTTCCTATATACATACACATGCGAGATGTTGTGCTTGAACAACTATCCCATTGTGGCAGACACGGCAGACCTCTACCATACGGATAATGCCGATACTACGTATCTTGAGGCAAAGATGCTGCAAACGCACTACGAACACCAATGGCTTGATCGCGGTTTGACTATCAAATACCTCTGTTGGCAACTTGTTCCAAAAAACGTTTTTGAAGAGCCCAAAACAGACATAGAAAAAGACACTTACCGCTCCTACGGACGCAATTATACATCACCTGCCGACTAATTCTTTTTGCAACAGAGCGTTGCATCCCTCGTATATATCCCGGTAAGCGGTCTCAAAATCACCTGTGTACCATGGGTCTGCCACATCGCGATTAAGCAAACGGCGTATCTTGGGGTGTCCGGAAATTGCATCTTTTTCCATCAAATCTCCGCCAAGCACACGGCGTAAATTGCAGATATTGTAATCCTCCATACATAGAATAAGATCAAAGTATTCATAGTCTGTATGCGTGATTTGCTTTGCACAATGGGGAAAAACCGGTATCTTATGTGCCTGCAAACATCGTTTAGCGGACGGATATATGCCGTTGCCGATCTCCTCGTCAGAAGTGGCACACGAGTCTATTTCAAAACAATGCGCCACGCCTGCTTCGGCTGTGATGTACCGCATTATCATCTCTGCCATTACACTGCGACATATGTTGCCGTGACAAACGAAAAGGACTTTCATCACCTAAAAACGAACCATTATCATTTAAGGAAAACATACAAAAAGGCTGCCCGACTATACTTATCAGACAGCCTCTTTCTATCATTCTATGCTACAGGGCGTTTTGCAGCCGATAGAGGTCGGCACGTTCAATACGCTTCCGGGCGTAGTCGCGCGTAACCTCAAAAGTACGCAGGGTATTTTCGCCTTTCTTGGCTTTCTGCGAGGGCAGGTCGTACATAACGTCCATCATCACTGTTTCCATCAGCCCGCGCAGACCACGCGCACCGAGACGGTATTCGAGTGCCTTGTCAACTATATAATCCAGCATATCGGGCGCAAAAGTAAGTTGCACCCCGTCCATAGCCAGCAGTTTCTGATACTGTTTGGTAAGTGCGTTCTTCGGCTCGGTCAGGATATTGCGCAAAGCGGTCTTATCTAACGGCTTGAGATAAGTAAGGATAGGCAGACGACCGATAATCTCCGGTATCAAACCAAACGACTTCAGATCCTGCGGTGCAATATATTGCAACAAGTCGTTCTTGTCTATTGTGCGTGCTTTTTGCTGTGCGTCAAAGCCCACCACCTGCGTATTCATACGCTGGGCTATCTTGCGTTCAATACCGTCAAACGCACCTCCGCAGATAAAAAGGATATTACGGGTATCCACGTGGATAAACTCCTGTTCGGGATGCTTACGCCCTCCTTGTGGCGGCACATTCACCACCGAGCCCTCCAACAGTTTCAGCAGTCCTTGCTGTACACCCTCGCCCGATACATCACGGGTGATACTCGGATTCTCGCTTTTGCGGGCAATCTTGTCGATTTCATCGATAAAGACAATACCGCGTTGCGCCTTTGCCAGATCATAGTCAGCATCTTGCAACAAACGCACCAGGAGCGATTCCACATCTTCCCCCACATACCCTGCTTCCGTAAGGGCTGTAGCATCTACTATGGCAAACGGCACTTTCAGCAGTTTGGCAATCGTGCGGGCAAGCAGTGTCTTCCCTGTACCCGTAGAACCGACCAGCAGGATATTGCTTTTCTCTATCTCCACACCGTTGTCTTCTTTGGGTTGGAGAATACGCTTATAGTGGTTGTACACCGCCACCGAAAGGTACTTTTTCGCTTCGTTCTGCCCGATAACGTACTCGTCAAGGAAGGCTTTTATCTCTGCCGGTTTGGGCAACTGCTTCAAATCCAATCCGTCAATAGAATCCTCCGGTTGTTGTGCGATACCCATCTTTACGACCAACCTGTGTCCCGCTTCAATGCAATCCGGACAAATCAGACTCCCGTCCTCACCACGGAACATGTGTGGTTTTTCGCGTCCGCAGAAACTGCAGACATCTTTCGTTGTTTTCTTTGTCATCTCTGCTTATTTAGCCTCCGTCTTGGCACCTTTGCGGGTGTGGATTGTATCAATCATACCATAATCGAGCGCCTCTTGTGCAGTCATCCAATAGTCACGGTCGGCATCCCTGCGTATCTTTTCCATCGGCTGCCCCGAGTGGTCGGAGATAATCTGATAGAGTTCGTCTTTCAGTTTGAGTATCTCTTTGGCGGTAATCTCTATATCCGATGCCTGTCCCTGAATACCACCGAGCGGCTGATGTATCATCACACGGGAGTGAGGAAGTGCCGCACGCATACCTTTCTCCCCCGCTACGAGCAGCACCGCTCCCATTGAGGCTGCCATACCCGTACAGATAGTGGCGACCTTGCTGGTCACGAACTGCATCGTATCATAGATACCCAGTCCTGCATAAACCGACCCGCCGGGCGTGTTGAGATAGATATGTATATCGCGTTCCGAATCCACCGAATCAAGGTACAGCAACTGGGCTTGTATCACATTGGCGGTATAGTCGTTCACCTCCGTACCGAGAAAGATAATACGATCCATCATCAGGCGCGAGAATACGTCCATCTGGGTTACATTCAACTGGCGTTCCTCCAAGATTGAGGGGGAAATATAACTTGCTTCCGCGCGGGCGGCACTCTGACTCATCATATTCTCCACATGCATAGAGTTCAACCCCTGCGAAACAGCAAACTTCAAAAAATCATTCATAATGTAATATCTGTTTTTCAATTTATAGTGCAAAGATACGATTTCTTTTTGAACTATGCAAATTAAGGACAAAGAACAATGGACGAAGAACAAAAAATAAGTCTGTATTGAAAAGTAAAGTGGATATAAGATGGACAGGCTGTTCGTACATACAAAAACCGGTCTGCCGCACAGGCAGACCGGTAATTCTATTGTTCTATCACTATATAAAATCAGAACCCGCTATAGACCACCTTCATAGTCATCGGTTTCTCCGCGTTTTGTGCGCTGCGCACTTGTGTGGCGGAGAGGGTTTGTGCCTGTTTGACGGCGGTGATAGTAGAGGTACCCGAACTGCTTGACGTGGTCTGCACACTCACCGGCACAAGCAACATTTGCAGCGTGTCAGGATTATCTGTCTGGCGCAACTGGTTGGTCAGCAGCGTGGACATATCATAAGTATAGTAATGTACGGTGTTGCCTTCGCTGTCCGTACCCGAATAGAGCGAACTGAGTATCGCCACCGTGTCGGACGGAAGTTCTTTCTTCAGGAAAAAACGCTCCATACTGCTTTCTTTGATTAGCAGCATATACGGGGAAGGTTGCAACCAATCAGCGGGAGTAAGGTCTGATAAAGCACCGTCAAACACATTGAGTACCTCTACACGCAGTTCCGCCAGATTGACATATTCCCGTTTCTGCTGACCGTTATATACCAGATTGGCGGAAATAACATCTTTCATCTGCTTCATCGGAAAACTCATACGCGTGTACATACCCGCAGGCGCAACAATATAGTTGTATCTGTCACTGTCTTTTTCCAACTCTTCGACGACCTCATTCCTGTTGAGATAATCGAAACGGTTGAGTTGGCGCACCTCCGAATTGGCATAAAAACCCTTGACATCATTCACTGTGGTATCCCTACCCGCCTTGTCGTAGGAAAAATGGTAATAAACACCCATGTTGATGTCCGAGAGGTTGAGAATGGTGCTGCTGCCGAAAGTGGACGTGATATACAGCCCTTTGAAGAAACGGTTGAAATCATCCTGGTCGCCATATTGGCGCCGCTGTACAAAACGATGCACGAATTCATCTTTCAACCGGCAGCGTACCATAGGAAGATAGGTTCCTGTGGAAGAATTATATACCGAGTCAATCTTCTCCTGCGCCACCACAATATGGTCGTTATAGAGCAGCAGCGTAGAGTCCTCCAAACTGCAATAATCCGATATGTTCAGGTCGGTCTGATAAGGTCTGACGGGAGTGTATTCCAACTCTTTGCGGTCTATCTCATACACGCTTATCGACATAGGCGAGTGCTTGTCCCCCTCCCACGAACGATAGTAGAAGAACAGGCAGACCGAGTCAATCACCGCATTGTCCGGATAACGGTAACCGACCGGGCAAGCCATCTGGGTCAGTATGTCAGCACGCAGAATACCGTACTTGGTCTCTATCTCTCCCAACAGGAACGAATCCGGCGAAGAAATAATATGCCGGCACTCAACTATCCCCGAATTCAACGAGAAAGTATCGGCTTTCACCACGATAGCATCACCATCGTCCAGCACACCGCTGCCTGCATCGGCAATATCGCCTTTGCAACCGTAGAGCAGGCATGCCAACCCGCAACACAATATACCAAACAGACGTTTCGTCATATATCAAAGCAAACTGTTATAGAAATCCAAATAAGCCGTATTGGGTGTATCTTCCTTGTACGGCATAATGGGCTTGCGGCTGGTCTCCACATAGTTCATCAGCCGTTGGTTTACATTCGGGCGGGTGAAAACCACCGCATCCGAATAGTCCACCGCCAAGCGCATCAACTCCTCATACCCCACCGGGAAACCCGCAATACTGCGCACATCGTTGGGAGACACACCGTCAATCAGCAGTTTCTTTGCAAACTTTGTGCCAAAAGGTGTCTTGTACTCGTCATCATTGATAGCCAGTACGATTTTCGAATCCTTGAAAAAAGGCTCGTCGCCGTACGCTTTCTTCAGATATAGCGGAGCCAACGCCGACATCCAGCCCGAACACTGGATGATATTGGGCGTCCAGCGCAGTTTCTTCACCGTCTCAATCACACCGCGGGCATAGAATATACACCGCTCGTCGTTGTCAGGATACTCCACTCCGTGTACATCGACCACTCCCTTGCGGCGGTGGAAAAAATCGTCATTGTCTATAAAGTATATTTGTATGCGTGCCGACTGTATGCTTGCCACCTTTATCAGCAGCGGGTGGTCGATATCGTCAATGATGAGGTTCATACCCGACAAGCGTATCACCTCGTGCAACTGATTCCTGCGCTCGTTGATATCGCCGAACTTGGGCATAAAAGTGCGCGTCTCGTATCCGCTCGCCTGAAACAACTCGGGCAACTGGCGGTTCAGCATACGGATAGGGGTCTCTTCTGCTAGATAGGGGTATATCTCTTGCGATATAAACAGGATACGGTTCGGCTCTTTCATAAGCATAAATTTTGAGTTAATGATGGTATCGTACTGCAAAGGTACAAAAAAAAATTGATATTTGAGCAATTTTTCCAAGTTTTTTCTTTTTTACACATAATTTTTTGTAACTTTGCGGGCTTTTTTGAACAAAAAATACTATCCGATATGCAAATTATCACAACCAAACAAGAACTGCACCAGCAGGTGGAAGCCTGCAAGCGTCAGGGAAAAACCATCGGTCTTGTACCCACCATGGGCGCATTGCACCAAGGACACGCTTCGCTTGTGCGACGGGCTGTCAGTGAAAACGATGTCTGTTTCGTCAGCGTGTTTGTCAACCCCACGCAATTCAACAACAAAGAAGACCTCGCGAAATACCCCCGCAATATCCGACGCGATGCCGAACTGCTATCCGACATCGGCGCACATTTCATCTTTGCACCAGCACCCGAAGAAATGTATTCCGCCGAAGAGATGAACAACACTTTCGAGTTCGATTTCGCAGGACTCGACCAAGTGATGGAGGGCAGGATGCGTCCCGGACACTTCAACGGAGTCGTACAGGTCGTGAGCCGTCTGTTCTATCTCGTAGAACCCGACCGCGCCTATTTCGGCGAGAAAGACTTCCAGCAGTTGGCAATCATTCATTATATGGTGGAACGCTCCTCCATGGCGGGTACATTCGGCAATCTGAAAATCATCGGCTGCCCTATCGTGCGTGAAGCATCGGGTCTGGCGTTGAGCAGCCGCAACGAGCGTCTCAGCGAACAGGAGAAACAGACCGCACTCGGTATCTCCCGAACGCTGTTCGACAGCCTTGAATGGGCAAAAACACTATCCGTCAGAGAGGTGGAACAAAAGGTAACCGACACCATCAATGCCATTGACGGACTGGAAGTGGAGTATTACTCTATTGTGGATCAATTCACCCTGCAACCCACCGACACATTCAATCACGCTATCGGCTGTGTAACAGTCTATTGCGGACCTGTACGCCTGATCGACAACATCAAGTACAATGCGTAATGGTATAATGGACACCGCCTATCCTCACTCTGCCGTTGCCGTAAATGATATGGTCATCTAAGGCATTTTCGTTCATTGTTCTTTGTCTATTGTTCATAGTCCTTTTATTAAGATTTACTTTCCGTTGATCAAGAACTACCACCTACGAAGGAACTACGAACCAACTACGAACCAACTACGAAGGAGCGTCGAACCGGCAAAAAGGTACGTTTGTTAAGATTTTAGACCTGTTCTTAATTCATAATCCATCATTCATCATTATCCGCCGTGCTGCTCGTTATTGACAAATATATCCCGTTCATAGAAAAAACCATTGAACATACCTCTCTGCCCGATTGGCAAAAAGTGCAGGTTTTACCGTTGGAACCGGAAGAAATCACACCTCAGACTGTCCGAAACGCCGATGCACTGATGATCCGTACACGTACCAAAATCAATCGCGACTTACTCAACGGAAGCAGCGTCCGTCTTGTGGCGACTGCCACCATAGGCTACGACCATATAGACCAAGACTACTGCCGCGAGGCGGGTGTCGCGTGGCTCTCCTGCCCGGGATGCAACGCACAGGCGGTTTGCGACTACATAGAAGAGGCACTCCTTGAACAAAAAACACCGTTGAAATCGAAGAAAATCGGCATTGTCGGTGTCGGACATGTGGGCACACTGGTAGCCCGAATGGCAGAGCGGCACGGCATGCAGGTGCTGCTCAACGACCCCCCCCGCGGAATAGGAGTTTCTCTCGATGAAATCGCACATAATTGCGATATTATTACCTTCCATACCCCGCTGACCCGCGACGGGCAATACCCCACGTATCATCTCTGCAACGAGGCGTTTCTGGCGCAATGCCGACCCGGGGCGCTGATTATCAACGCCGCACGGGGCGGCATCGTGGACGAGACGGCATTGCTGTATTCGAAGCACCCTTGTATCATCGACACATGGGAGAACGAACCCCGTCTGAACAGCAACCTGTTGCAGACCTCGCTATTGGCATCGTACCACATAGCAGGCTATTCCGTACAAGGAAAATACAACGCCTCGCAGACCTGTCTGACGGCTTTCGCGCAACAATTCGGACTCTCGCCTTTGCAGATTGACAAAAAAGCAGTAACTTTGCAACAAAAATCCGGCGATAGTGCTTCGGGCTGGCTGCAGCGTGTGTCCGACTCGCTCAAAGCGCAACCCGACCGGTTTGAGCAACTGCGTAAACAATACAAACTAAGATAATGGCAAATTTTCAGAAACTGACACCTCGGGCTGTCGATTACTCGAAGTGGTATAATGAGTTGGTCGTCAAAGCCGACCTGGCAGAGCAGTCCGCTGTGCGCGGATGTATGGTAATCAAACCTTATGGCTATGAGATTTGGGAACGTATCCAACAGGCGTTGGACAGCCGTTTCAAAGAGTACGGAGTAAAAAACGCATACTTCCCCTTGCTCATACCTAAGTCCTATTTCAGCCGCGAGGCGGAGCATGTGGAGGGCTTTGCCAAAGAGTGCGCCGTCGTAACCCACCACCGCCTGATGAATGACCCAGAGGGCAAAGGCGTCATCGTCGATCCGGACGCCAAGTTGGAGGAGGAACTCATCATACGCCCAACATCCGAAACCATCATCTGGTCAACATACAAAAACTGGATCTCCAGTTACCGCGATCTCCCCGTGCTGTGCAACCAGTGGTGCAACGTCATGCGATGGGAGATGCGTACACGCCTCTTCCTACGTACCGCCGAATTCCTCTGGCAGGAAGGACATACCGCACACGCAACAAGCGAGGAAGCCGATGCTTTCGCACGCCAAATGCTCAACGTATATGCAGATGTGGCGGAGAACATTATGGCAATCCCGGTGGTTAAGGGCGTCAAATCGCCTAACGAGCGTTTTGCAGGTGCCGTCGAAACCTATTGCATCGAAGCAATGATGCAGGACGGAAAAGCACTGCAAGCCGGTACAAGCCATTTCCTCGGGCAGAACTTCGCCAAGTCATTCGACGTGCAGTTCCTCAGCA
>ERZ808286.1412-NODE-1412-length-11984-cov-7.858077_pt1 | contig 11984 bp, 4 predicted proteins | sample MGYA00521276_ERZ808286 | MGnify/ENA primary metagenome ERZ808286 (study PRJEB31516, sample SAMN03275607) | gut metagenome | biome: mammalia-associated habitat; material: feces | host: Papio cynocephalus | place: Kenya | collected 2012-08-01 ... | reverse complement strand
GTGAGATTTCACCATATCCGTGGTGGTCTTGTTTGGCAATGTCTATGACTGCTGCGGACGGATTGGCTAATCCGCCTGCTTTGAGGACTTTGCGTAGTTTGTCGGAAGTGATGTTGTGCAAGCCCACGAGTGTGCGCTCGCCGAGCGGAACGACTTGTGTACCGCTTACAGAGAAACGCGGGTCGGTCAGTTCTGTTGCTCTGCCCGATTGAGTATCTCTATCGATTTCTTGATTATCTCGTGAGCCGTCGGATTGTTCTGCTCCATGTAGTCTATCAACTCGTTCATTCCCGCTTCGTTGTCTTGGAGAAAGACCATCATCGGAATGGCTTGGTCTATGTGAACCTTGTGGTCTTTCAACATTTGTATCAGTTGGTCTTGTACTGCTGTCAATTCCATATTTCTGCTGTATTTTGTCGATTAGATTTTCATTTCCGTCAATAAAAACGGATTGCACAATACGTCCGTTATTGAACTTATGGAAATAGTTTGCCGAGTAGGCAAAGCCGTTTCCTTCGGGGAATTGTCCTTGTGCCTGCTTGCGGAACATATCGGCGTATGCTGCCGCCAGTTCGGCTTTCGGGACGCGGGGTTTTCCGCCTGCAAAGGTACTGCCTTTTAGGGATTTATGCAAGTTTTCGCCTGCATCTTCTACGCTAAATCTTATGCCGTTCTCTGCATCAAGACTGCGACAGAACTCCAATGCGTCGTTCCAAAGTTGTGCAACTTGCCCTAAAGTAATAGAGGGATTATCAGTAATCGCTCTTACCTCCTCGTACTTGTCGTTGATTTTTCGTTCCGCTGCGTCCTGTTGCTCACTAACCTCTTTGCGCAGTTGAGCAAGGGCGGGGTCTTTCCGCATAGCCTCTCGCTCCTGTTTGCCTTGCGGTGAATCGGTAAGCGCAGATATGTTGGCTTGTGTCGGGTAGTGTTCAGATACATAGTCAGATACTCTTTCTTCGAGCCTTTCTATGATACTATTTTCTTGGAGTATAACTTCGATTGGTACAGCATTAACCCCGAGTTTGTCTGCTTTGAGGTTTGGCAAAATGGAGTCGAAATACTGCTCTTCTTCTTTTGATTGGAACGAGATAAGTTCTTTGAGCGACTTTGCCTGCTCATCGAAAGAGAGTGTACTGACGGGGGTGTCTGCTATTTCTCCTCTTTCGGGAGTTTGCCCTCGGCTTGGAGTTCCTGACGAGCCTTTTCCAGCAGGTCGAGACCCCTGTTGAACCAATCCTCCTTGGGATTGCGTTTGGTTATTTCTGCCGCTCTGTCGGCTACTGCTTTGGGTGTTTCGACCGAGAATGTTATCCCGTCTTGCCTTGGATAGACTGTTACTTTGTCGTTGTTCATAATCTATATTGTTAAGAGTTTGTAGAATTGTTTCGTTGTTGATACCATAGTTTTGAGCCACCTCTGCAGCGTCTTTGCCTGTGGCATACGCTTCTTGCATAACGTATGATACGAGTTCGTCTGCAAGTGCGGTATGTCCGTGGGTAGTGCCGTTGTTATATTGGTCGTAGAACGTAGTACCGGTAATAGTCCGCAATATCTGTGCCAACTCGTCGGCGGTAGCATTGTCGGTGAGAGCGGACAGCAGTTGCGGGTGGGCGGCGGTGAGCAGGTGCTGCCGCTCGTGAACGTAGGTGGCTATGATGTCGTTGCCTGTTTGCAGTGCGTCGGTATTGAGAATGACCATACCTTTGCCGCAGAATCCGTTTACTTTTTCTCCACGGGAGAGAGCGGCAGCCATATCGGCAATGGTCTTGCGTGTAGCACCGAGTTCGGCTAGTTTCTTGACGATGTTCTTGTTGGTTACGAGCACGACCTTTGTTTTACCATCGGAGATTTGTTTGATGAGTGCTTTTTTGTCGTCCAGAGAGAGGGGCTTGCTGAGTTCTGCTTCGAGTTGCGCTGTTTGAGCGGCTTTGGTTTCGTTGTAGATTTTCTCTACATAATTGCGCAGGTCGCCATAGGTTTTTATTCCGAGTTGCTTTTGCCATTCATTGAGAATAGCAGGGTCTAAGACATCAAGTGCTTGGAGGTAGCCCTCTATTTGGTGTTGTGCGTTGGCGATATGCCCCTCGCCATAGACCCAACCATTATAGTTGGATAGTGGGTGCGTTATGTCTGCGGTATTGGTATTGGTATTGCCTTTTTCGCCCAGTGCTTTCTCGGCGAGAGCAAGCCCTTTGACGATTGCCTCTATGTTGTCGGTAATCTGCTGCGGGGAGGTGATGTCCTTTGGGGAAACAAGACCAAAGGCTTTGTCAAAACCTGTCCCCTCTCGCAGAATGCGTTCCCGCCGTTCCTGCTTAAGGCGTTGATATTTGCTTTGCTCGTCCTTCGGAGTTCCTTCGGAGTTCCTTCGGTGATTGTCGGAGCGGGAATTACCGTTTGATGTTTGCCCGTTTTGCTCTGCACCTTGCGGATTTTCTGCACTTTTTTGCTCGGAGGTTTGCGGGTTTGGTATATTATTTGTACCTTTGTCGGCAGAAATTCCAGACGGATTGATACCGAGCACGGTAGGCTGATTGTCAGTTTGAGTAGGCTTGCGCGAACGGTTAAGAGGAACTGACTCCTCGACCTGCGTTGTCGGATGCAGGCTGGAATTGTTTAGCCAGACTAATTTCCCTTGTTGGATTAGTTTGGCTATTCTGTTTGCAGTTTTTTCTTGGTTGGATACTACGACCTCTTGTCCGTCTTTGCTGACGGTTATCGATGTGAAATAGTACAGTCTTTCTCCGTTCTGCCCGACAAACGCCTTGACAAACACATAAGAGAACTCCCGCTCGGTGGTTTGTCCGTCTTTGGCTTGGCTCTTATCCATCACCACTACACTCGGGTGTTCGAGTGTAGGTTTAATCATACCGAGTTTGCCGTCTCTGCCCTTTTGTGCGAGTTTGAGGTACTGATGTTCGCCCATCTTGACATATCCGATAGGCGTGCTTACTATGCCGTCCTCTCCAAACAGAGCATACCAATTCTCGGGTGTAAGTTCTATCTCCTCGAAAGGTTCTGCCTCTGCTTCTATCTGCTCTAAGATATTACTTGCAGGAATATCGGTTGCGTCTTGTCCTTGCCGAGCACCTGTTGGTGTGCTTGGTAGAGGAGGTTGAGTTTGCGGGTTTGCAGGTCGGGCTGTTGGTTCGGCTGCTGCGGTTGGTTGTTGTTTTCGGTTTGCATAATGTTGTAGTATTTCGTTCTTTATATCCTCAATGGTGCGCGGCTCAAACAATCCTGTTTGTCCGTTGGCATCGTCCCGTGCGGAGTTGTTGTAAAGGTTGAGGACTTGGCGGAAGTTCTCCACTCCCGATGACATCTCCTCGGCGAGCAACATCTCGAAAGGCGTGAAGCGGTCGCTTACTTTGCCCTCAAAAGCGTCCACTTGGCGTATGTACAAAGGGTATGCCACACCTGCTTGTCGTGCTTCGTACAACAAGCGTATTGCTCCGTTGATATTGTCGGTGAGCGCATAGCCACCCAAACGCCTATTCTCTATAACAGACGGCATTGCACGGAGGATAGACTGTTTCAACCCTTTGTCGTTGCCGAGCATACGGATAGTCTGCTCATCGAACAAGCCGCCGATAAGCAGGTCGGTAACATAGTCCTTGCCTGCCGGGCTGAGGACAAAGCCGCGGTCGGTGCTCTCGGTCAGTCCTGCCACCTCCTGTTGGGTAATGATACCGTTATCCAGCAACGAGCGGACAATATCTTTTGCGCCTGTCTCCGATGCAAAGAATGCGTCGAGTGTGCCGTAGTTATCAAGTATGCGCAACATTCCGTCCCGTGCCGCTTCGGTCAGTTTCTTGCTGCTGCTTACGGCACGGTTGGTGCTGCCCTGCGATTTCTTCTCTTGGGCGTTGAACTTGGCAAAGGTTGTGGTATTGTATGGCAAATTCTCGTCTGTCTGCATATAGACACGCGGGTGCTGCATACCTGCTACCTGCTCCGCTGTAAAGCCGAAGTTACCTGCATTGTCCGCAAGGGCTTGGATATACGCTTGGTCGGTGTTGTTGGCTGCTGCGATGTTGCCTGCAATGGTGCGCCCGTTGCCGTCATATACGATACCCTCGGACGAGACAACAGGCACTTGTGTAACGGCTTGCCCGTCGTAGGTCTGTGCAATCTGCGTGGTGATTTGCCGAGCGTCTTGGTCGTTGCGGTAGTCGCGGTCGTTGATGTTCTTGCCGTCCTCGGTAACGGGGAAGCCGTCGGAGGTGTTCCAGCCGTTGAACGGGTCGTGGCTCGGTGTGGCTGCACCCGCTTCAACCAACACATAATGCCCTCGGATAGTTGTGCCGTCGGGCAGAGTGCGTGTTACGGCATTGCCCTCCGCTTTCGGTGCGGCTTGCCAACGCTCTGCGGGAGCGGGATTGGCGAGTTGTGCGGTCTGTGTCTGTCGGCGTGCGGCACGTTTTTCTTCCTCACGTGCTTTGCGTGCGGCTTGTTCTGCTTGCTCGGCTTGGGTTTGGTAGTGGTTGGCGGCAGTGATGGCATTCTGCAACTTGTTGTAGCGGTCGGCAGCGGCTTTCTTTGCGGCTTGGAGTTGGTCGTTCTGACGCTTGAAATCCGCAATGTCGGTGTAGTTCTTTACGCTTTGTTTTGCAAGACGCTTGACCTCTTTGTCTGCTTTGTCGCGCTCCGCTTCGAGGTATGCAACGGCGGTTGCACGGTCTCCGCCCATGTACTCAACGGTGGTTGCACCGAGTTCAGCAGAGGACATTGTGTCGATATTCGGTGCGGGGACTTGCACATTTGCAGAATTTGTAGTACCTTTGCCGTTGCTTTGAGTACCACTTTGATGTGAAACCCCCACACCAGACAGGTTATCCTGTTCCTTAGAAGGAAGGACTTGGGGAGTGGTGCTTGAAGCATTTTTTTGTTTTTCTTCACGAGGCTTGCTGTTATCATAAGCCGTTAATATCCAATTTCCATTCTCACTTTTGGCGAGTACTACACGATACTTACCATTATCAATTACGATAAAGTCAGATTTGGTAGTATCAATCTTACCATTTTTGATAGTTTTTTCAATAGCCTCTATGGCATCATTGATACTATCAAAATCGGTCTGCTCCAAGATATGACGCTTAACGATGTGTTGCAGACCTGCCTTGTCGTTACCCCACACGAGGTCAATATCGCCGATGTCGTCTCGGTAGAATACGCCTTTGAGGTAACTGTCCTTATGTTTGCGCAGGAATTGTGCGGCTTCTTTGGCTTTGCCAACTACCCATTGATAGATATTGCCATACTCATTTGTGCCTATCGGCTGTGGATTTGTAATGTCTATCTGTTCACCTTTTGGCGTTTCCTCCATAATCGGCTCTGCTCCTTTTTCTTGCAGGTCTTGTAACGAGAATGGTCTGCCCGTACGCTTGTTGTCTGCGTCAAGCATATAGTATTGGTTGCCCACTTTCTCAAAGGGAACGTCCGTACCTGCTATATTGAAAGTTACAATCTCTCCTTGGGTAGGTTCGGGATTTTCCTCTTGAGGTACTGGTGCTGGTTGTAGGGTGGGGGTTCCGTCCACTTGTGGCTGTTGCTGTGTTTCCTCGTGTACGGGTACGAGTTTGTCAATCGCTTCTTGCGGAGTAAACTTAACCTGTTGTCCGCCTTCTACATCTACGAGGATATTCCCCTGCTCGTCATAGTGGACTTCCGACACTGCACCATTTGAGTTTGGTATGGTAACGATACTCCCCTCGGGGAACATCTCGTGTGCTTGGTCGAGTGTGTTGTAATACTCAATCTCGGTTTGTGCGATGTCTTCCGCACTTTCTCCACCCTCTACATTGGTGATTGCAGATACCGGCACTTGCTTGATTTGTGTGTTTCCGTCTTTATCGGTAGTGGCAACCACAAAGTACCCGTCCGATTGGGATTTGTCAATAGTACCGTCCTCGTTAATAACGATATTACCTTTCTTGATAAAGTTATCCTCTGTGTCATTACCAGCAATAGACACACGATAGACCTGACCATCGCTCTCGTTGGTTTGGTGACCGATACGCTCACGAATAGCAGTCTCTCTGCGGACGGCTCTATCTTGCCGTTCAATCTGTTGTGCCTGCTTTACGAGGTCGTTGCTCAATACATCTTTGTACTTATCAACGGTTTGCAAAATGATTTGTCTTTTTGCCTCGTTGGGAATATCGTTGTTCATTACGATTTCACGAATAAAATCGTGTGCTTCCCGTCCGACCTCTCCTGAACGAGACTCCGACATCACTCTGTCAAACATCTGTCGTTCCTCTTCCGTTTTCAAGTACTCCCGCATTTTACGGACATCGTGCGCCTGCTTGCTATAATGGAAAGTCGCACCTGCACCACTCATTAGCAGAACGGATGGGGCAAGACCGAGTATGATGTCAATTTGCGAGTCTATATCCAATCCTGCGTCTTTCGCATTATTAACATCTGTGTTAGCCGCAAGACGGAATAGTCCACCGACCTCTTCCTCCATAGTTTCCTCAAATAGCCCGCCGAAACGTGTCTCTTTGCGCAGAGCCACGGCTGTCGGGTTATTCCACGCGCGAATAAGCGTACCCGTAACGGCATTACTTTCCACACCTGCCGCCATTTTTCCTAACACCTTACTACTCTTGATTGCGGCTTTGGCAGGTTCTTTCAGCGGGTCAAACCCTCCGAAGACAACCTCGGAGTAGTTTTCTATGAATTGGTCGCTATGTGCATTCCACAATGCTTCTCCCAATCCTTGTTGCCCAGTCCGCCCGTCATATTGGAAGCCGTCTTTGGTATCATTCAGTTGTGGTTTAACGCTTCCGTTCATTCGAGAGATAGTGCCCTCGGCAATCTTGGGTGCGCTCAAAGTGTTTGTCAGCAGTTCTGCGTAGCCGATGTCGCTTAATGCTTTCCCAGCGACTTCTGCACCTATACGCACACCTTTCTTGCGTGCACCATTGCCAAGCATACGGATAGCGAAACGTGTAATTCCGCGTGTAGTGGCATTGGTCATAGCCGCACCAACACCCGATGTCAGCATAAACTCCAACATAAACGGAATACTTGCAGCAGTTGCCTGTCCTGCCTTTGTCCCGCGTCCTACTTTGTCGGAGTAGTACATCGATACTGCCATATAGTTGGCTGCTGCTTCCAAAAGCAGTTCCTCATCGTGTGTAAGCGACTCGCCCTTGTCGGCTTTGTCCGCAGCATTTTTAAGAGCAATACTATTCATTAACTGCCCAACACCCAAATCCCACGTGTCATTGCTGGTGATAGTTTTGCCAAATGATTTACCGAAATCCGCAAAGAAATTCTTACTCTCCCGAACAGAGGCAATCATATCTTCGGCTTGTGTGGCAAACGCTTTGGCTGCCTGTAAGTCTTTGGTCGCTTCTAATTCCCGTTGTGCTTTTGCGGATAGATTGCCCCTACTTGCTGCATAGGCATCGTTTATTTTTTCAAAAAATCCCTCTTTAGTGTTCTTATCTTGCTGTCTAAACTCTTGGGTACGTTTCTCAAGTTCGGCATCAATACGGCTGTTGAGGTCTTTGTTTTGGTCGGTAGCGATATGCGCATTCACCTTATCCCAATCTTTCTTATATTGAGATTGTTCAAGAGCGGTTTGTGCTTCTTTGAGATAGTCGAAATATAGGTTTTGCCTGTCCTCCTCTAATCGGTTGCCATATAGAGAAACAAAGAGTTTGCTCAACTCCTCGCCTGCCTGTTCGGGGGTGAGTTTCTTTGCCTTGACCTCTTTCTGTAGTTTGCTGACGAGGTCGGCATATTCCTTTGTCTGTTGGAACTGCTGCAAGTAGGCATTTTGTGTATTGTTATACACATCCTCCATATTTTTGAGCATAGCCTTGCCTTCGTCGGAATGTTCACTCCACGCTTGTGCAAAGGTTTTGAGCAGGTCTTCGGGCGTTTTCTGTTCGCCTGCCATAATCATAGCCGCTTCCATATCGGTAGTAGGCTTCTCGAAAATCTGCACTCCCCACGCTTTATTGATGTTGTTATGCAGGTTATCCTGCCCCGCACGTACTGCCTCTATGGGGGTCGGTAGGTTAATATTCGCGAAATCTGTAGATATGCGTACGGGTTTGGCAGGCTCCTTTGCTTCGGCTACTGCATTCAGGGCATTGTCTGCAAGAGTTGTAGGAGAGGGTGCACCACTTTGTGGTTTTTCTTCACTTTGCGTGCCGTAAAATCTGCCTTTGAACTCGTCATAGGGGTGGAATTTCATACCATTGGCTGTCGCAATGTCATAGAAAGACCGCAATCCCTCATCTGTCTTTGTCTGCTCTCTGAACATATCTTCCGTTAAGCCGTTGGTAAGTATGCCTTTTTGACGCGCTTTGGCGTATATTTCTGCTATTTTGTCTGCCATATAAGGTGGAGTGTTTATTTGTTAATCGTCATATTCCGTTGTTGGGGGGACTTTCCCAAATGTCTTTTTGTTTCCCGCGTAGTCAAATATCAAATCTTTCTTTTGGTTATCAGGGAGAGCGTTATACTCGTCCGACAATCGCCACAGGCGTTGCAGTTCGGTGTCTAACGCTTCGGTTTTCCACGTAATGGGGTAGTTATAGAACTTGTCATTATCTTCGTTCCAACGACTAAAAATGTCTGCATCAGGATTATAGACACCTGCATTTTTGAGGTTCTCTCGCATATTGAGGTATGTCTTATCTTTAATCTCCTTGTAATTTTCATCATCGGGGTCAGTAATGCCGTTCCCTACATATTGCTCGTCCGAGAATTTTTGCTGCAACTCGTTTTGTGCCAGACTGCGGTAGGCTCTCGCTTCCTGTTCGGGAACAGTGATAGTGATATAGCGTGTACGTTTGCCTGTTATGGGGTCTTGTACTGCCACTTTCATCTTGACTTTCTTGTTTTTTCCTCCATTTCCGCTACCATCACTATTCCCTTGGTGTTCCTGCTCCTGACGGAAACCCGTAGTAGTCTTACCATTGCCCTGCGTGACTTGTACAGTTCTATTGCCCTGCGTAGTCTTCTGGCTAATTTTCCTGCCAAAATCGCTGATGTACTTATTCAGTGCCTCTTGGCGTGCTTTGTTATAGGCAAGTTCTTGACCTTTCTTTGCGTCATTGACAGCCTTACCTATGCTGTTGATAAGAGTATTGGCTTGCTCATTCTCGGTACGTGCTTCTGCAGCCTTGGTGTCGGGTTTCCGTTCCCATACATTGCCGCCGATACCTGCTGTTACTGCGTCCATAATCACTCCAAGACCATTACGCCAACCTGCTTCTTTTTGTTTGAACTGCGCTAATCGTGCCTTGGCTGCCTGCTCGGTTTTGTATTTCTCGGGGTCAAATCCGAGTAGTGTACCGACATCACCGACAAACCGCCCGCTAATGGGGTCAATATCGTAAGCGCGTGCTAACGGGTCTCGGTAACTTTGATTAAACGCATTAACAGCCTCGTTATCTACCCCACCATCGGCTTTGCGAAAAGGGCTCTCCGTAGCCGTTATAGTCGTTGTCACAGACGGCTCTTTTTGCGTTGTTACCACTTTGGGTTCTTCCGTAGTGGTTTCTTTTTTATTAAGGGTTACTACTGCCATAGTCGTATCATTTTTTGAGTCCCCAAACATTCGGTCTGTCAATAATCGGACGGTTAGCGGTTGCTTGTGAATTGGCAGAATTTAATTTTGCAGCGGCAGCACTTAAATCCACAGGAGAAATCTTTGCTTTTGCCTGTTGGATTGTCGGTGCCATACTTGTAGCGGCTTTTGCAGATGTCTGCTTGGCTACTCTGTTATAGTGTGCACGTTGTTCAGGGGTAAAAACATCACTCTCCTGCGTAGGCGTTTTTGCTGTATAACTATCCAAAATGCCACCGAAAGCACTTGCAGCGTTGGCGGCAAGGTTGGCATACGTGGTATTGCGTGCGGCTCTGCGTGCTTGGTCATCTTCAAACTTCTGCTCCTTGGCTTTCTCTGCTTTATCCAGATACTTGTCCTTTTGCGCACTCGCACCTGCCGCTATACCGCCCATCAACGCTACACGTCCGTCTGCAATACCTTTCTGCACTCCCAATGCGTACTCGGGTGTAGCACCCGTAATAGTAGCCACACCACGCGCATTCTCCAACTGCTGTTTGGACGTGCGGTCATACTGCGCCATCGCCTGCTGGTTCTCACTACGTGACAAAGGGTTCTCGTACGCCTTTGCTTCATTACTTGCGACCTGCCGTGCTACCTCTGCGTCTGCTGCCTGCTGCATTTTTCGGTTATTCATAGCAGACATAATACCACTTGCTGCCTGTCCTGCCAATGATACTATTGCTCCAAAAGGAAATACCATATTATTATGTTGTTTTTTGTTTAATGCTATTATATAGTATATCCACTGCCCTTCCACCTACCCCTATGGGGGTCGTACCCCTCCTATCCTCTCACAAACTATTCTCTCTGCCTGTTGCTTGTCGTGTGCAGTCTAACCATAACACACTCTCCCCGCGTAATCATTCCCTGTCAACCTCCAACTGCAATCGAACTATGCGTGGTGTTCTCCTTGACCGACTATATGATAGGTTGTGGATTGACTGACCACAGACTGACGATGTAGGGCTTTGTCGTTTTTCTCGCGCACGTGTTAATAATTAACTAATTATATCTATCTGTTTAATTATAATTATTGTTTAATATATTCTTGTTATTATATATACTATAAAAGAAAGAATATATAAGAAAGAAAAGTAAAAAAAGTAAAGTAAATAATTTAATAGTAAGTAGTAAATTTAAGATATTATATATTTTTAACCTATATTCTATTTACTATTTATTACTACTATTATTACTATTACAATGGTATATAATCACTTGATATATAGTTAATTGTGTAGTGTTATTACAATGCAAAATTAGTACATATATTTTGTATAAATGGTACATTTTGGAAATATATATCGTACATATTAGGAATTTATTATATAATAGTACTATGCAATAAATAGTATTATATGGAAATATGACAAAATACAGATATATTGTATTTTTATCCATCGTCATTTGTGTATATCACAAAAATGTAGTATCTTTGCAGCGTAATTAAAACAAAAACAATAATGAAATGGAGCGAACTAAAGAAACTGGCTATCCGTAACGGTTGGCAACTTAAACGCCACGGTAGCCGCCACGACATCTACTATCACCCCGCCAAAGACTATTTCATAGAGATTGGTCGCCACGAGAGCGAGGAGGTAAAGAACGGAACGTGTGCAAAAATCAGAAAGCAGATAGGCGCGTAATAATCCGCTGCTACTTAACAAAAACTAACAAGACAATGAAACAGGTTACAGCAATCATCGAAAGAGGCGCAGATGGCTCTTATAGCATCTACACGCCCACACTCAAGAATGCCATTATCGGCGAGGGAAAGACTGTTGCCGAGGCGAAAGAGGATTTTATGGTAGGCTACCAAGAAATGGTAGAAACATACCAAGAGGATGGCAAACCCGTTCCGAAGGAGTTGGACGGCATTGAGTTTGTCTATCAGTATGACCTTGCTGCGTTCTATGAAGCGCACCCCTATCTCAATGTTAGCAAAATTGCTCAATATATAGGCATAAATGACACGTTAATGCGTCAATATCGCCGCGGACAGTATATCTCAGAGACGCAAGTACTGCGCATACAAAACGGCATACGCGCTATCGGAAAGGAATTAGCCAACACAACATTAGTCAAATAAGGCTCCTATTCTATTTGTTTTAATTACACCCCGCTATCCTCTTTGAGCCGAGAGGATAGCTTTTTGTTATGTGGAGATTGCAAAATACAGATATATTGCAATTTTATTATATAACATTTGTGCAGTACAAGGAAAGGTAGTATCTTTGCAGTGTCAAAAAACAAAAGATGATGAAAACGAGTGAATTTGTCAAATTTCTACAGCAAAACGGCTGGATTTTGAAAAGGCACGGCGGAGGACACGACATTTATTACAATCCGCAAAAGCCGAAATCGCAAGTATCAGTACCACGCC
>ERZ808286.1411-NODE-1411-length-12010-cov-5.129820_pt1 | contig 12010 bp, 14 predicted proteins | sample MGYA00521276_ERZ808286 | MGnify/ENA primary metagenome ERZ808286 (study PRJEB31516, sample SAMN03275607) | gut metagenome | biome: mammalia-associated habitat; material: feces | host: Papio cynocephalus | place: Kenya | collected 2012-08-01 ... | reverse complement strand
CTTTATCCTGCTTAATAATATAGTAATAAAAATAAACTTCATTTTTAGTGTACTTTATCATTAAATAGTTACTATTTCCATAGTTATTAAATAATCTTTAATTTCATCAATTACGTTATCTATATTTTTATCTAACCAATTATATTTTGGACTATTAAGATTTATTTTATATAATCTTGAACCAGTAATTTTTTTAAATTGATCTATCAAATCTTTTATATTATTAACATTTATTGATTTATCATCATAAATTAAAATTTTAAAACATTTTTCAAGTTTTTTCTTATCAAGAAGTTTATTGTCAATTAAATAATAAAAATCAAATATATCTTTATATCTAGTTGATCTAATATTAAATTTTAAAAGAGACTTCATTTTTTCGGTAAAAATTTGTTCTGGAGAATTAATTAATAAATTGGCTCCTAAGTTAATGATGCTAAAATCAAACATATATTGTTCTTGTTCAAGTTCAAATAATTTGTGAACTCCAATATCTAACTTTGTATCAATTTCATTTTTATAGTTATCTCTAATCTTTAAAAATACTCTTTTACCTTTATAATCTTGATGGTGTAATGGAATAACTTCATCTGTTATTTCAAAATTAATAGAATTAATAGACTTATTTAATTCATTAATAAAGTTTTTAATAGAATTATCATCTAGAGAATACTTTATAAAATCTAAATCTAAATCACGAGTCGCTCTACGCTTATCATTTGAAATATTATGCATAACAACTCCACCTTTAATAGTGATATTTTGAGAATATTTACTATTTGCGATAGCCGTTAGTATTAAATCTTGGGACACTTTTGAGGAAGCAAATTCATCTGAATAACCATTTTCTATGTATTTTTGTATCATTTCTTGTAAATTCATTAGAACACTTCCTTTTGTATTTTTAAAAATAAATCAATATCATTTTTATAATAGTTCAAATAATCAGATAATTTATTCATATCAAGTTTATCACTAATATTTCTATAATTATTTATTATCTCTTTATAATAATCAAAAGGAATATTTTTACTGTTTTTTACTAGTTCTATTAATAATTTTTCTTTGTCATATATCTTAATTTTAACTCCATCAACTTTTATTGTAGTAACTCCAATATCAAACTTATCTTCTGGTATATATATTTGCTTTACTTTATTATCCGTTATCTTGCTCGCTTTTCTACTTGTAGCAAGGTAGTATTTTTGAGGAATTACATCAGTTAAATTATGATAATAAAAAGCACTATCAGAAGTAAAAACTGCATTAGGATATTTTTTATTAATAATTAATAAATAATTAACAAATTTTTGATTTGAATATATTCCTGATTCAATTTTAAATATTTTTTTATTTTTTAAAGCTTTATTTAATTGATAATTATTTTTATATTTAGCAATTACTTCTTCATAACTATAAATCATTTTTCATCACCCAATATAATTTTAAAGTAAATCTCGGCAAATGTCAATATTTTGCCGAGATTTACTAAAACAAATATTTTTTAGTAAGTTTTTAATATTTTCATGGTATACTTATATATCAGTTAGTAGTTTATTACTACCTATAGTTTAGATAATTAAAGGTTGTCCGACTTCAACCTTTATGGCTCCAAATTGATAGGAAACTCGGAAATTAACTTCTGAGAGTAATAAATGCTAACTAGAAATAGTTAGTTTTTTTGTTATTTAAAGGAGTTGATTTTATGTTAAATATAGAAACAAAAGAATTAAAAATAAGCGATAAATTAAAATGATTAGTTATATTTCAAACTAATCTCACTAATGCATTGTAATTTGTTATTTATGAAAATATAAATTTAATTGTTTTTGAATATCCATTATTAACTTTTCAATTGTTCCATCAGTATGTACTTCATCCATATCATTTCTTACACTTCTTGGAAATATGTTTTTCATATCAACTGAATAATCGCTACCATCTCTTGGTATTCTTGAATCCGTTACACTAAATTTTCCATCAACACTTTTTACAACAAATTTATATGGAATTGATGAACTACTATCCTGTTTTATTTCATCATTTTCCAAGTAATATTTTTCATCTAATACCCAAGCATATATATTATAATGTTTATCTTTTTCTTTTTCTTCAATTAGGTATATTCTCATACTAACAAAAGTTTTTTCACTGTCATTATGTTTTGGTTCGCTATCTCCTTTTTGAATTAGATAATCCGTAATTGCAAGTTTTATTTCTTCTTCTTTTAAGTCAATTGGCGGCACATACGAATATCCCCAAGTACTGAATATAACAGATTTATTATTTCTCATTCTATTTATATCTATACCATACATTACCATAAATAATGCAATAAACATAATAATAACTGATAAAATAATTATAAAAATCTTTTTTGTTTTCCTAATTTTTTTATCTGTATAATCTATTGCATCTATAATATTCTTCTCTAGTTTTTCTTGATAATCTTTTTTATCTAATCTTGAACCACTTAATAATTCATTTATTGAAACATCTAATATTTCACACAATGGTGTCAGTAATGACAAGTCTGGCAAACCTCTACCATTTTCCCATTTTGATATTGCTCTATCTGTAATTCCCAATTTATTTGCTAAATCAATTTGAGTCAACTTTTTTTCTTTACGAAGTTCTGCTATAAATATTCCAATTCTTTCTTGATTCATAAATATTTCTCCTTTCGTAAATACATTATAATACAAAGGTTATTAAAATACACCAAACTAATCGTAGAGTTTGTTAAATTATAATTTATCGAATTTCTTTACTATGATTTAAGTGTATTCCAACATGACCTATCCCTAGTATTATTGTTGATACAATAAGAAATATATTTTTACCATATATACCTAATAGCAAGAATGATAATACAGGAATAGTAGCACCTGCAACTGGAATACCTAATATACTACTATATTGATCTTTCATTCTCTTTTTACTTTTAAAATATCTTATCCAATATATCTCATATAATATCATTAAAAGAAATGCTATAAGTAATATTATAGACCAACTTGAAATATTGTTTATATTAAAATCTGTAAACATCAGAACTAAACAAGTATTACCAACTTCTCCTATTTTTTCTAATGCCAATAAAATTTTGTTTTCATTTATTTCATATTTTGCATAATCCTTTGGCTTATTTTTACTCCATATCATATTGGGAATAAACAGCATAAGTAAAAATATTAAACCTATATATGAAAAACCTAAGTTCATTTTATTCTCTCCTTTACAAAATTGTAATTTATTATTCAATATTAAATTCAACTGCTACATTGAAAGTTTCGTATTTTCCTTCTTCGTATTCATAGTCAATTCCTTTTATAATTCTATAAGTTCCTTTTGCAAGTTTACCATATCCGTTTTCCCAATTGAGTTCAATTTCATTACTTTCTTTTGGCGAAAGTTGAAGAGCAGGTAGAGTAAAATTTAATTCGACATTTATTTTATGCCATTCTCCATCTTTTTTAATCTCTATTTCATAAGGATTTCCATAGTAAAAATTTTTATCACTAATATTAGTTAAAACTAAAGTTGCACTTTTATTTGTTAATGTTCCATCTTTAATAGTCATTATAACATCTTTTTGTGAAACCTTAATATCAGACTTATTTCCTATATCAAATTCATTTTTTGACTTTCCACAACCAGTCATTCCCAATACCATAACCACACATAATAATATAATTAAAATTGTTTTTTTCATAATCAATCCTCGATTTCAACAAGTTACTATTTATCTATCACTTCTATATATAATTATACCATCATTTTGGTAAATTTTATTACTAAATTAAAACATCCAGAATTCATCTAACATTTTTAATGCATATCCAACACTTGGAAGTGAAATTAAATCTTGCAAATCATTTAATTAAAATGGGTAAATAAAGCGTTTGGATAAATTCTTACATATTTTTAATCCCTTTTTGCAAGTGCAAAATAAGAAATGATAGCACTACAATTCCTTTATTTATATCTAATAAATTAAGGTAGTGCTATTAATCCCTTTATCCTGCTTAATAATTCTTAGTATTTAATTTACTAAATTTAAGTATTTTTTATGAAATAAATAGAAAACAAACCTAATTTTTTATTTTAGTATTTGCCAATATCCTGTTTTGTCAGAACCATTTCTTTCAATTATTGATTTATCAATTAATATTTTAAAATTTCTTTTAATAGTTCTTACGCTAACATTAGTTATATCTGCTATTTCATTTTGAGTTATTCTATTATTATTTGTTATCAATTCTAATATTTTATTTTGAATATCATTAAGAATAAAATTACTATTTTTTATCAATTTATCTATCGATGAATTAATTGTTTGTAAAATAAACTTTATAAAAACATTTGCATTCCCATTATTATGACATTCTGCTATTGATGAATAGTATTTTTTTTGATTCAAGTATATTTCCTCTTCTAATGGTATAAATTCAAAGTTTTTATCATAATTTATTAACATTAGTGTTACCCAAAATCTTGTACATCTTCCATTCCCATCTGAAAAAGGATGAATGGCAACAAAGTAATAATGAAATATTGCAGATAAAATAATAATATTTAAATCACTGTTATTTATGTATTCAAATAAGCTTTTCATTAAAGATGGAACCAAAATAGATTCAGGTGCCATATATATTATTTCATCTTTTCTTTTAACTCCTTCTCCATGATTTCTATAATTACCATTATCCTCATCAAAGTATTTCATCATTAGCCCATGTAATTTTAATAAATCATTTTCACTTTTATAATTATATTCATTTATATGATTATATGCTTCAAATGCATTTTTAACTTCTTGTACTTCATCTTTTTTGCCAAATATTTGTTTATTTTCTGATATGTTTTCTACGTCAAATAAAGATAGTGAATTAGCTTCAATTGCAAGTGAAGAATGAATTGATCTTATTTTAGATTTTGAAATCATATATTTTCTTTTCTTTTTATCATTAACATTTATATTTTTAAGTTTCTTATTAATATCATTCAATAAATCATTCATCTCGTTATCAATATAATATATTGGTTTAATTTCATCAAACAAATTCACTTATATCACTCCTCATATAGCATTAGTATATCACAAATGTCACTGTAAATGTCACTGTATTTATAATTTTTTGTACTATTTTTGTATTTTCATGGTATACTTATATCAGCTAGTAGTTTATTATTACCTATAATTTAGTTAAATAAAGGTTGTCCGACTTCAACCTTTATGGCTCCATTGATGAATATGTTCGAATTATTTAGTTTGAACTTGATATATATAAATTCAATCGGAAGATTGATTTTTTGTCTTAAAAAGAAATCATCCTAAAAAAGGCTGATATTTATGATTAATATCTAACAAAAAATATCACATTGATAAATCCCAAAAAAGAAACAAGAACTAATATATTTTTTTCAAAAAAATATGTTATAATTCATGCTAAGCTGATAAAGAATTGTTTTATAAAAAACTGTGAAATTACCTACTAAATATGATTAAATTAGACAATAAATAAAAAGATGATCATAAGTATTAATGCTTAGAGTCATCTTTTTTTACTTTACTTTTAGAACTATTATTTATATTACATTTTTCATGAATAGTTGATTGAATAATAGCTTCTACAATCGGATTTGATTTATACGAATTTTCATCAGACAATACATTATATAACCAAAAATTATCAGAAACATATTTTTTAATCCCAGGTAATTGTTTATCTAATTCATTCAAAGTATATATTATTAATTCTCTGTTTCTAGGATGACAAGCAATTAAAGTAGATAAATTATAAAATTGGTCTTTAGTTAATCCTGTCATTACTTTTTTACCATCTATCGTAATTTCAAAGCCATCACTATCTACCATCACTATCTAAATAATGACCTTTTTCATACCATTCATCTTCGATCATACATAAAAAGTCATCTTTACGTTTTGATAATTTAGGATTTCTATACCATAAATATCTCTTATTCCCATCTTCATAGTTACCATAAACACCAAATTGATTATTAAGTTCTACAATTAAATCACAATCACTTATTTCAAATTCTTTAATAATATAATTAGAATTAGCATCAGTAGTTGAAATTCTTATTCTTGATGACTTTTGATTTAAAGGTTAAGTAATTTCAACACAATAACTATATTTATTTAATTCAGAATAGAGTATAAATATATGTCTATCATTATCACAAAGATAAGTAAACTCATTTCCTAAACTATCACTAAATTCTATTCTAAATTTTTGATTTAGCATACAATCAAACTTTAAAATAATACTATCAGTATCTTCAAATTTTTTACTAAAAATTAATTTATTTTCATTGTTAAAGAAATCTAATTGATCTACTTTTTCCTTGTTTAAACTAACATTAATTCCAAAAAATTTAAAACCTGTTTTGATAATTTCTATATACGGGCTAAGATCATAAGTAATTTTAGCTCTCTTTTTTTCTATTAAATTTATTTTCTTTAAAGTATAATCTTGCTTTGCGGTTTTATCATCTTTACTTTGAGATGTTATATCTGGTTTTACTCCTATAACAGGTAATTTATCATTTTGATTTGTCCTCATGATTAAAAATATTTTATCATTCTTATCTTCAATTGTAATACGATTAACTAATCCACAAGCTAGCGCAATCATTATTAATTGATCAATTATTTTAATATCGTTACACAATTTATTTCCAAAACGATCATAATATAAATCTTCCCAAAGAACTCCATCATTAATTTTTGGTAAAGAGTCAATAAAATCAATAATAGTTTGCTTTTTTTCATTAACTACAACCCCCAGTTACGTTTTGGTAAGAAGATTTATATACAACATGAATTTTACTATCATTTAATTCTAAACCTAATTTATATAACATTTTTCTAACTTTAACTATTACCTCACTTGGACTAAATGCCCCAGAAAAAGTCATATCATCAGAATATCTAGTATAAGAAATATTTTTTGACTCACACCAAAGTCCTAATTCTTCATCAAATTCCTTCATTACTAAATTTGATATATAAGCAGATGTCGGTGATCCTTGAGTTAAATGATCATCATATGTGCATAAATAAGTTAATAACATTCCAACAGATTTAGGAAAATATTCAATAGAAAAATATGAATTATATACATCTAAAAATGATATATTTTCAAAGAAGTCCTTAATATCTAACTTTAAAATCATTTTTTTATTAACATGAGGAATAGCATTATCCTTTAGACCAATTCCTTTATGATATGCCTTTGCATAATTTGATATTTTTTTATTATTTAATATGTTAACTAAAATTCTTTTCTGAATTTGTTTTAAAGTTTTGTTTGGTTCATATATAGTTCTATATTTCCCATTACGTTTTTTTATTTTATATATTTTATAGTTTTTTTCGATATTATTACTAATAGAATAAATAGTTTTTATATATTTTTTCTTATCTTTACAATCAATCAAATTAAGAGATAGTAAAAATTGATTACATTCTTTTATACCTATGTATTTCCACATTTTTACTACCTCCTAAAGTACAGTACTAACGATATTGTAATATGGAAATGGACTTTACTACACAACGTGTAGAGTAGTTCCATTGGAGTATTACTATTTAATCGTCTATAATTAATTTAGTCCCTTAACGACTCGTTAAAGTAGGAAATATTTCCAATCACTACTGCAAAAATATTATAGCATATTTTTAACTGTTTATTTATCTTTTTAATATTTTTGGATTAAAATCAACATTCTTTTTAACCACATCTTTTGCTAATGCAATATAATTATCCAGACTTTGAATAACAAACTTCTTATCTTTAGCAGTTGCAATATGCTTTATTCCATCTTGTTTTCCAAAAGAAGAATCACTTAAATTATATTCTATTTTACTTAATCCAAATTCATCATATTTTATAAAAGCAATTTCTTCACCATTTTTATTAAAATAGTGATAAACAGATGATTCGTATGGAATATTATCAGCCGGAACACTCAATTTCACACCAAATCCACCAGTTTCTCGCATAGTAGTCATAGTTATTCCACTATATTTATCAATAAGAGAAAACCAACTATTATCTTGATATACATTACCTCTAACAATAAATTTAAAATCACTTAAAACTAAATCATTATCACAAAAAGGATTTACTATATTATCAAAACTTTCTATTTTCTTTCTTAATTTAAAATCTAAATATGTATCCATATTTAATATTGTTTCAAAGTAACTATTTCTATTTTCATTATTTAACATCCAATCACAAATACTTATATTTGGATCAATATCTTGTAAAATTTTAGAATATACCATAGATAAAAGATGTTCAAAACTTTTAGAAGTATTATTAGATTTCGAATAATAATTTTGTGTTTCAATTAAAAAAGCAACTAATCCCTCTATTGTATCAATATGATATGTATAAATATCTCCGTTAGGAATTTCTGACTCATGGTTGCCGTTTACCCTTATTTTATATACATTATTGTCATATTTATTTCTTATTAATAAAGCTAATTCATAAGGAACTTTTCCTTTAACAATAGTAAAATATCTGCCATCATGGTAATATTCACATCCATTTATTTTATAACTATCATTTTTATCAAACCCTAAACATTCCATAGTTTTATCAAATTCAAATTTATTCATAAAAATTGTCTCCTTGTTTATCTACTATTATACACTATAATAATCATTTTTAATTATAAAATTTTTATGATAAAATGCTTATGAGGTGAACATTTATGAACATTAATAATATTGTTTTTGATATAGGCGGAGTACTAGCTAAACCTAAAAGTGGAAATTGGTTTATTACTCCAAATTTTTGGAATATCATTGATAAAAGTGAAGTTATCCAAGATGAACTAAATAATAGTTTAAAAAAATATATGTATTTGCATACCCAAAATCCCAAAACCGAGCTTGAAGAACATAATATGTTTTCCAATTATTATTATAATGTTTTAAATGAAATCAAATACCCAAACTTAACAAAAGAAATTGCCAGTAAATTAGCTGATGATTGTGTTTATAATGATGATAAATTTTTCTTTTATGAAGATGATAAAAATAATTTAGAAAAACTATCAAAAGATTATAACCTATATATAATATCAAATGGATGGCCTTCTTCATTTAGAGTATTAAAAAATAATAATATGGAAAAATATTTTAAAGGAATAATTATTTCATCTATGTATACCACCATAAAAGAAGAAAAATTATTTAATGTATTTTTAGATAAATATAAAAATATTATTCCAAAAGAAACAATTTATATAGACGACAGAACATATATCTTAGATAAAGCAAAAAATTATGGTTTTAATCTTTTACTTATGGATAGAGAAAAAAACTATTTAACTAGTAAATATAAAAAAATAAAAAACATGATTGATTTAATAAAGATTTTAGAAGAAAAATAATCATAAGCATTATATTAAAATAAAATTTATAGGAGTAAATATGAAAAAAAGGTATCAAGAAGATTTAGAGTATTTTTTAAATCTAGCTGAACAAAAAAGAGGAAAAGAACTTGACAAGGAATATCCAAAAGAAACAATGCATTTAGACTTTTATTTTAATCATTCTAAGGAAGAATTATATTCGTACATAAAAGATTTTACGACTTCTCATCCAATAACAAATGATTATGATTTTTATTATTTAATGAATTGCATTATAAAATATATGAGTGGTACTACGGATGCTCATACAAGAATTTTAAAAATAGATAATGATAATAGTTTTCCTATTTCTTTAAAAGCCATAGACGATAAAATATATATTATAAAATGCAATGATAAAAACTTAATTTTTAGTGAATTATTAAAAATTAATGGAATTGATATAAATTTAATTATAAAGGAAATTGAAAAGTGTACTGCATATGGCGCTTATGGATGGTTTTTGTATAAATTACACTTTAACCTAATAAATAAAAATATTTTATTATCACTACCTAGCATAGATAGTAAATGCAAATATATTGAATATACAACATCAAAAGGAAATATTAAATTTGAAGTTAATAAAGATTATTCAGAAGAAAAAAATAATATTAAGAATATTAGTTTTAAACAAATAGAAATTAGAGAAAACATTTTAATATTCAAATATCCAAAATGTAGTGACAAATACGCACCTAATATTAAGGAAATAAAATTAATTATTTCTAATAATAAAATTCAAAATTTTGTTTTAGATTTAAGAGAAAATTCTGGTGGTCAATCTTCTATTATTGAGCCATTAATAAAATATCTTAAACATTCAAAACTGAATTTATTTACAGTAGTAAACAGAACAGTTTTTTCAAGTGGCAGATGGGCAGCAATATCTATGAAAAAAATCGGCAGCAAAATTGTAGGACAAGATATAGGTACTCCAATAAATTGTTTTGGATATAATTTCGGCAGTGGTGAATTGCCAAATACAAAATTTAAATTTAATTTTTCAAGAGTATATTGGTATGAAAACAAAAATCATATCATGAAAGGAATTTATACAAAAAAAGAATTACATAAAAAACCAAAAGAATTTTTTGAACCAAAATTTTTAAAAATAGATTATTATATTAACTTAACAATTAATGATTATAAATTAAATAAAGATGTTACATTGGATAAATGCTGCGAATGGATTAACAAAAATATATAAAATTATAATAAAAAATATACTTTAAATTTTTTATAAATTCATATTATCAACATACATTTAAAAATCTACATATTGTAAAATACTAATGTTAAAATAAATATAGAAGAAAATTAATTGGAGTAAAATGGAAAGGAACGTTTTTTATGCACTATCAAAAAATATATAATTCGCCATTAGGTCCAATGACTTTAATAAGCGATGGAGAATATTTAACTCGTTTAATTTTCTCAAATTCACCAGATTCTAACAAATTTAAAGAAAAAAATATTCCTAAAGATTTACCTATATTTAATGAAACAATTAAATGGTTAGACATCTATTTTAGTGGAAACAATCCAACTTTTACCCCAAAATATAAATTAGAAAATATAACTGACTTTACTAAAGAAGTAATTGAATATATCAAAACAATTCCTTATGGAGAGGTTATAACTTATGGGGATATTGCTAATGAACTTGCTAAAAAGAAACATATTAATAAAATGTCTAGTCAGGCTGTAGGTGGTGCTGTTGGTCGTAATCCGATTTGTTTAATAATACCGTGTCATAGAGTAGTAGGACAAAATAAACAATTAACTGGTTATGGTGGTGGAATAGATAATAAAATAAAATTACTAGAACTTGAAAAAATAGATGTTCAAAATTATAAATTACCAAAGAAGAGGAAAACAAATGAATAGATGTAATTGGTGTAATTTAAACAATCCTTTATATATAAAATATCATGATGAAGAGTGGGGTATTCTCAACCCAAACGATAACTACCTTTATGAAATGTTAATTCTTGAATCATTTCAAGCTGGTTTATCATGGGAATGTGTATTAAATAAAAGAGAAGCATTTAGAAAAGCTTATGACAATTTTGATATAAATAAAGTATGTAATTATGACGATAATAAAATTGAAGCACTAATTCAAAATAAAGATATCATTAGAAACAAACTAAAAATAAAAGCGAGTATTAATAATAGCAAAATATTTAAACAAATAGTTATGGAATATGGGACATTCTATAATTACTTATTAACGTTTACAAAAGGTAATATTTACTATAACAGTGCGGATACTAGATCAAAATTGTCTGATGATATTTCTAAAGATTTAACCAAAAGAGGAATGAAATTTGTTGGTACAACTATAATATATTCTTATCTTCAAGCAATTGGTATAATTAACTCTCATCAAGAAAATTGTTTTTTATGTCATAATAAAGCTTCGCACTAACTAATGCGAAGCAATTTTAATAACAAAATAAAAAAACAAGCACACGCTTGTTATAATCTAAATGGCGCCCGATGTAGGACTCGAACCTACGACCTAACGGTTAACAGCCGTGCG
>ERZ808286.1409-NODE-1409-length-12018-cov-4.387863_pt1 | contig 12018 bp, 7 predicted proteins | sample MGYA00521276_ERZ808286 | MGnify/ENA primary metagenome ERZ808286 (study PRJEB31516, sample SAMN03275607) | gut metagenome | biome: mammalia-associated habitat; material: feces | host: Papio cynocephalus | place: Kenya | collected 2012-08-01 ... | reverse complement strand
CTTGAAAACCGTTGACCTGAGAGGGTCCGGGGGTTCGAATCCCTCTCTTTCCGCAGAAGAGGGTGTCTAACAAGTTAAAAAGAATACCTGTTCTTCAGAAAAAGATTGCTCTTGACGACGCGAGCCGCGTCGTCTCCCACCAAAATAAGAGGCTGCCTATACTTGTCAGACAGCCTCTTTTTTGTGCCAATTTTGCAGGAAGAATACATTTAACGGGCAACAGGGTATTCATATAGATGTTGGTCTCCAAGGAATCCTATGTCTCGTTTACTCTTTGACGATGCGAGACGCGTCGTCCCCATAAATGGTGTCATTACTTACCATAAAAGACCATTAGAAAGGTTCTGTTCATTATTTTTCTTAGGGGATATGTAATCTGCCATATAATTTTGAACCATTCGTTTTTATTACACGTTTTTGTCGGGCGGGATATTGCGCGGGATTTTTGTTGGTTTGTTTGCATAATTCAAACTTTTGGTGTACCTTTGTGCGCTAATATATCGTTTTCTCGACTATGACATCTACAGAATTACAAGGCATTAAACAGCGTTTCGAGATTATCGGCAACAGTCCGCTTCTGAACCGCGATATAGAGGTGGCCGTGCAGGTGGCACGCACCGACCTGAGTGTATTGGTTACGGGGGAGTCTGGCGTAGGCAAGGAGCATTTCCCGAAGATTATCCACGCATTTTCGGCACGCAAGCATGGTCCGTATTTTGCCGTGAACTGCGGTGCGATCCCCGAGGGTACGATAGACAGTGAACTATTCGGGCACGAGAAGGGTGCGTTTACCGATGCGAAAGCCGAGCGGAAGGGTTATTTTGAGATAGCGAATGGCGGGACACTGTTTTTGGACGAGGTGGGGGAACTGCCGCTCCAGACGCAGGTGCGGTTGCTGCGTGTACTGGAGACGGGTGAGTTTATCCGTATGGGGTCGAGTCAGGTGCAGAAAACGAATGTGCGTGTAGTGGCAGCCACAAACCTGAATATGCAGAAAGCCATTGACAACGGGCGTTTCCGCGAGGATTTGTATTACCGGTTGAACACAGTGGAGATACGTGTGCCAGCACTACGCGACCGCAAAGAGGACATTCCGTTGCTGTTCCGCAAGTTCTCGGTGGATTTCTGCAACCGCTACCAGATGCCGCCTTTGCGTTTGGACGACGATGCGACACGGTTGCTGCAGTCCTACTACTGGAACGGCAATATCCGTCAGTTGAAGAACATTGCAGAGCAGGTGTCGGTGATAGAAATGGATCATCACATCACCGCAGAGACGCTGCACCGCTACCTGCCTGACAACGAGCGTCAGAACGGGATGGTTGTTTCGTCGCAAACCGGCAGCAACAGTGTTGGGAAAGACTATTCACACGAGATAGGTATTCTCTACAATATGATGATGAAGATACAGCAGGAGATGCGCGATATGAAGGCACAGATAGAGGCTGCGCCGCATACGACGGAGCAGCAGCCACTGTATTCCCCCTCCACTGTAGCGCACACATTGGTACAAGACACAAGGAGGCATAATTCCGACGAGGTGCAAGAGGCTGAGATGGTCAATCCGGAGGCAACGCACCACCTGCAGAGTTTAGAGGATACACAGCGCAAGATGATAGAGCAGACTTTGGAGCGGTGCAACGGCAACCGGAAAGCCGCAGCCGCACAACTCGGGATATCGGAACGGACATTGTACCGGAAAATAAAGGAATATGGGTTGTGATTTTATTCTCCGTTAATTACCGTTAATTGGTCGTTAATTCTTTATGGAACATAGGAACATATAATTAACCATATAATTAACATAAGTTCAATATAAAACTCCTTTGCCGCAAAGCGGCAAGAAATCTAAATAAATCTTTGCTTTTGCAGCCATAAATTGCCATAAATCTTATTCGCCTACGGCGGCAAAGCAATTATGCTTATATTGAACTGACATATAATTAAACCATTAAAGTATTAACGGGTAATTTGTGGATGATTATATGTTCCAAAAACGTTAGTTCTATGCAGAAAATGTATCAGATATTGTTGTCGGGTGTATTGGCTTTATTGTTGCAGGGGTGTGCCATATCGTATAAGTTCAACGGGGCGAACATTGACTATGCGACGACACACTCGATTTCGATTGCAGATTTTCCGAACAATGCGGCGATGGTGAACCCCGCGCTGAGCAACGACCTGAGCGAGGGCATACGCGACCTGTTTCAGCGTCAGACCCGTCTGCAAGTGCTGCGCAAGGGCGGCGATCTGGAATTGGAGGGAGAGATAGTAGGTTACGACCTAACGGCAATGGCGATTTCGGCGGACAGTTATTCGGCAGAGACCAAACTGACGATACGTATTCAGGTGCGTTTTACGAACAATATCCATCCCGAGGAGAGTTTTGAAAAGACGTATAGTGCGTATCAGACGTTTGACTCGTCGCGTATGCTGAGCGATGTGCAGGACGAACTATGCGCCACGATGATAACCGAACTATCGGAGAGTATCTACAACGACACCGTGGCTAAATGGTAAACTTGAAGAAAGGATTATTTCTATATTTGCTTTTGTGGGCGGTATGCGGGCAGACGATTGCCCGCAATGTGCGTATATACGGGTATGTAACCGACAGCGAGAACCGAGGCATTGAACTGGCGAATATAACGATTGCGGAAACGACAACGGGTACAACCACCAACAAAAACGGCTACTACGAACTGCTGTTTGCCGACCGAGACACGGTGGAACTGGTGTTTTCGATGATCGGTTATACCACTATCCGCCAGCGTATTATCAATCCGCAGGAGGTAATGAACATCAACGTGGAAATGCCCACCGACGAGCAATGGATTGAGGAGGTAGAGGTGCGCGGACTGAAACGGCAGGACGGCACTATGGGGAGCATAGAGGCACAGACCACGCGTGTAATGCCCGATGCGACGGGCGGTTCGATAGAGAGCCTGCTGATTACGTTTGCGGGTGTGAACCAGAACAACGAACTCTCGTCGCAGTACAACGTGCGCGGTGGCAGTTTCGACGAGAACCAGGTGTATGTGAACGGGTTGGAAGTACACCGTCCGCTGCTGATACGCAGCGGGCAGCAAGAGGGATTGAGTTTTGTAAACCCGTATATGGTGGAGAACGTGCAGTTCTCGGCAGGCGGGTACGATGCACAGTACGGCGACAAGATGTCGTCGGTATTGGATATAGAGTACAAGCGTCCCGACCGCTTTGAGGCAAGCGTGGGGGCAAGTCTGCTTGGGGCAAACGTGTATGTGGGGCACGGCGACAGTACGTATTCGCAGATGCACGGCATACGCTACAAGACGAGCCGCTATATGCTCGGTGCACTGGCAACGGCGGGCAATTATCAGCCGGATTTTATTGATTACCAGACCTATATAACGTGGGCAACAGGCAAAAAACGCCATCCGCAGAGCGACTGGCGGATGTCTTTTCTGGGCAATTTCAGTCAGAACACGTATCGCTTTACCCCAGAATCGATGATTGAGAGTTTCGGCGGACAGGATGCCAAGCACTTGCAGATCTTCTATGACGGGCAGGAGAAAGACCGCTTCACTACGGGATTTGCGGCTCTCGGTGCACACGGACACGTGTCGAAAGAGGTGGAATTGGGTTTCGACCTGAGCGGTTTCTACACCTACGAACAGGAGACCTACGACATCACGGGCGAGTATTACCTGACCGACAAACCGCTGGACAGTATCCGCGGGGAAGTACCCGAGATAGGCAGCGGTGCGACGAGTATCACCGCCACGACAACGGGCGTATTGGGTACGGGTGTATATCACCAGCATGCCCGCAACCGCCTGCAAGCGGGGGTGGTAACGCTTTCGCACTCGGGGAAATGGAAACACGCAGACAACACGCTGAGTTGGGGTGTGAGCGGACAGGCGGAACTGATAAAAGACCATATCAGCGAGTGGGAATGGCGCGATTCGACGGGGTACAGCCTGCCGAACAATAATAAGGAGATGTTGCTCTATTATACAATGAACGGCGACAGCCGGATGCAGTCGGCACGCATACAAGGCTATATACAGAATACCCACAAATGGAATACGGAGAAGGGGCAGGTGATACTGACCGTTGGCGGACGTTTGCAGTGGTGGAGCCTGAACAACGAGGTGCTGCCGAGTCCGCGGGCAAGCATAGTCTATAACCCCGGTTGGAAGCGCGATTTCAGTTTCCGCCTTGCCACGGGTCTCTATTACCAAGCCCCATTCTACAAGGAGTTGCGCGATACGCTGACGGGCGATGACGGTGTAACACGTATCAAACTGAACAAAGACCTGCGGGCGCAACGCTCCGTACATGTGGTATTGGGTGGCGACTATTATTTCCGCGCATGGGGGCGTCCGTTCAAACTGACGGCAGAGGCATACTACAAGTATATTGACCGTATGGAGAGTTATACGGTGGACAATGTGCGGGTGCGCTATTCGGGGCAGAACGATGCCTTCGGATATGCTGCTGGACTGGACCTAAAACTCTACGGCGAATTAGTGCCCGGTGCAGACAGTTGGATCAGTTTCTCCACGATGTCCGCCCGCCAGCGTCTGATTGATCAGCCCGAACTCGGTTGGATACCCTCGCCGCAAGAACAACGGTACTCGTTCTCGATGTTTTTCCAAGACTATATCCCGCAGTTTCCGCAACTAAAATTCCATCTAAAGATGATTTGGAGCGACGGTATGCCTTTTGCCTCGCCGCGCAACCTTGCCAGTCAGAAAATGCTGCGTATGACCGACTATAGGCGTATCGACCTAGGAGCAACCTACGCTTTCAATGCCAAGACGGCGAAGTTTATGCGTGCCCCAAGTGCGAAACATATCGCCGAATGGGCGGTACAGTTTGAAGTATTCAACTTAGTGGACTGGCGGAACGTGAACTCATATTTCTGGGTAAGCGATGCCTACGGCAACCAATGGGCAAGCCCCAACTACCTGACGGGGCGGCGGTACAATCTGAAGATAACGGTGGACCTGAAGTAATGAATGTGTAAATGTGTAAATGTGTAAATTATGGCAAAGGATAAGGAACAGACTCCGATGATGAAACAGTTTCGGGACATCAAGGCGCAGTACCCAGATGCGTTGCTACTGTTCCGTTGCGGCGATTTCTATGAGACCTACTGCGAGGATGCCCTGCGTGCCAGCAAGATACTAAATATCACGCTGACCCACCGCAGCAACGGTGCCGGCGGGCTCAACCAGACGCAGGAGATGGCGGGGTTTCCGTTCCATGCGCTTGATACCTATCTGCCCAAACTCGTGCGTGCGGGCTTGCGCGTGGCTATATGCGACCAGTTGGAAGACCCGAAACTGACCAAGAAATTAGTCAAACGCGGAGTCACGGAGTTGGTTACGCCGGGTGTCAGTTACTCCGACACCACCCTCACACAGAAAGAAAATACATGGGTCGGCTGTCTCCATTTTGCCAAACATTCGATAGGTATTGCCTTTCTTGACATCTCTACGGGCGAGTTCCTCGCCGCCGAAGGATCGGCCGACTACATCGACAAACTGCTAACCGACTTTGCGCCCAAAGAGGTGCTCTTCCTGCGCGGGAAGAAACCCGAGTTTGAAGCCCGCTTCGGCAACAAGTTCTTTACATTCGAACTCGAAGACTGGATGCTCACACCCGAATCGACACAGGAGCGATTAGAGAAACAATGGCAGGTGAAGAACCTCAAGGGGTTCGGACTTGACAAGATGCCCAACGGCGTAGTTGCCGCGGGGGGTATCCTCCATTACCTGGATATGACGCAGCACCTGCAAACGGGTCATATACAGCACCTGAGCCGTATAGAGGAAGACAAATACGTATGGCTCGACCGCTTTACCATTCATAACCTCGAACTCCTCGGCGGGCAGACGGCAGAGAGCAAGACGCTCTACGATGTCCTCGACCATACCATTTCGCCGATGGGCGGACGCCTGCTGCACCGCTGGATCGCCCTTCCGCTCAAGGATGTGCGTCCGATACGCAACCGCCAGTCGGTGGTGGAGTATTTTTTCCGCCACCCCGACGAGCGCGACCTGCTACGGGAGCAGATAGGACAGATACAGGATATGGAGCGCATCGTGAGCAAGGTCGCTACAGGGCGCATCGCTCCGCGTGAGATGGTGCAACTCGCCACCGCCCTGCGTGCGCTGGTCGCTATCCGTGAGGTGTGCCTCGGAGCGGACGAAAACTCATACCTGCATCTCCTCGGCGAGCAGATAGACCTCTGCACCGAAATGCGCGAGCGTATAGAGCAGCAGATACAACCCAATCCGCCCGCTGTGCAAGGGCGGCCGAACGTGATTGCCAACGGTGTGGACAGCGAACTCGATTCGCTGCGCGACATACACACCAACGGCAAGGACTACCTGCTCCGTATTCAGCAGCGCGAGGCGGAGCAGACGGGAATACAGAGCCTGAAAATCGGGTACAACAACGTCTTCGGCTATTACCTGGAGGTGCGCAATACCTACAAAGACCATGTGCCTCAGGAGTGGATCCGCAAGCAGACACTCGTCAATGCCGAGCGGTATATCACAGAAGAACTCAAACAATACGAGGAGACAATCCTCTCTGCCGAAGAGAAAATACAGATTATCGAAAACCGCCTCTATCAGGAACTGATGCTGGCATTGAGCGAGTTTGTGCCGCAGATGCAAACCGATGCCAATGTGGTGGCGCAACTCGACTGCCTGCTCAGTTTTGCCACGGCTGCAGCAGAAAACAAGTACATCTGCCCCGATGTGAACGATAGTTTGGTAATTGATATCCGCCGGGGGCGGCATCCTGTAATTGAACAGCAGTTGCCTGCCGGCGAACAATATGTAGCGAATGATGTCCTTTTGGATAATAACGGACAGCAGATCATCATCATTACGGGTCCGAACATGGCCGGTAAATCCGCACTCCTGCGCCAAACGGCACTGATCGTGCTGATGGCGCAAATGGGCAGTTTCGTTCCCGCCGAGAGTGCATCAATCGGTATAGTGGACAAGATTTTCACCCGTGTGGGTGCCAGCGACAATATCTCGATGGGCGAGAGCACGTTTATGGTGGAGATGAACGAGGCGGCAAGTATATTGAACAACCTCAGCGAGCGGAGCCTTGTCCTCTTCGACGAACTCGGACGCGGCACCAGCACCTACGACGGTATCAGTATCGCATGGGCAATTGTGGAGTATATCCACGAGCAGCGCGGGCATGCCAAGACACTTTTTGCCACCCACTACCACGAACTTAACGAGATGGAACAGTCGTTCTCGCGCATACGCAATTATAATGTGTCCGTGCGGGAGGTGAACGGGAAAGTGATCTTCCTGCGCAAACTCGTCCGCGGCGGTTCGGAACACAGTTTCGGTATCCACGTGGCGAAACTGGCGGGTATGCCGGAGAGTATCATTATCCGTGCCAACGAGATTTTGCACGAACTGGAAGGAAACAGCAGTGCCGTATCGGGCAAAACCGACCATACCGGTGGCGATGCTGTCGTTTCTTCTGTTTTGGCAGAAAGCAACCATCTCCGCCAAAACATCAAGAAAGTAGGCAACGGCAAGGCCACAGTGAATGCCCCAGAGGGTATGCAACTCAGTTTCTTTCAATTAGACGACCCAGTCCTGGAGCAGATTCGAGACGAACTCACCCGTCTTGACATCAACAGCCTTACCCCTCTCGAAGCCCTCAACAAACTCAACGACATCAAAAAACTGGTGGGCGGCAAATAATAAGCACTATACAAAAAACACGGCAAGGAAATTTCCATGCCGTGTTTTTTGTATAGTGTATATGCTAAACGATATATTAGAAATTGTATGCTAATCCTACGCCGTTTTTGCTTGTCTGAATGCTCCAATACGGACGCACTTGCGCTGTGGTACAAGCCACATTATAGACATCCACACTATTGTGCATCTTTGCATAACCGACAGCAATAGTCGGAATAGAGGCTACGATACTGAATGCACCTACGTAGTAGAGTGCCGCCAAGCCCAATGTACTATTGACTGCAGTCATACTATCATCAGTAGTACCGTTAACCATACTTCCTGCAGTAGCAATAACGCCTATCACACCGCCTATCTCCAATCCTGCACCGATACCGAGCAAGCACCAACCGGCAGTAGCAGTCTTGTAACCGCTATTGGCTTTCTGCCACGCCGCGGGGCAGTTGGTTTCCAGAAAACGGATATAGGCTTTCTTGTCCATCGCCTGATTGCCCAGGAAATAGGTATTCCCGCTGCGGGTCAGTGCTTTCTGGTAATCCGTGCGAGTGGACGGGTCATTCTTATTGACCGTTACCTGATAGATGACATTCTCTTTCTCTTGCGGCACCTGTGCAAAACCTGCTACCGTTGATATCAACAGCACCACTACAAATAATGCTTTCTTCATACTTGTTTTGTGTTTAAGGGTTGAACAATATAAAGTCTTTAAGGTCTTAACGGACGACTTAATGATTATCGCAGTTTAGCCCCGAACTTCTCCTCAAAGGTCTTTTGCAAGCGTTGCATGATAGTTTCTATCTGCTTGTCTTTGAGCGTATTATCCGGATCTTGCAGAATAAACGAAAGTGCATACGATTTCTTGCCATTCTCGAGGTTCTTGCCCTCATAGACATCGAACAGATATACGTTTTTGAGCAACTTGCGCTCGGTCTCGAAGGCAGCCCGTGCGAGGTCTGCAAATTCCACCTGCTTGTCCACAAGCAGGGCAAAGTCGCGTTTTACCTCGGGGAACTTCGGCAGGTCGTTGATAACGGGTTTGTACTGCTTGTTTTGACGCAGGAGTTGCTTCCAGTCGAGGTCGGCAAAGAATACCGCCTCATCGATATCGAACTGTTTGGCGAGTTTCTTGTCCACAATCGCCAGTCGTCCCAACTCCTTGCCGTTCTGCGCCTTGAGTATCAAACCGTCGGAGAACAACTCGTTGCTGAACGTCTCCATAGTGCAATGTGCCACATCCACACCCATACGGGTTAGTACGCCGTTGACATATGCGTGGAGCATATAGAACGTGGTTTTCTCGCCTTTGTTGATCCACGACTGCTGCGTCTTGTTACCCGTCAGCCAAAGTGCCAAATGCGGTTCCTCGCTGTACTCTACAAGCGCATTCTCGGGGTTATGCTCGCGTGCGGCGGGGTTGGCGTGGTAGTGGTAGCAGTTGCCGAACTCGTAGAATTTCAGGTCGGCATTCTTGCGGTTGACATTGCGCTGGATACTCTCCAAACCGCCGAACAGCAGTGTCTGGCGCATTACACCGAGATCCTGGCTCAACGGATTCTTGATCTTCACACATTCGCCCAGCGGATAGGTCTGCAACGGCTCGTAGTATGCCACTTTGGTCAGCGAGTTGTTCAGTATCTCATAGAAACCCTGCGCAGTCAGTTGCTCCGATATGCGGGTCTGCAACTTCTGCGGGTTGGGTTTCGGGCTGTAACTGAGGTTGGTATTTACTTTCTCGGGGAACTCCACATTGTTGTATCCGTAGATACGCAGAATATCCTCCACCACGTCGCACTCGCGCTGTACGTCCACACGGTAGCGCGGCACGGTGATATGCCAGTCGTCGCCCTCTTTGCTGACGATCTCCATCTCCAAACCGCGAAGAATAGTCTCTATCGTCTGTTCACCTATCGCCTTACCAATCAGCGCGTTCACACGCGGGATATTGAGGGTTACGGGGAACGGCTCGAAGCAGGTCTGCCCGTTGTCGCTCACCTCCATCGCCACCTCGCCGCCGGCTACCTCTTGGATAAGCAATGCGCAACGTTTCAGTATATACAAGGTGTTGTTCGGGTCGCAACCGCGCTCGTAGCGGAACGACGCGTCGGTCTGCAACTGGTGGCGGCGCGAGGTCTTGCGGATACAAACAGGGTTGAAATAGGCGCTCTCGAGAAAGACGTTTTTCGTCTCGCCGGTGATACCCGAATTCAGTCCGCCGAACACACCCGCCATCGTCATCGGCTCCTCGGCATTGCAGATCATCAGGTCGGCAGCCGAGAGCGTACGCTCTATGCCGTCCAAGGTGGTGAATTTCTCGCCTTCGTGCGCCTTGCGTACGATTACGCGGTGTCCTTTTATCTTGTCCGCGTCAAACGAGTGGAGCGCCTGCCCCATCTCATGCAGCACGAAATTCGTTACGTCCACCACGTTGTTTATCGGGCGCAAACCGATGGTTGTCAGGGCTTTCTTGAGCCAATCGGGCGATTCTTTGATGGTTACGCCCTGTATGCTCACGCCCGTATAGCGGGGGCAGTCCTCGGTATCTTCAACCGTAATCCCGATAGGCAGGTTGTGGTTTTGAACGGCAAAAGCGTCCACACTCGGGCGGGTGAGAGCCACGTTCTGCCCGTGTGCCAGATAATACGCATGGAGGTCGCGTGCCACGCCGTAGTGGCTGATAGCGTCCGAGCGGTTCGGGGTAATATCCACCTCTATCAGCGTGTCGTCCTCCACGTGGTAGTACTCCTTGGCAGGCATACCGACGGGCGTCGCTGCGGGCAGCACGATGATACCGGCATGGTCGCTGCCTACGCCTATCTCGTCCTCTGCGCAAAGCATACCAAGCGACTCCTCGCCGCGTATCTTGCCGCGCTTGATCGTAAAATGCTCATCGCCGTCGTACAACACCGTGCCGATTGTAGCAACCACCACTTTCTGTCCTGCAGCCACATTCGGCGCCCCGCAAACGATATGCAGCGTATGCCGTCCCTGTCCGTCGGTAACGGCACCCTGCGCCTCTGCCGCACCGATATTCACCTCCGTGATATGCAGGTGGTCGGAGTTGGGGTGCGGCACGCAGGTCAGCACCTCGCCGATTACCAGTCCTTCCAAACCGCCTTTGACAGTCTGTACTTTCTCTACGGTTCCGACCTCCAAACCGATGGACGTCAGTATTTTTGCCACTGTCTCCGCATCGTCGGTCAAGGCGATGTAGCGTTTGAGCCAATTATACGATATATTCATAGTGCAATCTTTTAATAGTCTTTTTCAGTCCGCAAAATTACAAAAAAAAATGCAGATATACAATTAACAATTAATAATTAACAATTAATATGCAGCGTATTGGAAAAAATGTGCTGTATTTCCATTGTCCTCCTTACAGTCCTTAAAGTCTTTAATAACCTTAAAGACCTTAATTGTTTCGGTCATACCATTTACGGCAACGAGACGGCAACGACAGCGGTGGATAGGCTGCCGTTGCAGGGACGCAGGTGCCTCGCCCGCGGTATCATCTTCCGCTCCCCTATGCCATAGCGTGGTAGAGGTGTCGCTGGAGGGTGAAGTATTGCCGGCGGAGGGCATCGGGGTTGAGGTGGAGCAGATCCAGCGCATCGGACAGGGAGTGGTACTTCTGCAGGATCAGATTGCCGAGGTTATTTGGGGAGAGTTCCTTGTAGCCGTTGCGCACGTAGTAGTCCAGTACAAACGACATAAACGCCTGCTGCTCGGGCGCAAGGGCGGACAGATAGGTCTGGCGCACTTGCTCCGCCCGCTTCCGTCGCTCTAATCCGGGCGTGTTGTAGCCCACATATTCCAACACGTCAAGCAGGTCGTAATCCGCCATATCGAGTACCTGCCGCAGCATCTCCAATTTCTCTTCGGCAAAACCGTTCTCCTCCAATTTGGCTAACAGGTTCTCGCGGGTTTCGGGGTTCGCCCATTGATCGCGCAGATCCTGCTCCGAGCGGAAGAAATCGGGGATGCGTCCGAAGAGGCGTTGAATAAACTCCTCCGCACTGATCAGTTCGTCGCCGTACTGGAATTTCTCCGTCCAGCGGGTGCGCAGCAGTTCCGCTTTGCGTTTGTCCGACAGCCGCACCGTAATCGTCTTCTTCGGCGGGCATATACAGGGCAGTTGTCCGCATACGGGGCAAGGCGCGGGCGGGCAGGGAGCATGCGTATCAACAGGCTCTGCGGGCGTATCGGCGGGAGTATCGCTTCCGCCTTTGTCCTTGCCGCACGTACAGGGGCCGTTGCCGCATACGGGGCCGTATGGGTTGCCGTCCCC
>ERZ808286.1402-NODE-1402-length-12051-cov-14.411944_pt1 | contig 12051 bp, 17 predicted proteins | sample MGYA00521276_ERZ808286 | MGnify/ENA primary metagenome ERZ808286 (study PRJEB31516, sample SAMN03275607) | gut metagenome | biome: mammalia-associated habitat; material: feces | host: Papio cynocephalus | place: Kenya | collected 2012-08-01 ... | reverse complement strand
AGCCCGAATCAGCTGCTGACTTAACTTATTAAAATAAATGTTGACATCGGTTACACGTTGGGGTATTATAATAAGTGAAAGGACACAGCGTAAGACCTATGTGCAGCTGTAAAGGTGGTAAAATGGAAAAGTACGTATTTAGTAAAAAGTTGTTAGAATTTAATAATATTCAAAGGTATGGCGAATCACGTGGAATGCTTATTAATGCGGAAAGTGAAAACTTTACTTCACTAATGGACGGCTTAATTGCAGTACATGATGAAGCATGCCGAATACCTGAAGAATTAAGTGTATACTATGTTGATACGAATTTAAAACATAGATTAATTTATCGATTTGTATGTAGCGTTAATGATTGTGAAATAATTGAGGTGAAATAACATGTCTAAAACATTAACAATTCGCTTCTATTGGAAGCTATTCAAAAAGTGGTGTAAAGAAACAATGAACAAGAAGGAAGCTAAAGGATGTATAAAGTATTATAAACAATGTGGATTAAAAGCGTGTGATTCATTCGCTGTTGATATAATGACGCGTGATGAATGGTTCGTACAAGCAAGTGCATTAAATATCAATAGTCCAAAAGAATTTATGGTATTTCCTGAATGGTGCAAGGTGGATAGATGATGAAAAAGTATGATAATTTTCCGAAGCCTTATGTTAACGTAACAATCTATTATGGTCATGTTGTAGTAAATCAAATGAAATTTACTAAAATAACATCAGCTATGAAATACATTCACGACTTAATGAAAATCGATTTGGAAACTGATAATTGCACTACTTGTGTTGTTAAAATGGTAAAGTGAGGTAATAAGCATGTATCAAAAGGAAATGATTAGTAATAATAAATGGGTTATATATGAAGCGGGGCACGAATGGCGCTACCCCGCTTTAGCATGTACTTTTGCTTTTGATACTGAAACGTTGACGTATTTAGATGGTAATGTCGTTGATACAAAACAGCTATTTAAAAAGCTTAAAAATTGTAATAATGAAGAAAAGCGTAAAAGGCTTAAGAACGTTGTATGGTCTTGGCAATCATACGACGAGGTTAACGGATTCTTTATGACTAATGATTTTGACATATGGCTAGATTATCAAGCACAAGCGGGCTATAAATTCGGTTGGTGCTTCAACGCGACATTTGACTTTGCGCAAATTGATTATCAAGTATTAAGTAACAGCAAATGGAAGCCATTCGTTAAGCCTAAAGGCAAACGAATTACAAAAGCTATACCATGGACCTATTCTTCAATTCATAATGACATGGGCGCCCGTTATAGCTATAAATTGTGGATTGAATATCGTAATAGAAATAGACACATCTATACACACGCGGTTGAATATCGTGACTTTAATAAAATCGTAGTGGGAAGCTTAAGAAATTTATTAATTGACTTTGATGTAAAAGACAATGAAGGGAATGCAATTCGTAAGCTTGAAATGAATTATCAAGCGGTTAACCCCGACAACCTTACACAAGACGAAATAGACTATTGTTGTAACGATGTGAAAGGTCTTTATTTTGCTATTAAGCAAATGAATCAAGTTATTGAAGAACAAAGCAACGGCGAGCTTCACATTTTCGGAAACGATACAAATCTAATGACCGCAGGCGGTTTTGCAAAACATGAGCTTTTACGCAGTATATACCCACAGCTTGATACAAAGAAAAAGCGAATCAAGGCATATCAAAAAGACCACCCAATAACTGAAGCACAAGACAAGTTTTTTCGCGATAACCACTTATACCGCGGTGGCATATGTACAATTAATAAAAGATATAAGGGCTTATTATTAACATCTAAAGCATTTGGATGTAAAATGAATCGATACGATGTTAACAGCGAATACCCATATTCAATGGCTAATATATATGACCTTGTAGGTCGTCCTATGAAATGGACGCTTGACGAGTGGAATAGCTGCAAGAATAAGCAAGATTACCAAGCTATATATTTTTTTGAATCAATACATGGTGAGCTTAAAACGGGAATGATTGCAATGTTTTACGACACAAAACAAAAAGACTATGTAAACATAATTAATTACAATGATACTTATTTGATGTACAAAGAAGAATTCGACGAACTTTGTAATTGGTATAATTTAGAAGTAAGCCTTAAATGTGTTATTGTCTATAAGCGAGGTGAAAAGATTTACGCGCCGTACATCCTTAAGAATTACAAAATGAAGCGTCAAGCTAAAAAGGACAAAAACAAAGTCCTTGAAAAAACATCAAAGCTTAATTTAAATAGCAGCTATGGAAAGCTTGCTGAACGTATCGAGCGTATTATTGGAAGCTATGTAATTAATGAAGAAACGGGCGCTGTGCATTTTGTTCGTACAGGGGAAGAAAATTCAAAAGGTAGCTCGCTAAATGTTGCAGTCGGGGCGCTTGTTACATCATATGCTCGTACATATATAATGAGCAAGATTCGTGAAGTATGTGGCATTGATAAAGACGGCGTCCCACTAGTTAGTCGTTTGTTTGTATATATTGATACTGATTCAATACATGCTTTCGCCTCTTATGATAAAGCGGACGCTTATTCACTCGGTGGGCTTAAGCTTGAAGCTGAATGTGAAGCTGTAAAATATATAGCGCCAAAAACTTATATAGACATTGAAAAAGTGGGCAAGTATAAGCATGTTGATATTAATGACATAGAGGTGCACACAAAAGGCGTTAACACGTCGGCGGTAGTATTAGACTTAAAAAATAAAAAACGCTTAACGTTGGGTGTTATTGATAAGCAAATCAAGTATGGAAGCAAATACAAAGTCCTTCAAGCGATGAATGTTGTTGGCGGTAAGGTCTTAATACCTGTTGAAAAGTATTTGGCGCGTCTTGAGCTTGCAAGCAATGAAAATGTAGCTATTAACAATGGGTACATCAACGAAATATAGAAAGGAACAAATTAATATGAAAAAAATGAATTTTAATAACTTAGATTTTTACGAATGCCCTATATGTGACAAAAAATTATTTATGTATTATTCAAGCGTAGGTTCTACAGGTTACGGCTTTAATTTTTTTGATTGTGATTCATCAAGAAATTGCAAAAGGTATGCAGCATATTATAGAATTGTAAAGAATCAACGTCAAGCAGTTAAATATTATGATTCAAAGAATGGTGATAATGTTTATGATAAACAATATAAAATGGTAGGTGTTAACAATGAAAGAAAGTAAGAAACGTTACAAAGCAAAATGTAAACGTCGTTATATCGACTTTTATCTACATGAAAAGTACTTATATGATTTTTCTAAAATGATTAATTTCAACAAAGTTTGTAAAAAAGCTTTAGAAGCTGAATTTGCTAAATGGCAGGGAAAGGAATTTAAAAAATGGGTAGAAAATTAAATTTATATAAAAATGTACGTGGTGAATTAAAACAAGTATCATCAAGTGAAGCAAAAGCTTACATCATGAAGGTTAATCAATGGAATGAAGACCAATACAACAAGCAACGTTATTTACTTAAAAATAAATTGAGGGCTTACGAATCATATAAAAGACGAGGCGGTGCAAGCGTGGCACCTCAAAGTCCTGTAGAGCTTTTATATAAGACAGCTAAAGCAAAGGAACGTCAAGGCGCAAGCTATAGACCTTCTATTGAAATGAGACGTATACAAGCTTTTACAGCTATAGGAAGCGAAAAAGCTTTACGCAAAGCTGAATCAGGTAAACGTTATTTAACATCAGCCGGACAACGATTCGGAACATATACAGGACTAGCCTTTCAAAGATTCATAGAAACTAATCCGGTTGCTGCTAAAATATTTGTTGAAGTAAAAGACCCTATTAAACGTGAACAAGCTTTGAAAGACCTTGCTGACAAGCTACACGCTAAACAAAAGGAAGACGGGCGCGTTGAAGAATCATCAGCTATACCAATTGGTGAGGTAACAGGAAGCGACGAGTTCACCGATTTCGATTATTCAAAATATTTATAATTGTATTGACAAACAATAAAAAAAGATTTATTATAATTACAAGAAGTCCGGTAACCTCCTTCTGGACTAGTTACGAGCCCGGCGTCCTTTTCGGGCTCGGTTAAAGTTAACGCTAAACTTAAAGCGAGAAAGGAAAATTTAAAATGAATAAAGGAAACAAGATCTATAATGTATTTGGTGCTAGAAAAAGCAAGAACTATGAAAACACGAAAGTATTAAACATTACACTAGTATGTGACGCTGAAGACGGCGGACGCGAATTCGCGTTAATATGTCGCAAACAAAGCGATGACACACAATTAGTAATAATTAAGGACAGGCCTTATGTTAAGCTTTTAATACCATTCTTAAAGGATGAGAAGAAAGAAGAAACAAAGGCACCAACAAGTGAAGAAATACCATTTTAATTTGATACTAAGCGTAACAAGTCACTAGCGCGCTTGTGGGAATCATGCAAGAAAACGCACCTACAACATTGCTATTGCAGCCCGCTATACTTATTAACAGCTATGTATAAATAACGTCTTTTGGCTAGTATTAATAATATTAATCAAAAGACTTTTTATTTTAAAGAAAGGAAATGAAAACATGTTTAAAAATTTAATGAATGTATTTTATTATGTGGATGATTCAGCAGGCACAGGACAAGAATCACAAGATGAATCAAAAGACGAAAACGTTAAAGACTTATTACTTAAAGTTAAGGAAGAAAACGACAAAGCTATTAACGCGTTGAAGGAAGATTTTAATAAAAAGATTTCGGAACGTGATAATATAATCGCTCAATTAATGGCGGGTAAAAATCTAGCGCCCAAAGATGATACACCGGCTTTTATTAAAGCGATAAATGAAAAGCGTCTAAAAGAAAGACGCGAATATTAAAGAAAGGATGATGATTTTATGACAAATAACCAAAATGAAGATTCAAAAGTTGTATCACTTTTAAATCTTCCTGACCCTGTAACGACAGGAATTGACGGAAGCGACACATTTCCAACATCATATAATGAGTATATGCAAGCAGTCGAAACAATCGCTTCACAAAACATTAGAGCATTAGTATCAGCTAACAAAATCGAAGACGCATTCTTTGAGTATGACGTTCCAACGGGAAAAGTTATTGAAGAAGCAGTTATTGCAATGGCTGAAGCAAGTGACTTTTCAAGGACACCGGCTTTCGTTGTGGCTGACCCTAAAGTATATGTTAAATATTTTAATAACTTTGAAGAAAAGCAATTTAACGTGTCAGTAAGACGCGACGACATTCGTGCAGTAATGGCAAAGGGTAATAGTCCTGAACAAGTAGCCGGTGCAATTATGGAATCACAAACACAAGGTGAAGGTTCTTACGATTATAAGCAAGGCCGCAATTTAATTGAAAAAGCTACATTTGTTGACTATTCAACAATTTTAGGAAGTACATCAGCTAAAAAGGTGCCTGCAAGCATGAAAGGCGTTATATGGGCATTACGTGACATGTACAACGCTTTAGTTGCTGAAAATGATAATTTAGCAGGTGTTAGCGGATTAAAACAATCTACACCAGCTAATGATATTAGAATTGCAATACCAACAAAAGTATTAAATCTTATTGACGTTGTAGAATTAGCAAATACTTTCAACTTGACTAAAGAAGAATTATTCGGAAAGATTGTTAAATTAAATGTTGAAGACGAAGCCAACAAAACTAATTGGTATAATGTATATGTTTACGATAGAAAAGCATTAGGACGTGCAACAAGAACATTTGACTATACACAAGACATTTACGGCAACGCTCGTATGTCAACTCATTATTTAACTACATCACGCGCTTATTTCCACAATGGATTATATAAGGGTGTTAAGCTTGATTGTACTAAAGCATGTACAGCAGCCGAAGCTGATTTATTAGAAGCTGCTTAAGAAAGTAGGTGACGCGAATGGCAACAGCTGTTAAGATTCGCGACTTAAGAGGCGGTAAACCTTGCTATAAAACAATATGCAAAGGCTCAACCGCCTTTTATGAATATAAGAATCTATTAATTAACAATTTAAAAATTGAACGCACTGACGGGCAAGAAATGAAAGCTGATGAAGAAGCTTTTATCAAAGACGAACTAATCGAATGTGGTCAAGTGGGCTATGACTGCATTACTCAAAAGTGGGCAGGTGCTAAAGGTCAAGGCGTTAACGAATTAGGTAACCCAACTCATATAGTATTTGTTTTTAGAAATGGCTTTACATATCAACGTAGGGCTTATTATGAACCCGATACAGCAGGAGCATATATTATTAAGGCAATGGAAACAAACTTTTCACTTGCTGAAATGATTCGTCAAACAACCGACTTTATGGACCAATCCGACGTGGCTATTTTACAAAATGTAATGGCTTCAAAAATACCGGCAGTATTTGTTTTAAATGATGAAAATCTTCAATTATCATTAAAACAAGCCGTACAGCAACAACAAAACGGCGAACCGGTCGTAATTGTATCACCTGCAATTGGTGAAGCTTTAAAAGGTGTTGCAACTAATTTTAATTTTGTAGCTGATAAAATAGATGAGTTAAAGGGTAAATATCGTGATAGACTTTTAAATAAGATTGGAATCATGTCCGCAAACATTGACAAAAAGGAACGTGTACAAGTGGGCGAGGTAAACGCGACAACCGGTCAATGTGTAGATTATATTTATATGATAATTGACACGTTTAATAAATATTGTAACTATTATCAATTACCATTTAAAATGTCAATGAATGGCTCGCTTGAAGAGCTATACGAAGAACCAACACAAGAAAGTGAGAGTGAAGAAAATGAACCACAACAAAACGAGTCTAGCATGTAATGGTGTAGCTTTGTTTTTTACAGCCATTCAAGACAATCAAACATTACAACTTATAAGCTTTATTCTTACAATGCTATCAATTATCGTTTCACTAAGTTTTAGTATTTGGAAATGGATTAAAGAAATTAAAAAAGACGGACAAATAACACCTGATGAAATAATGGAAGGGGCGGACATCGTAAATGACCATTTGGACAAAATTAAAGACGCAGTTAATAACTTTGATTCTAAAAATAAAAATACTATTGATGAAGAAAAGAAGAATCAAAGCATTGAAGAAATATCTAAAGAAAGCGAGGACAACAAACATGATTAATTTAGATACATTATTATCAAGCTTTAACGATAAAGAAACGTTAATGTCATGGCTTATTAAAGTAGAAAAGGCGTTACAAAATTCAACATTAACAAGCGTTGAAGCTGTAGCAAGTGGTGACGACGCTGTACAATTCAAATTCAATTTTGCCGATGGAACAAGCGTTACAAGTGATGACATACCACTTGAAGCCGGTCCACAAGGTCCACAAGGGCCTACAGGACCACAAGGTCCTAAAGGTGATACAGGTCCACAAGGACCACAAGGTCCTAAAGGTGACAAAGGTGACACAGGACCGCAAGGTGAAAAAGGTGACAAAGGTGCAACCGGTTCACAAGGTCCACAAGGTGTTAAAGGTGATACAGGTCCACAAGGACCACAAGGACCTACAGGACCACAAGGTCCTAAAGGTGAATCAGTTATCAACGTAACAAGCGCTTTAAACACATTTGAAGGTAGTACATATATAAGTGTTGACGAATCAGCAAGTGGTGGCAAGATTACAATTGAACTTGATGAAACAATGGTTATTAATGAATCGGACGACATTCAAAAAAATGACAAACGTATTGTATTAGGTGAATGTTTTAACACATTTTTAAACTATGAACATACATGGAACGATAGTCAAATTTTTAATACACCGAATAAATATATACACCTACATGATTTTGTGCCGGTTTTCAAAATGGAACAAACACAACAAGACGCTGATTCTTATTATACATTAGGTGCAATTACAATAAATGATGATTCGGAACAACAAACTTATGAAGAAGTATTTAATTTACCATTTACTAAAGCACAATCAACAATTCATATGATTTTATGTGACACATCGTTAGGTAATGGTCTTGAATATAACGCTGCTAAAAACCTTGTTAACATTTCACATCCGGTTGTACAAATTACACAAACAGCATATGACGAACTTACTACCAAAGACAGCGCAACATTGTACGTTATAGTGGGGTGATAGCTAATGGCAACAATTACAATTAAGTTTAAAGATACGTTAACTAATTTGCCATCATCTAGTATTAATGTTGACTTTTTAAATAATGGTCAATCTTATAGTTGGATTACGTTTTCTAATGGTTCTATGATGTATGGTATTATGGATTGGTTTGACGATGACCAAAAAGTCTATGATAGTACTTCTCATTGGCTTGGAACTAGTGGTCAATACATCACCATTGACACCAACCAAACAAATTTTGACTCTTTCATTACTGCTATGAAAGATAATATTGAAGGCGTATTACTAGAAAGTGGTACGTATAAGTGGGTGGATGTATTAGCTATTCCAAATTTTGATTTTTCTACTGGACCTCGTTTTAATTTATCTTTTATTTCTTCTAATTCTAATTATGTTTCTTTTTTGTTTAGACCTATTGTTAATTCTAATACTTTTAAATTAGAATATTGGGATTCTTTGGCTGATGATATCACGCCTTATAATGGTGCTACTCAATCTTGGAACTTTAAACTAGGTGATGATATACAATCCATCACAACAACCACCGACCAATACATCGACTATGATTTCTATAATTATGCTATTTTAGGCAATCAGCTAGTAAAACAAGGTGATACACCAACAGGAACTAACAAGTTAAAATTTGGTGCGGAAACGCCTTCAAAATTATATCTAGGCTCAACCGAAGTAACAAAGGCTTACATGGGCGATACGCTTGTATATCAGAAGTGAGGTGATAGCATGGCTTTATATACTGAAACCTTATACGACTATTTAAACAACGGGAACACGCTTCCCGCTGTGTTTGATGAAATAGAAGGCTTTAGCGACCTATTTGCTGGCTTTTATTTTGATAGAGAAATTGGTTTTGAAACTGAAGAAATATTTAAACATAAACTTGAAGCATTTGCTAATGTTTATGTGCCAATATTTAAAGAAAAAATTGCTTTACACGTAAAGTATTTAACAAAGCTAGACAACCCTGCTAAGACCTTTTACGAAAAAGCTACAACTAAAATCAATTTAGGTGAAACAAAAGCAAGAATAAACGAATTACCTTTTGTTGAACCTATTGACGCAGCTTTAACGCCTCAACCTTCTAGCGTATCAAGCACTGACGCGGTAGAGAATAACAACGAGCTTCAAACGTTTAAAGACGCGAGTGTTGACGAATCATTACGTATACTTGATAAGCTTAATGAAGGCGTTTCAAACTTAACTACTCAACTTTTGGGGGCTTTCAAACCTTTATTTATGCAAATATATTGAGGTGATATTATGGCGGCAAAAATTACATTTTATAAAAACATATTACCGAATCAAGGTAACCACACTTATTTGTATTTTAATGATTTAAGCGCGTACGTTAACTATTTAAGTGCGGACGCGCTTCCGTCTTATGACGTTGATAATTACCGCTTCAATCGTTTAAGCGTTAGAATCACAATAGACACTAACATACACGAAGGCAATTATAAAAACATCACATATATGTATTACAACGACATTGCACATCAAGAATTTTATTTCATTACGAGTGCAATTATACAATCTAATTGTATTATATTTACCTTACAAATGGACATGTGGGCGACATATTTATTACAAACTAATATTTCACGTATTAATGTTGTTAAATGTAATCGAAATATCGGAATTGGTATCTATGATGACATAGCAGGAACAAACGAAGAAACATATCAAAATGTATATATTAATGGTGTTACAAGTGGCGACGATAATCAATATTTTGATTTAAACAAGTGTTCAATTGTCTTTTGCTTAAATTACAATTGGAAAGAAAAAGTTACATCAGCGGTAACACAAACGGAATGCTTTAGCATTGATTTATACACCCTTAAGAAACTTTTAATTGATTCAGGAACTGACGAAGACACAAAATTATACAATTCATATCAAAATGCGGTGGACATTGCTATTGCAGTAATAAGCGGTATATATGGCGTTGAAGCTACAGGCTTTGCAGCAAATGAAGCACATGTTATAACAGCGTGGCTTGTTGACAATCGAAACATTTTAACCACTGACGGACTTATTACAATTAAATCTACAAGCGAATATTTTCAAGACTTAAGTTTTACCCCTAAAAAGGTGTTGCCATTTAGAAGTAGCCAAACATATACGCTTTCAAGTTTAAATATTAATAAAAAATATTTCTTTGGAACGCGCGCTCAAAAAATGGAAATTACAAGAACAACTGAACCGGTCATCAATATTAAAATTGAATGGACAACTAAAACTGACGGATTAAGTTGTGTAATAAAACAAGGTGGCAATCAACTTGACATAACTAGCAGCTTACAAGTGAATCTATCAACCAACAACGGGGACGTAGTCGGTATACGTACTTTAATTTCTACATTTTCAAGCATTGCAAACGCAGGCTTACGCGTTGCCGGACTACAATTAAGCGACGCCGGTCTTGTATCAGGTCAGGGGGCTTTGGGAATTTCAGGTGCTGCCGTTGGTGTTGGTAGCATGTTAAAACCTAGTGGTTTGCGCGGTTCACAAATTGGAAGCGGTGACGGCGCTAGTTGTTTCCGTGATGTACGTTCAAGTGCATTATCTAAAACGCCATACGATAACCTTGTGCCGGTTAAAAATCCGTATGAATGGTGTATACAAAATTCAATGACAAATGAAGAAGCTATTGCAGCGTTTAACGGCGCTAATTTCAACGATTTTATAGAAAGCCTACCAAATATATTTACTTATGACTTTTTAGTCCTTAGCTTGACCGAATTAACATATATTAAGGCAAACGCATTAATCGAAAAAATACCACAAGAAGCAAAAGACCAAATAACGCAGGCTTTACGAAATGGAATCTACATTAAAAAATTATAGTGATTATTACACAGGTTTAGAAATTTTGTCGTATAATGCTATTTTTTACGAGGTATGCAGCAACCGAAATTATGGTAAGACATGGACATTTAAAAAACGAGCGTTCAGGCGTGGTCTAAAACGCGGTAAAAAAACCTTGTGGGTTCGTACTTTTAAAAAGGAAGTTAAGGAATGTATTAATTCAATGTATACGTCGCGCGACTTACAAAAATTTTGCGGAATAGAAGAATACAACAAAGAAACTGATACAGGAAACTTTAAACAAATCGGCAATACTTTTTATTGTCGACATGGTAAAAAATGGATGTGGTTTTTAAAAGTGTATGGCGTCAATGATAGAAACGCGTTGCGAAGCGTTGACGACGTTGACGTTGACACAATTGTATATGACGAATGCTCACATACGCCCGCACAGGAAAAGCGATATAGGGGCGACCGCGTAAGCGATTTTATTGACTTGTTTATAAGCGCAAAGCGCGAACATCAAATCAAATGCATTTTCTTATGTAACAAAGAAAACGTAATCAATAAATTCCATAGTTATTTTAATATAAAAGTACCACCCGCAACGTGGGAAGGTATTAAAGCATATCGTGGTGGCTCATATATATATCAACAAATAAACAACCTTCCAAAGCAACAAAGCGAATATGATTCAAAGCTTAAAAGCTTATTAGAGGGCACAGCATACGGCGCTTACTTGTACGATTCAAAATACAAAGGCTCAAGTGGAATGAAATTTAAACGATGTCCGAGTGAAGCGGAATTATACATCCAATTATGTTTAAATGGTGCTAGCGTGGCGATTAAGTGTTACAATGGTATTTTCTATGTAACAAGCAAAATAGACGCTACACGCGCCGTATATTCAACGAATTTGACACATAAGTTCAAACGTGAATTCTTATTGGTTAAAAAGCAAAAACAATTTTTTAATGCCTTAATAATGGCGTTCGCCGATAATCGAGTTATTTATTCAAATGAAACGGCGTTCGCTGTTATGGAAACGTTTAAGCAGTGGCTAAACGTATAACACCGGTGTTTAATACATCGGTGTTTTTATTTGCGTTAAGTCAGCAGCTAATCCGGTGCC
>ERZ808286.1401-NODE-1401-length-12065-cov-4.046878_pt1 | contig 12065 bp, 10 predicted proteins | sample MGYA00521276_ERZ808286 | MGnify/ENA primary metagenome ERZ808286 (study PRJEB31516, sample SAMN03275607) | gut metagenome | biome: mammalia-associated habitat; material: feces | host: Papio cynocephalus | place: Kenya | collected 2012-08-01 ... | reverse complement strand
CGTGCAAAGTTACGAATTTATTTTGTATTACACAAAAAAAAGCGTATCTTTGCCGAAAAATACAAGACCGAATATGTTACACTCCAAACTGACCGCCGAGCAGATTACACAAGCACATACGCTGATAAATTATGCCAACCGTATCGTTATCCTGACCCACCTGTCGCCCGATGGTGATGCGATGGGCAGCAGTCTGGGTATGCGCCATTACTTGGAGCAAATCGGCAAAACGGAAGTGCGTGTGATTGTGCCGAATGCTTTCCCGTCGTTTCTCAAATGGATGCCGGGGGCGAAAGAAGTGCTGCTTTATGATGCGCAGAAAGCGGAAGCAGATACCTGTTTGGAAAATGCGGAACTTGTCATTTGCTCCGATTTCAACGAGCCGAAGCGCATTGGTTCGCTTGGTGACAAGTTGGTATCACTTACCTGCCCGAAGATAATGATCGACCATCATTTGCACCCAGCCGATTTTGTAGATGTGGCGATGTCGTATCCTGACAGTGCATCGGCGTCGGAACTGGTGTACAGGTTTATCTATCAGTCGATGAATGCGGGCGAATGTGCCTTTCCGATAGAGCAACTGAATGTGGATGCCGCCACTTGTCTCTATACGGGTATGATGACCGATACGGGCAATTTTTCGTTCAACTCCAACCACCCTGAGATGTATGAGATAGTCGGGCAGATGGTGTCGCTCGGGGTGAACAAGGACGCGGTATATAATAATGTGTTCAACAACTACAGCGTTGACCGTATGCGGCTGATGGGTTACTGCCTGTATCAGAAAATGCGTATCTATCCGGAGTATCATACGGCACTTATCTACCTGAGCCGCAAGGAGTTGTACCGCTTCAATTTTCAGTCGGGCGATGCGGAAGGTATTGTGAATCTGCCACTACAGATAGGCGATGTATATTATTCGTGCTTTATGCGCGAGGATAAAGCCACGGCTTTTGAACGGGAGCAGCACGGGGGGGAGAAAACGAAAGTCAAGATTTCGCTCCGTTCGCAGGGGGACAGACCCGTAAATGTCTTTGCCAACGAGATTTTCAATGGCGGCGGGCATGCCAACGCCTCGGGCGGCGAGTACTACGGCGCACTACCCAAGGCTGTGGAGCGTTTTCTGCACAACTACGAGCATTATTTCAAAAAGGACTGATGATGGAGAATGGTTTGCTTTCCGCTCTACGTGAGCAAAAAGAGATGCAACTGCGCGGCAGTATCTACCACCGCACGCAGATTGATTTTACCTACAATTCCAATCATATCGAGGGCAGCAGGTTGACCAAAGAGCAGACCCGCTATATATTCGAAACCAATACGTTGGGAATCACCGGTGAGTGTACACGTGTGGATGATATTATCGAGACGGTAAACCATTTCCGGTGTATTGATTATGTGATAGACCACGCCACAGAACCGCTTTCGGAGACGCATATCAAGCAACTGCATTCGATTCTGAAAACCGGTACATCCGACAGTCGCAAAGCATGGTTTGCCGTGGGTGAATACAAGCGTTTGCCCAATGAGGTCGGAGGTGAAGAAACAACCGATCCCGCAGAGGTGTCCCCGCAGATGCAAGAACTGCTCAAGCAATTTAATGCGATTGTGTGCCCCGAGTTGGATGATATACTGGATTTCCACGTTCAATTCGAGCGGATTCATCCTTTTCAGGACGGGAACGGGCGTGTGGGACGGCTGTTGATGTTCTGGCAATGTCTGCAAACGGGCATTGTGCCGTTTGTTATTACTGAGGACTTGCGCCTATTCTATTATCGCGGTTTGCAAAATTGGGGGCAAACCAACGGTTTCCTGCGTGATACGTGTCTCACAGCCCAAGACAACTATATTGTCTTGTTGGATTATTTCAAGATCCAACATTAAATAGTTTGTTTGAGTCCGATTTTGGCAGGGTGATAAAACAACTTTCCCCCAAAAAATCATATATGACAATTGCCAAGCAATCCGATTAGGTTATGGAATAAGTATTTTCTCCGTCTTTCCGTTGTGCCGATATAGATAAATACCGCTTGGTAAATTCTCTATATTGTTGGCAACAATATGCCCTAACAAATCAAATACAATGGTTGTTTGGTCATCCTCAAAAGAAGATATGGCATGGGTTGGTGTAGGGAAATAGTGAAATTGAGCATCCAAGAATGCCAACCGCTCTACCAGCCAGTTGTGTATGTATGCTTGTTCGGACGGGATATTGATTTCTATGCCATTATGCTGGTTCCAAAGCCTGCTCTCTATGGTGTCCATACCGGTCTCTTGATACAATGTAAAGTATCTGGCGCACAGACTATCCAAATGCGCTATGCGAAATGAGGTTTGCCGAAGATTTGCCCAACGTTGTTCTAATGAATCGGAGAAAAAGGGATAACATTCATAGAGGCGTTTTATCAGATTGTTGCTGATGAGATAATCCGGCTTTTCGGGTTTCGAGTTATACATACGCCCCCACGAGTGATCGGTATCCCATAGGCTGATTGTGGCTTTTTTGCTTTTGGAGATATTGTAAAACGACCAATAGTTGTTTTTGCCGGCGTTATCACGTAGCGAAAGGAGTTCAACCAATAGGATATAGTTGGAATAGGTTGGTATATCAATATATTCGGCTATGCTGTCCGCAAATTGTGTTGCACTGCTGTGGCAGATAAACTGCAATAAATCCAATAGAGGTTGCCATGTAACGGGTTCCCCGTCCTCTGCATCGGGATACTGTATCTCCCAACCATCCCATTTATATTCAGAATTGGTGGGATATGGAGAGGGGATACTTGTAAAATTAACAGAATTGCTCCACGAAGTGGTCTTGTATAAAACGCCTCGTATTCCGTTCTTATTACTGTATTTCTTTAGTTTCAGTTGTTTGCGGTCTATTCTTTCTTGCAGGCAATAGATGCCCATTTCAGCACTGTCCAAACAGACGGAAACCATTTGCCCGTTGTAGGTGTTTTGTGCTTCCGGCTCTTCGTCCGCATACCAAAGCGGTGGTGCAATCTCTTTCCAGAGATCCATAGTAACCCTGTTGCGCATACGGGCTTTATCTGTTGCCATTGCATCTAAAATCCAATAATTATCTTTGCGCATTCCTAAGAAAGAGAAGTCTTGTTCCCCCCCTATTTCTGAAAATAGTTTAATAGCAAATGATGGCTTATCGTATCTCAATGACGTGGCACCCCTACGCCGTATCTGAATAGGAAACTGCATTGTATCGCCATCTACAAACATCAAGTGTCCTGTTGTCCAAGTAGTTGTCAGTACGGAATCTTTGCGGATAATCACTTTGGGCATATTTTTCCCCGTGGCATTTAGTCCGAATAATGTAAGCAGCAGAATTGAAATGAACAGGTGTTTCATTGTTTTCATTACAGAATATAAAAGAAATGATTAGACTGCAAAATTAGTAAAAAAATTATGACATAGACAACCTTAATCGGAGAAAAAACGACCTTTGCGTATATCAAAAAAAAAGCGTATCTTTGCAAGCGTTTTGAGAAACGCATAAGTCTCTATTTGAACATACAGATAATTGCTTAAAAACACAATATCATGGCACTTCCATTTATGTCAGCCGAAGAGGCTGCGCTTCTTGTTCCTAACGGTGCGGTAGTAGGTATGGGCGGATTTACACCCGCAGGCGCACCGAAAGATGTTCCTACCGCTATTGCGCACCGTGCAGAAGCCTTCCATGTAGAAGGCAAACCCTATAAGATAGGTGTCTATACCGGTGCCTCCACAGGCGACAGTTGCGACGGCGCATTGGCTCGCGCACACGCTATCGATTTCCGTACGCCCTATCAGGGCAACAAAGACCTGCGTGCCGAGTTGAACGCACAGGGCGCACACTATTTCGATATGCACCTGAGCGAACTGGCACAGGATCTGCGCTACGGTTTTATGAAGCGTCCGGATTTCGCTATCATCGAGGCGTGCTACGTGGACGAAGAGGGCGTGATCGTACCGACAGCCGGTGTGGGTAATATGCTTACATTCTGCGAGTTGGCACCGAAGATAATCGTAGAACTCAACGAGGCGATGCCTGCTACGATGCGCGGTCTGCACGATTTGTATGAGCCGCTTGACCCGCCCCAACGCCGCGAGATACCTGTTTACAAGCCGTCAGACCGCATCGGAAAAGACCATATCCGGGTGGACCCGAAGAAGATTGTGGCAGTAGTGAAGACCAATCGTCCCAACGAGGTGGGCAAGTTCTCACCCTTGGATGAGACCACGGCAAAGATCGGTGCCAACGTGGCATTGTTCCTCGAGCAGGAGATGAAAGCAGGGCGTATCCCGTCGTCGTTCCTGCCTATCCAGTCGGGCGTGGGCAATATCGCCAATGCCGTGCTGGGTGCATTGGGCGAGAACAAGCATATCCCGCCGTTTGAGATGTACACCGAGGTGATACAGGACTCGGTGGTAGGCTTGATGAAAGAGGGACGTGTGAAGTTCGCCAGCGGCTGCTCGCTGACTATCGGTGCGGACAAGTTGCAAGACATCATTGACCATATCGATTTCTTCCGCGACAAGATTGTGCTTCGTCCGCAGGAGATAAGCAACAACCCCGAGGTGGCACGCCGCCTGGGTCTGATCACCATCAATACGGCATTGGAGGCTGACATCTACGGCAATATCAACTCGACGCACGTGTGCGGCACGAAGATGATGAATGGTATCGGCGGCAGCGGGGACTTCACCCGCAATGCATACATTAGTATCTACACCACACCTTCGACAGCCAAGGGCGGTTGTATCTCGGCTTTTGTGCCGATGGTCAGCCATCTCGACCACAGCGAGCATAGCGTGAAAGTGATTATTACGGAGCACGGTATCGCCGACTTGCGCGGCAAGAGCCCTATCCAACGTGCGCATGAGATTATCAACAACTGCGTTGACCCGCAATATCGTCCGATGCTCAACGAGTATCTCGCTATGTCAAAGACGGCACACACGCCGCATACGCTTAGTTGCGCACTGGCTATGCACGAGGAGTTCCTCAAGAGCGGCGACATGCGAAATACCAAGTGGGAAAACTACCTGCGCTGATTCTGTAAATACATTATAATACAAAAGGTCGCCCGACATAGTGTTGAGCGACCTTTTGTATATCGGATAATGTTCTGTTTTGCCTGTACTCGGTTTTGTTATAGGATGCGCTTAGGATGCGCTTAGGATAGATATAGATTGGTATTGCCTGTCTTGGAAAAATACAACATTTCTACCGGTCGCTTTGCAGTTGCTCCAACAGCCCCTTGCACCCCTCATAGATGTCCTGATAGGCGGTCTCGAAATCACCCGTGTACCACGGGTCGGCTACATCGCGGTTGAGCAAGCGTCGTATCTTCGGTTGCGGCAGGGCGGCATCTTGGTCAACTAAATTGCCGCCTAATACGCGCCGCAGGTTGCGGATATTGTAGGTTTCCATACAGAGGATGAGGTCGAACCGGTCGTAATCGTTGCAGGTGATCTGCCGGGCGGAATGGGGGAGAACCGGTATCCCATGGCTCTGCAGGCAGCGGCGGGCAGGGGGGGAGATACCGTTGCCGATCTCCTCGGTGGAGGTGGCGCAGGAGTCAATCTCCAGCAGGTGCGACACGCCTGCTTCGTCGGCAAGGTGCCGCATAATCATTTCCGCCATCACACTGCGGCAGATATTACCGTGGCAAACAAAAAGTATTCGTTCCAATTAACAAGTAATAATTAACAATTAATATGCAGAGATACAAAAAGTGTGAGAACCCGTTGTCCCACACTTTCTATTATTCTATCCTTCTATATCAGAGTGCATTTTGCAGGCGGTATAGGTCGGCACGCTCGATACGTTCCTTGGCATAGTCGCGCGTAACCTCAAAGGTGCTTTTGCTCTTTTTGCCTTTCTGCTGCGAGGGCAGGTCGTACATCACGTCCATCATCACGGTCTCCATCAGTCCGCGCAGACCGCGTGCGCCGAGGCGGTATTCGAGTGCCTTGTCCACAATATAATCCAGCATATCGGGTGCGAAAGTCAGTTGTACGCCGTCCATTGCCAGCAGTTTCTGATACTGCTTGGTGAGCGCATTCTTCGGTTCGGTGAGGATATTGCGCAGGGCGGTCTTGTCCAACGGCTTGAGATAGGTCAGGATAGGCAGACGACCGATAATCTCGGGTATCAGTCCGAATGACTTGAGGTCTTGCGGGGCAATGTACTGCAAGAGGTCGTTCTTGTCAATGGCGCGGGCTTTCTGCTGTGCGTCAAAGCCGACCACCTGCGTGTTCATACGCTGTGCAATCTTCCGCTCGATGCCGTCGAATGCGCCGCCGCAGATAAAGAGGATATTGCGCGTGTCCACGTGGATAAACTCCTGCTCGGGGTGCTTTCGCCCGCCTTGGGGCGGTACATTTACCACAGAGCCTTCCAGCAGTTTGAGCAATCCTTGTTGTACTCCCTCGCCCGACACATCGCGCGTGATACTCGGGTTCTCGCTCTTGCGGGCAATCTTGTCGATTTCATCGATAAAGACGATACCCCGCTCGGCTTTCTTCAGGTCGTAGTCGGCGTCCTGCAGCAGGCGCACTAAGAGCGATTCCACATCTTCCCCCACGTAACCCGCTTCGGTCAGCGCGGTGGCATCGACAATGGCAAACGGCACTTTCAGCAGTTTGGCAATCGTGCGGGCGAGCAGGGTCTTTCCCGTACCCGTCGAGCCGACCAGCAGTATGTTGCTTTTCTCTATCTCCACACCGTTGTCCTCGCGGGGCTGGAGGATACGTTTGTAGTGGTTGTAAACCGCCACGGAGAGGTATTTCTTCGCCTCGTCCTGCCCGATAACGTATTCGTCAAGAAACGCTTTTATCTCTGCGGGTTTGGGCAACTGTGCCAAATCCAGTCCTTCGATGGGTGCCGAAGACTGCGGTGCAATACCCATCTGCATAATCAGTTTGTGTCCTGCTTCGATACAATCCGGGCAGATCAGACTCCCGTCCTCGCCGCGGAACATATTGTGCATTTCGCGTCCGCAGAAACTGCAGACATCTTTCGTTGTTTTCTTTGCCATTTCTGCTTATTTCGCCTCCGTTTTGGCACCTTTGCGGGTGTGGATTGTGTCGATCATACCATAGTCGAGTGCCTCTTGGGCGGTCATCCAGTAGTCGCGGTCAGCGTCTCGGCGAATCTTGGCTATCGTCTGTCCCGAGTGGTCGGAGATGATCTGATAGAGTTCTTCTTTCAGTTTGAGTATCTCTTTGGCGGTGATTTCGATGTCCGAAGCCTGCCCCTGGATACCGCCGAGCGGCTGGTGAATCATCACACGCGAGTGGGGCAGGGCGGCACGCATACCCTTCTCGCCTGCTACGAGCAGTACGGCACCCATTGATGCTGCCATACCCGTACAGATAGTAGCCACCTTGCTGGCAACGAACTGCATCGTGTCGTAGATACCCAGTCCAGCATAGACCGACCCGCCCGGGGTGTTGAGGTAGATATGTATATCGCGCTCCGAATCCACCGAGTCCAGATACAGCAACTGGGCTTGTATCACATTGGCGGTATAGTCGTTCACCTCCGTTCCGAGGAAGATGATACGGTCCATCATCAGACGCGAGAAAACGTCCATCTGGGTTACGTTCAACTGTCGTTCCTCAAGAATCGACGGGGATATATATGCTTCTGCGCGGACAGCACTTTGGCTCATTACGTTCTCTACATGCATGGAATTCAGTCCCTGCGAAGTGGCAAATTTGAGAAAATCATTCATAGTGTTTTATATCTGTTGTTTATATCTGTTATTCAATTTATAGTGCAAAGATACGATTTCTTTTTGGACTACGCAAATGCAATTAAGAATTAACAATTAACAATTAACATACATAGCGGGGTGCAGGAGTGTTTCTTATATATAGAAAGGTGGATATAAGGAGGATAGGATGTTTGTGCATAAAAAAGAGACTGCCTGACAAGTGTAGGCAGTCTCTTTTATTTTGAAGAATAGGCTTTCTTTATGGCTTGTCAGACAGCCATGGAAAATTTTATCATTCTATCATCAGAACCCGCTATAGACCACTTTCATCGTCATCGGTTTTTCTGCGTTTTGTGCGCTGCGCACTTGGGTGGCGGAGAGGGTCTGTGCTTGTTTGACGGCTGTGATGGTAGAGGAACTCGAACTGCCGGACGATGTCTCCACGCTCACTGGCACGAGCAGCATCTGCAGCGTGTCGGGGTTCTCCGTCTGGCGCAACTGTTTGGTGAGCAGCGTGGACATATCGTAGGTGTAGTAATAAACAGTGTTTCCCTCGCTGTCCACGCCCGAAGTCAGCGCACCCAGTATCGCCACCGTGTCGGACGGCAGTTCTTTTTCGCGGAAAAAGCGTTCCATACTATTTTCCTTGATGAGCAGCATATAGGAGGCGGGTTGCAGCCAGTCTGCGGGGGTTATCTCGGATGATGATCCGCTGAATACGTTGAGCACTTCCACACGCAGTTCCGCCAGATTGACATACTCGCGTTTCTGCTGTCCGTTATAGACCAGATTGGCGGAGATAACGTCCTTCATTTGCTTCATCGGGAAACTCATACGCGTGTACAAGCCTGCGGGTGCGACAATATAGTTGTAGATATTGCTGTCCTTTTGCAATTCCTCGATCACCTCTTTGCGGTTGAGATAATCAAATCGGTTGAGTTGGCGCACTTCGGAGTTGGCATAAAAGCCCTTGACGTCGCTCACCGTGGTATCTCTGCCCAGTTTCTCATACGAGAAATGGTAATAGACCCCCATACTGATGTCCGACAGGTTGAGGATGGTACTGCTGCCGAAAGTGGAGGTGATATACAGCCCTTTGAAGAAGCGGTTGAACTCGTCCTGGTCGGGATATTGGCGCATTTGGGCGAAACGTCGCATAAAACCGTCTTTCAGCCGGCAGCGCACCATAGGCGCGTAGGTGCCGGTAGAGGAATTGTACACCGAGTCCACCATCTCTTTTGCCACCACCAAACGGTCGTTGTAGAGCAGCAGGGTGGAATCCTCCAAACTGCAATAGTCCGATATGTCCAGGTCGGTATGGTACGGCTTGGCTGGGGTATATTCCAACTCTTTGCGGTCGATCTCATACACACTCACCGACATGGGGGAGTAGTCATCGCCCTCCCACGAGCGGTAGTAGAAGAACAGACATACGGAGTCAATCACTGCATTGTCCGGGTACTGATACCCTACCGGGCAAGCCAACTGGGTCAGCACGTCTGCACGCAGGATACCGTACTTTGTCTCTATCTCGCCCAGCAGGAACGAGTCCGGCGAAGAAATGATGTGCTGACATTCCATTATCCCCGATTTCAACGAGAAAGTATCGGCTTTCACCACGATAGCATCACCCTCGTCCAATACGCCGCTACCCGCATCGGCAATATCCCCTTTGCAGCCGGAGAGCAGGCACGCCAACCCGCAACAACACAATATACCAAACAGACGTTTCGTCATAAATCAAAGCAAACTGTTATAAAAGTCCAAATAAGCCGTATTGGGTGTATCTTCTTTGTAGGGCATAATCGGCTTGCGGCTGGTCTCGACATAGTTCATCAGCCGTTGGTTCACATTCGGGCGGGTGAATACCACTGCATCCGAATAGTCCACCGCCAAGCGCATCAGTTCCTCATAGCCCACGGGGAAACCTGCAATACTGCGTACATCGTTGGGCGATACACCGTCAATCAGCAGTTTCTTAGCAAACTTTGTGCCAAACGGCGTCTTGTATTCGTCGTCGTTGATAGCCAGCACTATTTTCGAGTCCTTGAAGAACGGTTCGTCGCCGTATGCTTTCTTCAGGTACAGCGGAGCCAGCGCCGACATCCAGCCCGAACACTGGATGATATTGGGTGTCCAGCGCAGTTTCTTCACGGTCTCGATCACCCCGCGGGCATAGAAGATACAACGCTCGTCGTTGTCGGGGTATTCCACGCCATGGGCATCTGCCACGCCTTTGCGGCGGTGGAACAGGTCGTCGTTGTCGATAAAGTATATCTGTATGCGTGCCGACTGGATACTGGCTACTTTGATTAGCAGCGGGTGGTCGGTGTCCTCGATGATGAGGTTCATACCCGACAGGCGGATTACCTCGTGCAACTGGTTTCTGCGCTCATTGATCTCGCCGAACTTGGGCATAAAGGTGCGGGTCTCGTATCCGTTGGCCTGGAACAACTCGGGCAACTGGCGGTTCAGCATACGGATCGGGGTCTCTTCTGCCAAATAGGGGTATATCTCTTGGGAGATAAACAGAATACGGTTCGGCTCTTTCATAAGCGTAAAATTTTGGGTTAATGTATGGTATCGTACTGCAAAGGTACAAAAAAAAAATGATATTTGCGCAATTTTATTGTGTTTTTTCTTTTTTATACATAATTTTTTGTAACTTTGCGGGCTTTTTTGAATAAAAAACCACTATCCGATATGCAAATTATCACTACCAGACAAGAACTCCGCAAGCAGGTGGAGGCTTGTAAGCGTCAGAGCAAAACCATCGGTCTTGTGCCTACTATGGGTGCGTTGCACCAAGGGCACGCCTCGCTTGTACGCCGTGCCGTCAGCGAAAATGACGTGTGCTTTGTCAGCGTGTTTGTCAATCCCACGCAATTCAACAACAAAGAGGACCTGGCGAAATATCCCCGCAATATCCAACGTGATGCCGAACTGCTCTCTGAGATAGGGGTGCATTTCATCTTTGCGCCTGCGCCCGAAGAGATGTACTCTGCAGACGAGATGAACACCACTTTCGAGTTCGATTTTGCAGGACTGGACCAAGTGATGGAGGGCAAGATGCGTCCTGGACATTTCAATGGTGTCGTGCAGGTGGTCAGCCGCCTGTTCTATCTGGTAGAGCCCGACCGTGCGTATTTCGGCGAAAAAGACTACCAGCAGTTGGCTATCATCCACTATATGGCGGAGCGCTCGCCTATGGCGGGTACATTCGGCAATCTGAAGATTATCGGCTGCCCTATCGTGCGTGAGGCATTGGGGCTGGCGTTGAGCAGCCGCAACGAGCGGTTGAGCGGGCAGGAGAAGCAGACCGCACTCGGTATCTCGAAGACGCTGTTCGCCAGTCTCGAATGGGCGAAAACGATGTCCGTACAGGAAGTGGAGCAGAAAGTGATCGATACCATCAATGCTATTGACGGACTGGAAGTGGAATACTATTCGATTGTCGATCAGTCCACTTTGCAGCCTACTGACACTTTCGACCACGCTATCGGCTGTGTAACGGTCTATTGCGGTCCCGTGCGCCTGATTGACAATATCAAGTACTAGATAAGGTGTTTCCCCGGAGTTGCCGCCACCCTCCCGCAGGGGATGCGGACGCCTCGTCCGCGGGCAGTTTTGCACCAATCTCCCTGGTAAATACCCTTTTGTATTCTCGTCTGCCGTTTCGGTAAATGTTATTTTTCTGTGAATTTTTATGTTTTATTTGCAAGTATCAGATATTAGTCGTAATTTTGCACACGATGATAAGAGACACCATGAGCCACGAGCAGCAAATACAACTCTTTGAAGACCGCAAAGTCCGCACCGTATGGGACTCCGAGCGGGAGAAATGGTATTTCTCCATTGTGGATGTTATCCAAGTGCTGCCCGATAGTGCCAATCCGCAAGTGTATTGGCGCGTACTAAAAAAACGCCTTACGGCAGAGGGAAATGAAACCGTTACAAATTGTAACGCTTTCAAATTGCAAGCCGCTGACGGCAAAATGCGACTGACCGATGTCGCAGACACTGAGCAACTTTTCCGCCTTATCCAATCTGTCCCCTCCCCCAAAGCAGAGCCGTTCAAACAATGGATGGCGCAGGTGGCAGCCGAGCAGTAAGGTGTTGATTGATAAAAAGGTGGCTTGACTTAGATATTACATCTAATAGAAGGAAATTAATGGTAAATTATACGGATAATTATATGTTGATATATTCACTATCTCCCGCCTGCCGGCGAACCGGCACGACTCAACCCCACCAATGAATGATACAAATCATTATATAAAACAAACAATCAACCTATTAAACAAAATTCATTATGAAAAGATTATCTATCTTTTTCGCCGC
>ERZ808286.1400-NODE-1400-length-12068-cov-3.633564_pt1 | contig 12068 bp, 9 predicted proteins | sample MGYA00521276_ERZ808286 | MGnify/ENA primary metagenome ERZ808286 (study PRJEB31516, sample SAMN03275607) | gut metagenome | biome: mammalia-associated habitat; material: feces | host: Papio cynocephalus | place: Kenya | collected 2012-08-01 ... | reverse complement strand
AGGCAGAGAAGATGGCTAAGCTCCGTTACCAGACTTACGTTCGTAAGAGCCAGGAGGACTGGAGCGAGCAGATTTAATCTGAATACTTTTAGATTATAAACATATAAAAATGAGCCTTGGTTGCATTTTCGGATGCCGCCAAGGCTTTTTTATTTATACAACACTTGTGTAAAATATATTCTAACCACGTCTGTAAAGAAAAATTAAGCATATTACAACATTAGAGATAAAGAGCTGATGTTAAATTAGTTATTGAAATTCTCTAATGATGCTATGATGCTTTTCTAAGTGTTAGGATGTTTTCTAAATATACCAACCATATCAAATAAAAAAAGGTTGAAAATCTCACTTGAAGACTTTCAACCCTTTTTGAGAAAAGGTGATTCCGTTGGGGTTCGAACCCAAGACCCACAGCTTAGAAGGCTGTTGCTCTAATCCAACTGAGCTACGGAACCAAAGCACTTTTTCTCATTAGCGTTTGCAAAGGTACTAATTTTTTATGAAACTACCAAATTATTTTCGATATTTTTTTATTCATCTTTAGAATTTCCATTTTTCTTTGCAGTCTCTATTAGGAAAATACATCAAGGCAAAGATGTTTGCTCATCCCATCTGAACGGCAACTACAGCATCGGCGACACCTACATATTGCATCATATATGATAAAAAAAGTTCTAATTTCATGTCACTGATGTCACACCACTAGTTAACAATCTGAAAATTAAAGATTTAAGGCGTGACATGAAATAAAATTTTGATGTCATTTCATGTCACTGTTGTCACGCACTCATTCTATTTTTCCGTAAACTTACGTAAGTCAAGCATAAGCACAAAAAGCTCATTCTGAAGAATCAGGAAAAGTCAATTCTCCGCAGTGCCCAACATCACCCGATAGCTTGGGCATTTTTGCCCAGCGGCAAGATTATTTATACCCATGGTCGTTGGGCAAAAACACCCATCGGCGTGGGCAGAATTGCTTGTTGCGTCGGGCACTTTTGCTTGTGGGCTGACTGATTTCTGGAAAAGAATGGGGAAAAAGAAAGTCGCAGCCTCGCCAACAAACTGACCGCGACTTTCTTATATATACTACAATAGTTTTCTTATATTTTGTTCTTTACTTCTTTTTTTTGAGTTCCAGCTTAGGAATCTTGATTTTCTGTCCAGCCTTCAATAATTCCGAGGAGCAGCCATTAAGGGCCTCTACGTAACATTCCATACCAGGACCAAGATATCTTTTACTCAGAGCCGAAAGGGATTGTCCTTCTTTAACTGTCACAACCTCAGAAACGCCAATGATACGATAGGCACCCGTGCGGACTCGCACATCTTTATCGTATTTAGCAGCAGACTGTTTCTGATTTTCATCAAGCGAAAGCTTTTTCTGTTCCATCTGTTGTTTCTTCTGTTCCACCTGTTGCTTTTCAATTTCATTGCCTTTCTTTGATTTGACAGAAGATATATTCTGAATCTCAGCTTGATTTTCGGGAAGACGCTGCGGCTCATCCATCGAACGTTCACTCTTTTCATCCACCTTTCTGATTACTTCGCTGGCTTGTGCCATTCGGACGCTATCCTCAACGGCTTTTTTCCGCATGGTCTCTTCACTAGAAGGAATTTTCGTACGAATTGGAGAAATCTTAGGCGTCTGCAATGGTTGTTCCTTATTAACTTCTTGCTGAGCAATAAGAGCTTGCAAACTTCCAAAACGATTATATGCAAACCATCCGATTGCGCCTATCAATGCCAAAACTGCTGCACAAACGGTCAATACAAGAGTACGATGCCGCGGAATCTGAGGTGAAGATTCCACTTGCTCTTGTTGGCTTCCGATTACTTGCTCTTGTTTGTCCTCATCTAGGCTATCCTCGCAAGAACTCTCTTTCTCAGAATCACCAATGACGATTACTTCATCACTTACCTCATTTTTGGTTTCCTCTCCAGAGAAGCAGACAACTCCACTGTCATCCGAGGTTGACAATCCCTGGTCTGGGATATGTGGAATGATTCTTTCAGTTGAAGTATCTTCCACATGATTATCAAGAGCCAAGAAACTATCCGTTTCGTTATCCGATGAATCATCAGATTCTGTTATCATCTTTTGGGAATCTGCAGCTTCCTCTTTAGAACTTACTGTGTTCTTTTGAGAATCCACAATTTTCTCTTCTTTGTCCGCTTCTTCCCCATCAGATTCCTCCTCTGCTTCAAATTTCCTGTCAATCTCTTCGAAATCAACGCCATCGTTCACAACCACTGTCTCAAACTGAGCAAAAGGCTTGTTCACAATTTCCTTCAGAATGCTGTCGGGAGCGAAAGTGATTTTGTCTCTACCTTCGATGACGATGCGTTCACCCGTGTTCACATTCACACTCTCACGATCCTTCACTGAGGTGACCTTGAAAGTACCAAGCCATTTCATCTTCACCTGCTTGTCTGTACGGAGACCGTCGTTGACTACCTCAAACATTTTTCGGATAAACACTTCCGTTTCCTGCGGATTCAATCCAGTCTTCTCAGAGAGACGAAGAGCCAAAGCATTCAAACTAGTCTTGCCCATCAGCCTCCCCTCCATTCTTTAGTTTTTCTTTGACGGATGCCACTGGTCGGAAACCAAGCACTAACTTTGGCGGAACCAGCTGACGTTTCTTGGTTGTCGGATTTACCACCACTCGCTCCAGACGTTTTTTTACCTCAAACGTACCGAAGTTTGGGATGGAGACAGCCTCCCCATCCTCAAATTCTGCAATCATTGCATCTATCACCTTGCGAACCATCCTCTGCGTATCATCGAGAGAATAGCCAGTCTGCCGAGCCAACTCCGCTATATAGTCCTTGTTATTCATGATTCATCTGATAGTCTTCACTTCTATTATCTTCAAGTTGTCAGCTTAAAGAATCATCCTTCAAGCTAAAAGACAATTAATCATTTAACCACTTCACCATAGAGGTCGAACTCCTCACTCTGAGTTATCTTTACATTGTAGAATGTACCTATACGCAGACGCTTGTCAGACCTGACAAGTACCTCTGGATCAACCTCAGGCGAACAGAATTCCGTTCTTCCGATATAATAATCACCTTCTTTACGATCGATGATTACCTTAAGTGTCTTGCCTACCTTAGCAGCCTCAATCTCGGTACTGATATCCTGCTGAAGGATCATCAGTTCGTCAAGTCGGCGCTGCTTTACTTCGGCTGGCACATCATCCTCATAATTGTTGGCACTATAAGTTCCCTCCTCCTCGGAATAGGCGAAGGCACCCATACGCTCGAATCGCTGCTCGCGCACAAAGTCTAACAGCTCATGGAAGTCTTCCTGGGTCTCGCCCGGGAAACCTACCATCAGAGTGGTGCGAATATGTATTCCTGGCACACGTTCGCGGATGGTCTTGAGAAGATCGAGTGTCTCCTGCTTTGTCACATGGCGGTGCATGCGAGAGAGCATGTGGTCGCTGATGTGCTGCAGGGCGATGTCGAGATACTTGCACACGTTAGGTTTCTCACGCATCACGTCGAGCAAATCGAGCGGAAACTGGTTTGGATAAGCATAATGCAGACGAATCCACTTCACCCCAGGAATGTCGGCCATCTCGCTGATAAGTTCCGTGATATGGTGCTTGCCGTCAATATCGACCCCATAATAGGTGAGCTCCTGGGCTATGATTTGGAACTCCTTCACGCCATCGGCAACCAATTGGCGCACCTCTTCCAAGATTTCTGCCTTAGGACGTGAAATATGTTTGCCAGTGATGATAGGGATGGCACAATAAGCGCAGCGACGGTCGCAGCCCTCAGAGATTTTGATGTAGGCATAGTGATGAGGTGTCGTGAGATGGCGCTTTCCATCGCATGATGGCTCGTCGGCCTTACCTAGCTCCTGAAGCAACTGCTTGTAGTTGAACTTACCGTAAAACTTATCTACCTCGGGCATTTCCTCCTCCAATTCGTCTTTGTAACGCTGAGAGAGGCATCCCATCACGTAAAGCTTGCGAAGACGTCCTTCCTCCTTGGCTTGGATGAACTCCAGAATCGTATCAATGCTTTCCTGCTTGGCATCCTCTATGAAGCCACAAGTATTGATGACAGCAATCTCGCCCTGCGGACGCTTAGGGTCGTGGACGCAATGATACCCATTGGCCTCAAATTGCTTCATAAGCAACTCGCTGTCAACCAAATTCTTGGAGCAGCCCATGGTAACTATGTCGATTTGATTTTTCTTCATTCTTGTTTATTTCTCAAACAATTTTCTTGTCTATTTCTTAAAGAATTGTTTTATTTATTTCTTAAATTCTAAAAGAATTGTTTTGTCTATATCTTATACAATTTTATTTTTTGAACAATGAGTCAACGAACTCATTTTTATTGAAGAGCTGCAAGTCTTCCATGCCTTCTCCCAATCCGATGTATTTCACAGGAACCTTGAGCTGGTCGGAAATACCAATGACCACGCCACCCTTTGCCGTTCCATCTAGTTTGGTGATGGCAAGCGACGAGATGTCGGTGACAGCGGCAAACTGCTTGGCTTGCTCGAAGGCGTTCTGTCCCGTACTTCCATCCAAGACGAGCATTACCTCATCTGGAGCCTCAGGGATTACCTTCTTCATCACTTCCTTGATTTTCTTAAGCTCATTCATCAAGTTCACCTTGTTGTGCAAACGACCAGCCGTATCAATCAGCACCACGTCGGCGCCATTCGCCTTGGCACTCTGCAATGTGTCGAATGCCACACTAGCAGGGTCTGAACCCATCTGCTGTTTCACCACCGGAACGCCCACACGCTCACCCCATATACAAATCTGCTCTACGGCTGCGGCGCGGAAAGTATCGGCAGCACCGAGATATACTTTCTTGCCCGCCTTCTTGAACTGGTAGGCAAGCTTACCTATGGTTGTGGTCTTGCCCACTCCATTTACACCCACCACAAGAATGACGTATGGCTTATGGTCGGAAGGCAAGTCCCAATTCTCATTGTCATTGGTATGGTTTTCCTCCAAGAGGCTCGCAATTTCCTCACGCAAGATTCTGTTGAGCTCGGAAGTAGAGACATATTTGTCACGAGCCACGCGCTCCTCGATGCGGCGAATAATCTTAACCGTGGTTTCCACACCTACATCAGAAGTGATGAGTACTTCCTCCAGGTCATCGAGCACGTCATCATCTACGGTTGACTTACCAGCCACCGCGCGAGCCAATTTTCCGAACACACTCTCCTTGGTTTTTTCGAGTCCCTTATCGAGAGTTTCCTTTTTCTTGTTGCTAAATAATCCGAATAATCCCATATCTATAGCTATATTTTTAATGCAAAAATGATGCATACGAGCATAATGAAAACTTGCTTTCAAATAGCCGAATGCAGCATATATTCTGCAAAGTTACGAAAATATTTGAAACTATAGGCTTTTTTCTTAAAAAATATTGTTAACTATGCCAAAGAATATATAAATAATAGGATTACATACCGAGCAGACGAAGTTTTTTTTATACCTTTGTGTGAGAAAACATAAACATATTGGTAATATGAAGAAAATATTTATCTCGATACTGCTGCTCATCCCTGCGATTACCTTACAGGCGCAGAGCGTGCTCACCCCCCAGCAACAACTGGAAAAAGCCCAAAAGGAGCTAGAGGAAGCGAAAAAAGCATTGGAAGCAGCAAAAATCCAAGCAGAGGCAGCAAAAGCTAAAGCCGAAGCAGACAAAATGAAGCAAGAAACTGAAAAGCTGAAGCAAGAAACCAAAAGAATCAAGGCGGAAGCAGAAAAGGTGAAGGCGGAAGCAGAAAAGACAAAGAATGAGGCTGAAAAAGCAAACGCAGAGGCTGAAAAAGCTAAGATTGAAGCGACAACAGCCAACCCTGCAGAAACCAAAGCTACGACTTCAACCGGATGGGTCGTACCTACTGCTACAGCCAAAAAAACGGAAGAAAAGAAGGTGGAGAAAAACGCCAGCGGAGTGGTCTTGAAAGAAGACCCGAAGTACTTGGCTGGAGCCGTAACCCTTAATGCAGACGGCAAGGTGGAATTCAACCTTGACACTGATGCCAATGGCAAAAGTGCCGCACAGATATACGACATCGTGTTCCAATATATGAGCGAACTTACCCAAGGAGAAAACAACATCAATAGCCGCGTGGCACTGGTCAACAAAGATGAGCACGTCATCGCCTGCGTGATGGACGAATGGATGATATTCAATCAGTCGTTTATCTCGCTCGACCGTACCGAGGCAAAATACCAATTGGTGGCCAACATAAAAGACAACCACCTGCACCTCACAATGGGACGCATTTCGTATAACTACGAGGAAGGCAGAAGCACAGGCTTTAAGGAGCCAGCAGAAAATGTGATTACCGACAAGTATGCCCTCAACAAGAAGAAAAACGACTTGGCGAAGATCTTCGGCAAATTCCGCAGACTCACCATCGACAGAAAAGACCAAATCTTCAACGACTTGTCAGCATTAATAAAGCAATAAGACAAAAGCAAAACTAGAAAATGGACAATACAACAGATACAAAAGGACAGACCCAGCAGATTAATGGCAATGCCCCAAAACAAGCGCAACAGCCCGCTCAGGAGAAACAGACACAAACCAGTTACGCAGTGCGCCCAGAGCATCGCCACCATCGCCGTCTAGAATATGCAGACAAGAACAACATGCTGGTGGTAAGAAACTGGCTCAACATCGGTTTTATGTTATTCGCCATCGTAGGCGTTATCCTTTGGACCCAGATGGACGACCATACCATCGCCAACATAATGCTCATCATCGGCGTCATCATGAAAATTGCCGAGGTATGCATCCGACTATTCAAGAAATAAGACATAGTCAAGAACATTTCAGATACACGACCATTTCAGATAAATGAAGAAAATACTATTCTCATCAATCCTAGTTTGTGCTGCAACCCTCCCGGTTGCGGCACAAAGTGATTTTACAGAATTCAGCAACAACGAGGACTCGCAGTTCCGTCCACAAACCAACAAACACGTCAACACAGACTCACTAGGTACCGACAAGGAAATTCCAAAGGGCATCAAGGTGTGGACTGTGGATGAACGGTTTGGCGACATACGCCTTGCCGTGGTGGACACTCTGCAGGCTATGTATCAAAACACCACATTCAACGAAGGTTTGCGCGGAGAGTACAACACACTGGGCAATATGGGATCCCCTCGCATCAACCGCATCTTCATCGACAGAAGAAACACACAGGGCAACTTCATCTTCACGGAACCCTACGACAACATCGTAACTCCCGTGAGTGACTTCCATTTCACCAACACCTACTCGCCTATCACCAACGTAACACTCAACAGCTGCGGAAACCGAACCAATGGCGAGGACGACTTTAAGGCCATCTTTGCAGTAAACGCCAACAAGCAGCTAGGCGGCGGATTCCGATTCGACTATAAATATGGCCGAGGATTCTATGACGCCCAGAGCACATCGCATTTCAAATATACGATGTGGACTAGCTACCTAGGCGACCGCTACCAGGCGCACTTCCTCTTCAGTACCCTCCATCAGAAGGTAACAGAGAACGGCGGCATCACCAACGATGACTACATCAAGCATCCAGAGCTGTTCGCCGACAACTTCGCCACCAACGAAATCCCTACTGTCCTCTCGGAGAACTGGAACAGAAATGACAACCAGCACATCTTCTTCTCGCATCGGTACAACGTAGGATTCAGCCGAAAGGTCAAGATGACGGAGGAAGAAATCAAGGCCAAGAAATTCGCCATGGAATCGGCAAAGGACAATGCTGCCGAAGAAGCGAAGGAAGAAGCCAAGAAAAAAGCGAAAGAGCAGGGAAAGGAGTTTGACGAGAAAGATTTCGAGAAAAAGCAAAAGCAAAACCAAACTTTCTCTGGCAGACCCTCAGATGCCAAAATTGCCGGAAACGAACCTGCAAAAGTAAAAACAGACAACAAGGATATGGCATCCAGCAATGCAGCCAAAGACTTCAAGGCTGACAACTCACGAATCTCCGTAAAAGGCAAGGCTATGGCAGACAGCTTGATTGCCGCCGAGAAAAAGAAGTCGGAAGACTCACTTTTCTACAAGACGGAATACGTGCCAGTGACCAGCTTCATACACACTGTACAGTTTGATAACTACCGCCGCATTTACGAGGCATACCAAACACCACAAGACTATTATCTCAAGGAATATTATGATGCTGGCAAGCTGACAGGCGACTCTATCTTCGACCAAACGAAGCACTGGAGGCTAAAAAACACCATCGCCATGGGAACCCTGGAAGGATTCAGCAAGTGGGCAAAAGCAGGACTCAAGGCTTTCGCCAGCTACGACTTACGCCACTACGAACTACCAGACAAGGTGGGTGGTTTTACAAAATACAACGAGCACACCTTGAGCGTGGGAGGTCAACTGAGCAAGACTCAAGGAAAGACCTTGCATTACAACGTGGTGGGCGAAATTGGACTCACAGGCGTGGATGCCGGTGCATTTGCCATCGACGGAAACGCTGATATCAACTTGCCATTCCTTGGAGACACGGTACAGGTAAGGGGCGATGCTTTCATACATCACGAGACTCCATCGTTCTACTATCGCAAGTACCATGCACGCCACCTTTGGTGGGACGATGACTTGAGCAAGATTATCCACTCCCGCATCATGGGAACGCTGAGATTCGGCAAGACCAACACGACGCTTCGAGTGGCTGTAGATGAAATCAAGAACTACACCTATTTCTCGCAGGAATACACCATCGGCGAGAACGGCTTACGAACAGGTGTAAACGTAACTCCTAAGCAAAGCAGCGGAGCCATCAACCTGATTACCGCCCAGCTGCAGCAAGACTTTAAGTTAGGCATCTTCAACTGGCAAAATGTCATCACATACCAGCATTCAAGCAACATGGGCGCGCTCCCAGTGCCAGACTTGAATGTTTATACCAATCTGTTCATCAAGTTCAGGGTGGTAAAGGTTCTCAACATCGAGTTAGGTGCTGATGCTAGATACTTCACGAGCTACGAAGCTCCCGATTATTCACCATACATCGGGCAATACACCGTACAAGGCAACGGCGAGAACAATGTGAAAGTGGGCAACTACCCTATCGTCAACGCTTACGCCAATGTACATATCAAGCATACTCGCTTCTTCGTGATGATGAGCCACCTCAACGCAGGCCAAGGCGACAAGAACTATTTCTTCACGCCACATTATCCGATGAACGAAAGTGTGTTCAGAATGGGTGTGAGCTGGAACTTCTTTAATTAAAAGAACAAGCTCTATTAAAAGAAAACGATATAAGATGGTAAAGACAAATTCTATAAAAGCATGGTTCCTAGCCGCACGCCCGAAGACTCTGACGGCGGCGGCTGTGCCTGTATTACTGGGCATCGCCCTAGCTATAGCTAGAATGTCAGCCAAAAGGCTTTATGTAGGAGTCAACATCGACAATGACGACTTGTTGGATTGGATGTTCGAAAGCAAACAATGGATACCAGCCCTCCTATGCCTCCTCTTTGCCTGGGTGATGCAGATAGATAGCAACTTGGTAAACGACTACTTCGACTTCAAACACGGTAACGATGACGAAACCCGACTAGGTCCTAAGCGCGCCTGTGCCGAAGGATGGATTACCTTGCCAGCCATGAAGCGAGGCATCACCTTCACCACCCTGCTAGGGTGCGCCATCGGATTGCCACTGATTCTCTTCGGTGGCTGGGAGATGGTCATCGTGGGTATCTGCTGCGTCATTTTCTGTTTCCTATACACCACGTGCCTCAGTTACCTGGGGCTAGGCGATGTACTGGTGCTCGTGTTCTTTGGCATCGTGCCTGTTTGCTGCACCTACTACCTGGTAGTACCAGAACTATATCATGGCATTACGAAAGAAGTAGCCCTGGCTTCCATCGCCTGCGGACTTGTGGTAGATACACTGCTCATCGTAAATAACTATCGGGATTACGACAATGACCAAAAAGCTGGAAAGAAAACGCTTGTGGTTCACATCGGGAAACGCAATGCCGAAAGACTTTACCTATGGTTAGGACTCGGGGCTATACTCATCATGATTGGAATCGGCGTTTACGATGCCCTAACATACCAAATGGCTACTTATATGCTGCCGCTTTACGGGGTATATATCGCCTTACACGCCCTCACTTACCACAAGATGAAAGAAATCGGAGAAGGTAGAGAACTCAACAAAGTACTAGGGATGACAGCACGAAACATCTTTGTCTTTGGCATCATGGCAGTAATCGCCATTATCTTCTCAGCCAAGTAATATGAACATCCGTTTTCTATATGGGTCTAGACTCAAAGATTCATCATATTAAATAGGAATCATTACATTAATTCTAATATTATAATAATGTACACGCGTACATTATTTATATACTAATAGAATGCAAGAAAGACTAGCGGAGAATAAACTATAAAATATCACAAACGAAGGACGAACTATGAAACAGCAAGTAAATCTCGAAATTATGCAATTTGTGGAAACACAAATTCTCCCCAAATACACAGCTTTCGGCGAAAGCCATGGTCTTCGCCATGTAACTCGTGTGATAAAAAACGCCCTCAAGCTAGTACCCATCACAGGCGCAGACATCAATATGGTCTATGTCGTTGCCGCCTATCACGACTTAGGTATGAGCGGTCCACGAGCCATACACCATATCACAAGCGGCAAGATTCTTCAGGCAGACGCTCGTCTAAAACGTTGGTTCAGCCCCGAGCAAATCAAGATTATGAAAGAAGCTGTGGAAGATCACAGAGCCTCATCTAGCCGTCAGCCACGCAGCATATACGGCAAAATAGTAGCTGAGGCTGACAGAGACATCGAAATTCACGAGATATTCCTACGTGCCATCCAATACGGGAAAGAAAATTACCCAAAACTAACCAAAGAGGAACAATGGAAACGATTTTCCGACCACATGGACGAGAAATATTCGAGAAACGGATACATCAAACTTTGGATTCCAAACTCTCCCAACGAAAAAGCGCTCAAAGAATTACGAAACATCATCGAGCATAAACAAGAGCTGAGAGCAGAATTTGAAAAAATATACGAAGAAATTAGTTAAAAGATTTGGTGGATTCAAAACTTTACACTATCTTTGCAACATAGAAATGACGCAGACTTCTATCAGCAGATAATAGCTAATGCTATGTCTAGCCGATTAATATTATAAGGGTCGTGTCGGTTCGATCGGGATACTCATCAAATTACAATTATGAAACCGAGAAGACTTCTCTTGCCTATGGCGGGCCACATAAATTGAATTGTCAACTAAGCTGTAAAGCCAGTGGATTACAAAAGCGGAGAGTTCTCAAATGTTACTGACATTCGGAGTTTCATCACATCATCGAGCGACCCTTTCTTTTATATTAGCGGCAGATTTCCTAAATAAGGAGGTCTGCCCTTTTTATTACTTCCTACCTTTCACTACTTCTTTACTACTTCCGACTTTTCATTCCAAATAATCCCACCTTCCGCATTCTAATATTGATAACTTCATTCAAGCTTTTTGCCTGTAGAAAAGTTTCACCGCCCCTCACAAAAGGAAAAAACGAGCCTGTCCACATCAAAAAATCAAGAAAAACACATTTTTATACCAAAAAGTTTCCGAAAAATTTGGTGGATTCAAATATTTATTGTACCTTTGCACCCGCATTTGAGAACGATGTTTGTCGATTTGGTAACAAAAATCCGACTGGAAGGTTGGGTGAGTGGCTGAAACCACCAGTTTGCTAAACTGACGTGCGGGATTACCGTACCGGGGGTTCGAATCCCCCACCTTCCGCAAACAGAGTTCGAGATTGCACCGTTGGTCGATTCATCTAATGGTTAGGATACAAGATTCTCAATCTTGGCATAGGGGTTCGATTCCCCTATCGACTACAACACCAAAAGAAAGATTTCTACGGTCGATTCATCTAATGGTTAGGATACAAGATTCTCAATCTTGGCATAGGGGTTCGATTCCCCTATCGACTACAACACCAAAAGAAAGATTTCTACGGTCGATTCATCTAATGGTTAGGATACAAGATTCTCAATCTTGGCATAGGGGTTC
>ERZ808286.1399-NODE-1399-length-12068-cov-6.512778_pt1 | contig 12068 bp, 6 predicted proteins | sample MGYA00521276_ERZ808286 | MGnify/ENA primary metagenome ERZ808286 (study PRJEB31516, sample SAMN03275607) | gut metagenome | biome: mammalia-associated habitat; material: feces | host: Papio cynocephalus | place: Kenya | collected 2012-08-01 ... | reverse complement strand
GGACAGAGCATACCCGCTTTGTTGGCTTTCACTTCGCGCACCACATCGGCGGTCATAGTCTTGAGTTCGTCCAAAAACTGCTGCGCCGTATATTCGCCACGCTCTATCTCGCGCAGTTTCTTCTCCCAGCGTCCCGTCAGTTCCGCCGACTTCAGCAGCGGCGAAATGATCGTATGTATCAGGTCGATTCCCAGCGGTGTAGCACGAATGGATTTGCCCTGTTTGACAATATATTTTCGTTGGTAAAGTTTCTCTATGATTGCCGCACGGGTAGAAGGTCGCCCGATGCCGTTCTCTTTCATCGCATCGCGCAGTTCCTCGTTATCCACCGTCTTACCCGCCGTCTCCATTGCCCGCAGAAGCGTTGCTTCGGTGTAGTACTTTGGCGGAGTGGTGGTCTTCTCCTGCAGTTGCGGCATATGCTCCCCGCTCTCACCCTTTGTAAAAGCAGGCAAAGTCTTGCTCTCGGTAGAGACATCGTCTCCATCCGTACTATCAGCCCCCTCTTTGAGGGGATTGGGAGAGTCGGAATAGATTTCCCGCCACCCCGGTTTCAGTATCTGCCTGCCTGTTACCTTGAAAACAACCTTCTTTAAGTTGTCATTCTCTGCAATTCCCGTGCGGGGAACCTCTGCCAGCACGGTTGTGTTGCTTACCTCGCAATCAGGGTAGAATACACCTATAAAACGAAGTGCAACCAAGTCGAAGACCTTGCGTTCGTCGGCGGTCAGCGCATCAGGGCGTTGACCGGTAGGAATAATAGCATGGTGATCGGTAACTTTTTTGTTATCAAACACTTTCTTCGATTTCGGCAGCGAGCCGTCGCCTTTCTTACCATCGGCTTTCAGTCCGAGCAAAGGTGTTGCCTGCGGGTAGAAATCCTTTATCCCCGCCAGTGTGGCAGGTATCTTCGGATAGATGTCATCGCTCAGATAGGTGGTATCCACACGCGGATAGGTAGTGATACGCTTCTCGTAGAGTGACTGGATGAGTTTCAAGGTCTGGTCGGCGGAAAAAGCATATTTCTTGTTACACTCCACCTGCAGGCTCGTCAGGTCAAATAGTTTGGGAGCGGACTCAATGCCTTTTTTCTTCTCAACCGATGTGATTGTCAGCGGATTGTTTTTGATAGAATTCACCAATGCCTGCCCCTGCTCAAGGGAGGTGATGGCATACTCGTCTTCCTCGGCGGGCAGTTGGGCGGAGAAAAGAGTTTCCCTGTAGTTGGTCTTTAGTTCCCAATAGGTCTTTGGCACAAAGTTCTCTATCTCGGCTTGCCGCTTGACCACCAAAGCCAGTGTGGGCGTCTGTACACGCCCGATAGACAGCACTTGCCGATCTTTTCCCACCCCTTTCGCATAACGGATGGTATAAGCCCGCGTGGCGTTCATTCCGAGCAACCAATCCCCGATAGCACGCATCAGCCCCGCCTCATAGAGATGCTGGTATTCCGACTGGTCTTTCAGTTTTTTGAACCCCTCGGCAATTGCCTCCTCGGTCAGCGAACTGACCCACAGACGCTTCACGGGAATCTTACAACCCGCTTTCTGATACACCCATCGTTGTATCAGTTCCCCCTCCTGCCCGGCATCACCACAATTGATAACCTCGTCGGCTTGGGCTATAAGCGATTTAATCACATTGAATTGCTTGTGTACCCCCTCGTCGCCGTTCACCTTGATACTGAAACGCTGCGGAATCATCGGGAGCGAACTGAGATTCCAGTTCTTCCATTGGTCGGTATATTCCTGCGGGTCAAGCAATGCACAAAGATGTCCGAAAGTCCATGTAACACAATAGCCGTTGCCCTCAAAATAGCCATCGCGGCGTTGGGTGGCTCCCAACACTTTCGCTATGTATTGCCCCACCGATGGCTTTTCCGCTACACAAACTATCATTTTTTCAAACCGCCCGCTAACAACCCTTTGCGTGTTTAGAACAATATAGACCTAATGCCTATCCTTTTGTGTTGCCGTAGCCATAACCGTAGCCATAGCCGGCTTTGACATCTTTGACCCCGTTGAATACGCAAGCGATATTCTTCAGGCGTTTTTGTTCGGCTATTTGGTTGATAAAGTCAACCATCTCACGCGATGTATAGTTGGCACGGCTGACAAACAATGTCATATCGGCTATGCGGTCAAGTATAAAGGTGTCGCTTACCATTGCTACCGGAGCCGTATCAACGATGATGTAGTCATACCGTTTGCGCAATTCGGCAAACAACTGATCCAAACGCTCGGTTTGCAGCAATTCGGCAGGATTGGGCGGTATCACACCTGCAGGAATAATATCAAGGTTTTTATGCACACCCGACGGTTGTATGGTGTCGTCTATTGTATAGGTGTCGTCCACCAGGTAGGAAGTAAGACAGCCTTTGTCCGGCAAACCGAAGTAATTTGCCAGCATCGGCTTCCGTATATCCAACCCAACAAGTACCACTTTCTTGTCAAGCAATGCCAACGACAAAGCGATATTGGTGGCAATATACGATTTTCCTTCGCCGTTGATACACGATGTAACGAGTACTACGGGGTGTTGTACGTCTGCAGGCAGGAAGAAACGCAGGTTGGTACGCAGCAGACGGAACAACTCCGCCGAGACCGTGGATTCCCCTTCGTTGATGGCAATATGCTTGCCGCGTGAGTTCTCCACAATCTGTCCGGCAAAAGCCGTATGCAGCAAACTCTCGTAGTCTTTGGTATGTACAATCTTGTTATTGAACAGATTCCATATATAAAGAATACCCGCAGGAATACACAAGCCGAACAGGACACATATCAACAGCACCATTTTATTACTTGGTTTTCTGCTATTTGTATTCATCTTGGGGGCATCCACGATTTTGGTGGGTGTTGCCGTAGAAGCGAGCATCAATGCGTTTTCCTCCCGTTTCTGGTACAGAAACAGATAAATTTCCTCCTTCAGTTCCTGCTGACGCTTGATCTGCACATACTGGCGTTCCTGGTTAGGCACGGATTTGATACGGGCATTAAACTGACTGTCGCGTTGGCGCAACCCGTCGCGTGTGATGATAAGGCTCTCGCGCACCGAGGCAATACTGGCCACGATGTTCTGACGCATGGAAACCAATTGGTCATTGAGTTGCTCCACTACGGGGTTGTTGTCAGTAGCCGTACGCAGTACGCGCATACGCTGCAGCAGAAATGTGTTGTATTCGCTGATGAAAGAGGTCAGCGAAGCATCGGTAATACCTATGTTGGCGGGAATAAGGCCGAAACGCTTGGTATCGTCTTTCAGAAAATCTTCGATATAGTTCACCAAGTTGAGTTGTGTCTCCACGTCTGCCAATTCTTTCTGCTCGTCGCTGTTGGCTTGCAGGAATATCTTCGCCTCCTCGGAAAGGTCAGTCAGGTTGTTCTTCGTTTTATAGGCAGCCACTGCATCCTCCGCATCGCTCAGTTCGCGGGAGATAATAGCCAGACGTTCATCTATAAATGCTGCCGTATTGGTGGCAATGATGTTCTTGTCCACTACGGTATTGAGGTTATACTGCTCTATCAGTTTGTTGAGCAATGCCACATCACGCCCCGGTATATCCGATGCCGTGGTCAGATTGATGATGTTGGACTCTTTTTTCTCCAGAGCGATGTTCACTGCCATACGGTATTGATCTACAACGCTCGGCTTGGTTGTGCAAACTGTGCGATACTCCGTCCTGCCCTCCTTTATAGGGCGGTTCTGGGTAATACGCAGCGTACCTACACAAGTCTCTATCGGTTCTTTCAAATCTGTTACATGGGTGGTGGAACGATGAAAATATCCCTGTTTCACCTTTATCTCGTACTCGTTGTCTGAAACCTTGATGGTTACTTTGTAACTGCCTCGCTTGCGGGCTTTCTCGGTTATCTCCAGCGGCTCTACGGTAAAAGTATGAGCGGGATACTCGCCTATCCAACGCGCTCCGTCTTTTACATAATAGGTGTTCCACAAGTCCAGTGCATCCAATGCCTGGTACATCAAGTCGCGCGACTGAAGCACCACCACCTCATCGCTCGCAGCCCCGTTGTTCCCCAATCCCAACATACTCAGCGATTCCAACTGCCCCGTCAGACTCTCATCGCCTTTCTGCCGAAGCATAATCGCCCCCTGAGTGGTCATTTGGGGTGTGGTACATACCATATACACCACACCCAGACTGCAACAGAGTACTACACCGATAGCAAACCACCACCAGTGTGCTATCACTTCACGGCAAATCTTACGTACATCTATTTCGTTTGCACTGTTATTCGTTATCTCTTGTGCCATAATCTAATTCATAATTTGCAATGAGTAATTACTGTGCCGCATTGACTACTGTTACAATGACCGTGGCGGCACTCGCAACAGTAGAAACCATACTGAGCCACAAGCCTATATTCTGACTGCTGATAGCGCGTACTTTGTTCGGCGAGACATAGATTACATCGTTCTGTTGCAGGTAATAATAGGGGGAAGAAAACAATTCGTCCGAGTTCAGATTCAGACGATGAAACTCCAGTTTGCCGTTGGTCTCACGTGTGATGAGGATATTGTCCCGCTTGCCGTAGATAGACAAATCGCCTGCTGCACCGAGTGCATCCAAAAGGGTCATACGTCCGTTGGGCATTGTATACTGTCCGGGACGGTTCACCTCGCCCATCACGGTTACTTTGGCGTTAATCAGTTGTACAATTACCATCGGGTTGACAATCTGTGAAGAGAGTTTCTCCTCTAAGAGATTTACCACCTCGGTCGTCTTCAGTCCGAGAACGGATATTTTGCCTAATACGGGAAACTCAATCTTTCCGTCTGCGCCCACTGTATAGTACTGCAGACTGGGGGTCGTGGTCAGTTGGCTGCTGCCCGGATTGGCGAAAACAACGGTCGGCAGGTTGTAAGGCACTACGGCTTCCTGGTCAAGGGCGGAAACGGTGATAGACAGTGCATCGCCCGCTTTGATAATAGGGTCAATCTGCGATTCAAACACTTTGTTTACGCTATCTGCCGTTGCGGTATCCACTTCGCGGAAATAGGTCATTTGCTTTTGCGTAACACAACTGCTGAAAGCCGCAGCCGCCAATAAAAGCACAAACAATTGGGGTGTTTTTCTCATAAAGAAATTGTTGGAGTTGAATGGTTGAATATCTGATTAGTTTGTAAAAAGCGTGCAAAGTTACAACATTTTTTTGATATAAACAAACCGTCTGCCAATAATATGCCCAATCGGACTTATTTCTTCCAAAGGGCATTGGTGAAAAGCAGCAGAACGGTAAATATCTCGAGACGACCGATGAGCATAACAGCTGTCATAGTCCATTTGGCAACGGTCGGAAAATCGGCATATGTACCCGCCGGACCGAAACTGCCTATACTGATACCTACATTGCCAATACCCGAAACCGCCGTACCTATCGCCTCGTCAAATTGCACACCGGATGCACAGAAAATCAATACGGCAACGACAATGATAAGGATATAGAAAAACATAAACGCCATCACGTTACTCGTAGTCTGTTCGGTTACGGTGTGACCGTTGAAACGCACCGGAATAACGGCATTGGGATGGATACGCCGTTTGAGCTCCGCCATCGCACTCTTCGCAAAAATACCAATCCGTACCCATTTGATACCTCCGCACGTACTACCGGACGACGCACCGGTGAACATCATAAAAAAGACCATTGCCCAGAATAACTTGGGCCATGTCATATAGTCGCTCGCGGCAAAACCCGTGGTGGTCATAGCCGAAACTACCATAAAGAAACTCTTGCGGAAAGCCCGTTCGGCATCTGCAAAGAAATCGGCATCTACAATAAATTGGTTAGGTACGGGTTCTATGAAATTATAGTGCAAGAACAATCCTGTGGATAGTACTATGGTACATAATCCCACCGCACCGGCATACCATCGGGTCTCTTCATCGTGCAGCAAACGCGACGATTTCCCGCGAAACAGAAATATCAACTGCGTAAAATTGATACCCGATAGAAACATAAAAATAGCAATGGTGTATTGTATGGCTGGCGAATAGTTGATGATACTGGCATTTTTCGTCGAGAAACCGCCCGTCGCTATGGTGGACATCGAATGGCATACCGAGTCAAATCCGTCCATACCCAGCAACCATAATATACCCGTTTCCGCCAAAGTCAGAACGATATACATCACCCACATATGTTTTGCCGTATCGGCAATGCGCGGGGATAATTTTTCATAACTGACACCGGTCGCCTCGGCTGCGTACAACTGCATCCCGCCCAAACCGAACATAGGCAGTATCGCCACACTCAGCACGATAATACCCATACCCCCGATCCAATGGGTCATCGCACGCCATAGCAGTACACTCCGAGTCAGCACTTCCACATCGGGAATAACCGAAGCACCCGTAGTGGTGAGACCCGACATCGTCTCAAACCAGCAGTCGGCAAGCGTGGTCATCGCACCGCTGAACCAATAAGGCAGCATCCCGAATCCCGAATAAACCACCCATACCGTCGCCACAATGACATAACCCTCGCGCTCGCCTACATGCTTGGGGGCATCACGACCGGTAAGCAATCCCACGAGACCCCCGCAAAAAGTCAGAACAACCGCCACAAGAAATGCACCAAAATCGGACTCACGGCAGCATAATGCCACTATCGTCGGTACAAGCATAAAGAGTGCCTCTATACAGAGCAACGCCCCAAGCGTCTTGAAGACTAACTGCCAATTGAAAGTGCGGGTCATCTTACTTGAAGTATCTTTCCAAATGTCTCAATACATGCTTCTTGCAGAATACCACCACTTGGTCGTTGGTGATAATCTGCGTCTCGCCGTTCACTAACACACCCTCACCCGCACGGACAATAGCACCGATATTCGTATCTTCCGGCAACTCCATATCCCGTATCTTGCTGTGCGTGATACGGCTGCCCTCTTTGGCGATAAACACCACTATCTCGGCATCCGCACTCGTCAGGTTGTGGATGTTCAGCACGCTGGCATCCAGCAGCATCTGATATATATACGAAGCCGCAATGGTCTTTTTGTTCAGTACCGTACCTATATCCAAAGCCTCTGCCATCGGAATATAATCGATATTCTCCACTTCGGCAATCGTCTTTCCTACCCCGAAACGCTTGGCGGCAAGGCACGCAAAGATGTTCGCCTCACTGCTCTCCGTTACAGCCACAAACGCATCGGCATCCTGTATGCCCTCTTCTTTCAGTACCGACATATCCGACCCGTCTGCATTGATAATCAGTGCATGGGGCAGTTTGTCCGACAATTGGTTGCATACCTCGCGGTCTTTCTCCAATATCTTGATATCCAATCCTTTGTCCGTCAATGCTAACGCCGATTTGCGGGCAATACGCGAGCCGCCGAAGAAAATGACATTCTTTATCTCACCCTTGGTCTTGCCTAATTGCTCACGCAAGAAATCCATCTCCTCGCGGTTGCAAACCACATACACTACATCACCCGCCAGCACCTGGTCGCTGCCGCGCGGAATAATCGTCTCGCTTTCACGCTTGATGGCTACAATCCGGAAACGACCGTGACTGTAAATCCCCGAACTGAACGTCTTGTTCACCACAACCGCACCCTCACGCACCTTCACTACGCACAACTCCAATGCACCATCGCAGAGCGACAGGTGAAAACGCATCCAGTTGGTACGGAGCGACTCCTCTATCTCGTTGGCTGCCAGCACCTCGGGGTAAATAAGGTGATTGAGACCCATATGCTCGAAAAACTTGCGGTTCTCCGGCAACAGATACTCATAGTTGTCTATCCTCGCCAAAGTGCGCTTGGCACCCAACTGGTTGGCTATCATACACGAAGTGATGTTCTCTGTTTCATGGGGCGTTACAGAGATAAACAAATCCACATTCTTCACACCTATATTCCGCAAATCGTGGATAGAAGTGGGACTGCCTACCTTGGTAAGCATATCATAATCCGCTTCAAGAAAACCGAGCCTCTCCCTGCTTTCGTCCATCAGACTGATTTCCATATCCTCTTGCGACAGGAGTTTCGCTAAATGGGTTCCCACTTCCCCCGCACCGGCAATAATAACACGCATAGTTCAATCAAATAATTAACAATATATATTGTATGTATATTATATGCAGCGTATGCCAATCTGTCAATTAATTAACGTTTCCCGCAGTTCTCTGCTATTGTTTTCGCAATTCCCTCGCTGTCCAAACCAAGCATATGGTTCAGTTCCGCGGTACTGCCGTGTTCCACGAATTGGTCGTGTACCCCGATACGGACAATACGTGGCGAATAACCGTGGTCGGACATCCATTCCAATACCGCCGACCCCAACCCGCCGCTCACCATTCCGTCTTCGGCTGTGATAACCGTCTTGTAGCGTTGTGCCACTCTTTCTAATAGTTCCTCGTCCAGCGGCTTGAGCCAGCGCATATCGTAATGCCCTATGTCGGCACTGTCAGACAGGCTCTCTATGGCGGCTTGCACGGTGTCGCCTATCGCACCGATCGACAGCACCGCCGTCTCCTTGCCCTCTTGCAGACAAACCCCCTTTCCGTATACCACAGGCGTATGACGCTCTTCTATGACACTCCTGCCACGCGGGTAACGGATAGCCACAGGACCGTCCAACCCCTGCGCCAGCACCATCATCTCGCGCAAATCCTCCGCTACACGCGGGGCGCAAATCGACATGTTCGGCACGGGACGCAAATACGCCATATCCAAAAGCCCGTGATGGGTGGCACCGTCGTTGCCCACTATACCCGCACGGTCAATGCACAGCACTACGTGCAGATTGGGCAACGCCACATCGTGGATGATATTGTCGTAGGCACGCTGCATAAACGACGAGTAGATATTGCAATACGGCACCAACCCCTCTTTCGCCATTCCCGCCGAAAACGTTACCGCATGACCCTCGGCAATCCCCACATCAAATACCCGCTCAGGCATCGCTTTTTGCATAATCGTCATCGAACACCCGCTCGGCATGGCAGGAGTAACACCCACAATCGCCTCGTTCTGCTTGGCGAGTGCCAGCAACTGCTCGCCGAATATATCCTGCCATAGCGGGGCGGAGGCTTGCGCTTTCGATGCACGCTCGCCCGTCGCAACATCGAACTCGCCAGGAGCATGCCATACCGTCTGGTTGTTCTCCGCAGGAGCATAACCCTTGCCTTTCTTGGTAATGATATGCAGCACCTTCGGACCCCGGTGGTTCTTTATCTCCGACAATATACGCACAAGCGAAACCACATCATGACCGTCCGCAGGACCGAAATAGCGGATGTTCAGACCTTGGAAAATGTTGCTCGGCTGGTGCGACAAAATGGCTTTCAGACTGTTCCCATGCCGCAAGACACGCTGCTTCTTTTTGTCGTCTATCAGATGCAATCTTGCCGCTATACGGTATAGATTCCAACGCCATTTGTTGTAGCGTGCACTCGTCGTCAAATCTAACAGATACTGGGTGAAACCGCCGTGAATGGGGTCTATCGCCATATTGTTGTCATTCAGGATAATCAGCAGGTTGTTCTTGTCCATCGAGGTGTTGTTCAGCCCCTCGAAAGCCAACCCCCCCGTCATCGCACCATCGCCGATAATCGCCACCACATTACGCTTTTCGTGCTTTATCTCCGATGCAATGTCTATACCCAATGCCGCCGAAATGGAATTGCTGGCATGACCCGCCACAAACGCATCATATTCGCTCTCCGTAGGCGTAGGAAACGGAGCCAAACCCCTGAACTGGCGGTTGGTATGAAAACGTTCCCTGCGACCCGTCAGTATCTTGTGCGCATAGGCCTGGTGACCTACATCCCATACCAACTTGTCATTGGGCGTGTCAAACACATAATGCAACGCCACCGTCAGTTCGATACTCCCCAACGATGATGCCAAATGACCCGGATTGTGACTCAACTCCTCTATGATAAAACGCCGCAACTCTCCGCATAATTCGGGCAACGACTCTATAGGCAGCAATTTTAAGTCCGCAGGCGAATCAATCCTGCTCAAATAAGGATATATATGTGGTGATGCCTCTGCCATATTGGTTATTCCTTTTCCGTCAATATCTGTCTCTGTTCCTTTTCCGTCAATATCTGTCTTGCGCTTGCTTTTTCAAGCCTGCAAAGTTACAACTTATTTGCGATATATGCAAAAATAGACAATCATACAACAACCCAACCGCATCAAAATTATGTATTATTCCGGAACCACGGACACCATTCCGGGGACGCGGACGCCCCCGTCCGCATCGGTTTGTTACAAACCGTATGACTATGCTGTGCTTGTGGAGACGACACGTCCCGCGTCGTTAAGTATGAATAACATTGGGTATAGAAAAAAGTACAGCACTACACGTATTCTTTCAAAATTGCACCAAAGATGCTATTATTTTGATGCGGTCGTCCTGTATCATACAAAATTGTCAAAGAAAACACACATACGGTTTTTTTATGTTGCAAAACACATAAATAATTATCAAATGTAACATACAACTGTCAAACGTAAGAAAAACACAGAAAAGACTCCATTATATTTGTGCATATTGTATTTTTGTCCTACTTTTGTGGCAGAAGAAAAAAGGATTCTTCCTGAAAAATTTATTACCACTTAATTGTTCAACCCTTAAAAACTTTATCGTATGCAAGAGTTTAGCAAAGACATTATCGAAGTCGTTTGGGAAAAAGGTCGTATTGTAGAAGGATTTGATCCCGCAAAGTTCCGTCAGGATGCTTGCGGCGCTTGGATTACACGCGACAAGTATGGCGACAAAACGAATAACTACGGTTGGGTAATCGACCATATCTGCCCGCGCAGCCTCCTCGAAAGACACAACGTACCGGAAGAAGCCGTCAACGATGTGGTCAACCTGCAACCGATGCAATGGGCAAACGATATGTCAAAAGGGGAAAGTTACCCCATTTTTCTGTCTTCACGCTATGCCGTCGAAGGAGACAACATCACTTTGGTGCAGAGTTTTATTATCAACGATGCCGTACGTACGGCGGTAGATAAGTTCTTTGAACCTTTCTTCCATACTAGCGTGGAATAATCTCTTCCATACCAGCGTGGAATAAAAAAAATTCCCCCCCCCCTAAAAACCGACCGCAGACGCCATTCATAGGACGCAAACGCCATCCCGGGACGCGGACGCCCCCGTCCGCGGTCGGTTTGCCATAAACCGCTTGACCATACTACGCACTTATGGAGACGTGAAGCGTAAGGCAGGTGCGCTTTGCGCACTGATTGCCTGCGGAGTCTCCGTAAGCCTGTGGCTTCATTGGGATGCTTTCGTAGCGAAAACGAAATAATCATTCGAATCTTTGGGCGAGATAAGAACCCCACCGGACTTATGGAGACGACGCGTCCCGCGTCGTTATCGGCTTTGCCGAATTACACTTCTATATACAACTATATATATATTGTTGTCTATTGTTGTCTATTGTTGTCTCTCAGTTGTTATTTAGTGGTTGTTCTTAATTGTTGTCTTTCTGCTGTCCTCACGCTATCAACTACGGTACATACACGGTACATACACGGTACATACACGGTACATACTCGGTTTATTGTGCTGACCATATAAGACATTTACCAAAGGGGTGCACCAACCTTCCGCAGGGGACGCGGGCATCTCGCCCGCAGTAATTTGCCTGTCGGAGCGTATAGAGACGTGTAGAGACGTATGGAGACAATGCGGCCCGCGTTGTCAAAGAGTAACTTTCAGGTTATATTATCCTGTTTTTGCCGCTTGTGGCATAGGAGACTTTGGGTATAATGACATAATGTGCAACGTTGTCCGCCGCTTTCCCGAAATACTCCCCTTGTCATTGTAAAAAAACGCCCGCACACGTATGAGATGCGAAATCGCACTCCCGGAATGAACACCATACATTTTTTTTGCGTTTTTTTTGCGATTTATTTTGGTATATCCGAAAAAAGCAGTACCTTTGCACCGCTTTTCCGCCGAATGAGGTTTGGAGTGCTGTAAAAGACTGCTCCAAAACACAGATACAGCGCAAGTTGGAAAGCAAACCGCCTCTATAGCTCAGTTGGTAGAGCACTAGATTTGTAATCCAGCGGTCGTTGGT
>ERZ808286.1394-NODE-1394-length-12118-cov-4.935588_pt1 | contig 12118 bp, 12 predicted proteins | sample MGYA00521276_ERZ808286 | MGnify/ENA primary metagenome ERZ808286 (study PRJEB31516, sample SAMN03275607) | gut metagenome | biome: mammalia-associated habitat; material: feces | host: Papio cynocephalus | place: Kenya | collected 2012-08-01 ... | reverse complement strand
TTACCAGAACCCGTAAGCGTCCAGAAACAGAACGTGAAGCCCCAAAATCAGGTTGGTGGTGATATGCGCCACAATCGGAGCGCGCAGGGAGCCTGAACGCACGGCCAGTGCCCCGTAAACCAGCCCAGCCAGTAGCCCCACCACGATTCGGTCATGCTCCGCAGCAAAAAAGAGTGCCGTCAGCCAAAAGGCTCGCCGCGACACGTGCTCCAAGGGCAGTCTTTGCCAGTTTTTACAGGTCAGCCACCGCATCAGCCACCCTCGGAAGAAGAATTCCTCAATAGGCGCAATAACAAAGGCTGAACCAACGAGTTTGATCAGTGCCAGCATGGGGCTTGACTGCCAGGCATAACACCAGGAGGCACTGGAATCCGGAAGGCTGCCGGGCATCATCATCGCCCAGCATTGATAGGCCCTTACCCATGCAGGCCAGGGCAATACTTCCGGAAGCACCCACAGCACGTAAACGGTCAGCCCCAGCAGGATTCCGGCGGCCAGATCCCCGCGAACCCGCTCAAAGGGGACAAAACGCCAGGGGCGAAACCAGACGAGCAGCCCCAGGCACAGAACCGTTTTGCCGGCATAAACCCAGGCTGGAAAGTCGAAGGAATGCGGCACAAACAACAGCAAAATGCCGGCCAGCCAGCAGCCATAGGGCCAGATCAGAGCCCGTGTGGCCGGTGAGCAGAGGCTTTCCCAAGCCGGAGCTGCTTCTCCTGTTGGGTCATTCATGCGTAGCTCCCATTCGTCTGCCGCCTAGGCCTTGCATCGCGTCTTTCTGCATGGGGTCAATTCCCCCTCAGGTGAAACAGGGTCAAGAAGAGAATCTTAAAGTCAAATGCGGTAGAACGCCGTGCCACATATTCCAGATCGTAACGGATCTTTTCTTGGCGTGTCAGGCGGTTGCGGCCGTGTACTTGTGCCCAGCCGGTAATGCCCGGGCGGACATTGTGGCGGCGGTGTTCCTCCGGCGCGTATTCGCGCAGATAGGCCATGAGCAGCGGGCGCGGTCCAACCAACGCCATGTCGCCGCGGAGCACATTCAGCAATTCCGGCAATTCGTCAAGCGAGGTGGCTCTCAGCCATCGCCCCAGCCGCGTGATCCGCACGGCATCCGGTTCTTTTCCCGCCCGCATCGTACGAAACTTAATTAACCGAAAGGGGTGGCCATTCAGCCCCGGACGCGTTTGGATGAAAAAAACGGGGCGGTGCGTTACGGCTAATATGCCCATTAAAATCAAGAGGAGAAGCCCCCATAGCGGGAATGTGACTGCCAACAAAAACAATTCTAGGATGCGCGGCATTGGGATGTCTCAATTTACCTGCCGGGGGGGGGCGCCCACAGCGGGTTCATTTTCGGCGGCGGCCACCCGCTCCGCACAGAAGCGGACGAATGCCGCACAGGGGCGCTTGGCATAATAGGCGGCCGATCGTGCTTCCGGTGCATCGCCTGCCTGTTTCTGAATGGAGGCGCGTTTCAGCAGCTCCTGGCACACATGCGTGCCAAAGACGTTGTCGAAGGCTTCTACGTGGCTTCGGAAATGCCGATAGAGCGCGGCCTTTTCTTTGGCTTCCATGGGGTGGTCGGCTCCCTTAATTAGCCCCAATGCCAGCACCATGGCGTTTACGGCGCCGCATGTTTCGCGCAAACCGCATAGCCCGGCGCCAAACCCGGAGCCCAGCTGCATGGCCTGTTTCTCGGAGAGTCCGAGCAGGCGGCAGCAGCCTGTGAGCACCGCTTGCGCACAGGAGGCGCCAACCTCAAAGGCGGCCTCGGCGGCTTCTGCTTCCGGGCAGGTGGTGGGCGCTGCTGAACTCATGGCTTCCCAACGGCTAACACGCGGAATCCCAGCTGGCGCAGTGCCGCGTGATCGAGCATGTTGCGCGTGTCGAAAATCAACGCAGGTTTCCGCATGGCACGGAAAATCTGCGCCCAGTCCAGAGCCCGATAGTCTGTCCATTCGGTCATCACCAGGACGGCGTCTGCTCCATCGGCTGCGTCATACGGGCTTTCGCAGAAGTGAACGCCGGGCAGATCGGCCAAATCCTTCCGGGCGTTTGGCAAGGCCTGCGGGTCGGTAATCATCAATTGCGCCCGCTCTTCTGCCAACATGCGCGCCACAGATAGGGCTGGCGTTTCACGCGTGTCGCCGGTGTTGGCTTTGAAGGCAAAGCCGAAGAGCGCAATCCGCTTGCCGGAAAGGGTGTTGAACAGCGCCTGAACGGTTCGTAAGACGATCCGCCGCTGCTGCGCTTCATTCATTCGGATAACACCTTCCCAATAGGCGGCGCAATCGTCCAGCCCATGCATCCGGCAGAGATAGACAAGGTTGAGCACGTCCTTTCGGAAACAGGAACCGCCAAAGCCCGGCCCGGCTTTCAGGAAGTCCGCACCGATTCGGTGATCCATTCCAAGGACATGCGCTACTTCCTCTACATCGGCTCCGGTCTTTTCACACAAGGCGGAGAAGGCGTTGATAGAGGAGATGCGCTGGGCGAGCATGGCGTTGGCCGCCAGTTTGGAGAGCTCGCTTGACCAGACATCGGTTAAAAGGATCCGCTCCCGCGGCACCCAAGCGGCATAAACCGCGCGCAGGGCTTCCATGGCCTTCCGCCCGGCAGGCGTTTGGGGGCCTCCGATCAGGACGCGGTCCGGGTGAAGCAGATCCTGAATAGCCGAGCCTTCTGCCAGAAACTCCGGGTTGGAAAGCACGGTAAACGTGTGTTCCGGGTGTGTGTGCAGGACGGCGGCCATCGCATCTGCCGTCCGAACCGGGAGCGTGGACTTCTCGATGACCACTTTGTCGCAGTTGGCTTCGGCGGCAATGGTGCGAGCCGCGGCCTCCCAATACTGCAGATCCAGCGCATATCCGGCGCCCTCGCCGAACGTTTTCGTGGGCGTGTTCACCCCCACGAAGATGAGATCACATGCGCGAATCGCCGCCGCAAGATCGGTCGTGAAAAAGAGATTGCGCCCGCGGCATGTCTCCACCAGTTCGCGAAGCCCCGGTTCATAGACCGGCAAGGCCGCTGAGTTCCAGGCGTCAATCCGTTCCCGTGAAATGTCTGCCACGAAGATGCGCCGGTCTGGGCACATCTTGGCTATAACAGCCATCGTTGGCCCGCCGATATATCCGGCTCCAATACAGGCGATATCACGGTTCACGGGGCGGGCTCCTCCTGCTTCGGGGCGTTTTAGGCCTTGAAGTCCGCCGGCCGGCGAGCCTGGATCACTTTGACCGCATCTTCGGGCGTAGTAATAGCACAGGGGCCGGCCACACAGCCGCCCGGGCAGACCATGACCTCAATAATCTCCGCCGGCGCCTTTTTGGTCTTGGCGAACACGCGCAGCAAGGCAATATTCTTCTTGTTTAGTCCGTTGATTTTGAACACCGTGGGCTTGGCGGTTCCTTCGGGGAGGTAGTGCGCCACGGCGTTGGCCACACCGCCGCTGATGGCGAACTCTGCGCCATACTGCGAGCCTACGCAGGCCGGCGCCACCGGCTCCATGTCGTCCAGTTGGATGTTTTCCGCCATAAACCAGGCGCCGATTTCTTCGGCTGTAATCACATAATTCGGCGACCCATGTTTATACGCCTCCGTTCGTTTCGCCATGCACGGCCCAATAAACACCGTGACGGCGTCCGGATAAGCCGCTTTTGCCCGGCGGTCTGTAAACGCCATGGGCGTGGGAGTAGAGGAAACATAGGGCTTCAATTCCGGGATGTGCCGCTCAACGCATTCAATCCAGGCCGGGCAGCAGCTGGTGGTCATGAACGGCGCGCCTTCCGCCTTGCGTTCTGCCCATTCCGCAGCCTCCGCGATGGCCGTATCGTCGGCACCCAGCGCCACTTCAAACACATCGGCAAAGCCGACCTTTTTCAGGGCGGCATACAATTTCCCCGGCTCGGTTGGGAAAAAGCCGTTGATGGCCGGCGCCACCAGTGCAACGACTTTCTTTCCGGAGGCGATGGCGCGCACCACGTGCGCCACCTGGTTGCTTTGCATAATGGCCGCAAACGGGCAGGCCTTAATACATTTGCCGCACCGGATGCACTTGGCTTGATCCACGGTTACCCGCCCATCGGGCGTCTTGCCGATTGCTCCCACCGGGCACGCATCCGCACAGGCCAGAGGCACCTGGATAATCGCGTGATAACGGCACACCTCCGCACACTTCCCGCAATTGATGCACAGCTCGTGTGAAATCTGCGCCCGCCCATTGCGCACCTGAATGGCCTTTCGCGGGCAGATATTGGTGCACGGCCGGGCCAGACACCCGCGGCACATGTTGGTCACCATAATCTGCGATTCCATGCATGCCGAGCATGCATCTGGAAAAATCGTCAGGAAGGGATCCGCAGCTGGCGGCTTCGTGTCAATATCTTCGGCATAGGACTTCAGCGTCTTTAATTCATCGGTCTCGTCTTCCACGCGGAACCCAAGTGCCGACATGCACCGATACCGCAGCGCCGCCCGATCCTTGTAAATACAACACCGGGAGTAAGGCTGCCCTTTCGGGCGCATCTTGATCGGAATCCGGTCAAGATCTTCATACTTCCCGGACTTCACGGCCTGAATCACATAGGCCAAAACTTCGCGGCGCAGACGATCTGCTTCACTAATCATCGGAATTGACATCGCTCCACCCTCTTTACTCAACATTCAACGCCTCGCGGATAGCGGCAAACACCTTGCCCTCATCCGCCTCGGATAGAAGCTTCCCATTGACTCGGACAAAAGGCGCTCGCCCATATTGCCCCGCCTGCTGGCAAGCACCGGAACACCGCATTCCCCGCACGGTTACACAGTCGCGCCACGCCTCCGGAAACCGCGCTGCAATGCCTGCCAGATGGGCACTCCCCATGACGTAACAGGTGGTTCCCATGCAGATCTCCACGATTACTTTCGCTTGCATAGACTCTCTCCACATAAATGCCCCTCCATTATACCACATTTGCCCCGCCTGCTGGGCGCCATTCCCGGGACAACGCAGAATGAATGGGGGCGCCTGTTCGAACAGCCGCCCCCGTCTGCGCTTTGTGTCATGCGCCGGTTCTTACTTGATGGTATAGCGCGTCGCTTTCGCCAACGCCTTCCATAACATCGCCGGCGTCTCTGCCGCTAGCAGCGCTTCACGGTTCGCATCCTTCTGGAAGGCTTCCGTCAGCCCCGCGATCAGCCGCATATAAAACGCACTCACCGCCGTTGGAATGGTGATCAGGAAGACAATTTGTGTTTGCGTGCCCGCAACATCCCACGCGAATGGCTCTTTACTGACGCCGCAGGCCAAGGTCAGCGAGCCGCCCTCCACCCCTCGAACGTGCGGAAAGGCCAGGCCATGCTCCATTGCCGTGCTCAGCATCGACTCTCGCTCCAGCGCGGAGGCAATCAGTTTGTCCGCGTGCGACACAAAGCCGCCGGTTTCCATCTTCCCGGCCAGCACCTCAATCGCATCCGCCGCCGAGGAAACCACCAGATCCGGCACCATCAGCGACTCTGCCGAAAAGCGCGAGATGCCGTTTTTACGCGGCTCTGTTCGCCCCGGAAGCGCGCCCACCCACTGCGGCGCGTCCAGTTCCTCAAACAAAATTCGCGCGCATCCCGGGCATGCCTGAAGGGTTTCACATTGCCGCACCGCCTGAATCTGGCTCACCGGCAGGCGCATGCCGCACACCGCACAGCATCCATTGTGAACGGGCGCCATGATCACATGATCCCGCGTCAAGAGACGTTTGAACATCGCCGCCGCCGCCGCGGGGAGCGTCTCTGTCATCGCGTCAATCGATTCGTTCAGCCGTTCCAGATGGTCGCCGTTCCCGGTGGCTCGGTGCTCATCACGCACCAGAATAAGATCCTGAAGCTGACACAACTGGTTTACAATGCTTTTCATTGTCAACATCTCCCTGAACGCTTTTTATCCTGCCGTATCCGCTCCCGCGCGGGATTCCCCCGGCTATCTAGCCATTAGCCGTGAAACAGAAACGGGCGCCACACCATTGGCGGGGCGCCCGAGGCCTCAAGACCGTTTTAGAAACGTGTAAACGGCAGAGAATGCAGGGTATTCCCCGTGGCCTCAGCCCCATTTGGGGAAGCGGCCTGCTTCTGCATCACCACGCAAAGCACAATCGTTGCAATGATCGAGAGTGCTGCCGCAACGATGCTGATTACCGTAAAGGCTTTCGCCCCCGAACTCTCCACCGCAGGCGCGGGGATGGGCGAAACGGGCAATTCCTCCAAGGGCTCCAGCTCTTCCAGCTCCGGTTCTTCCGGTTTAGCCGCTGCGCCGGCATTCCGTTTCAGGCCGGGCGTGGCACGTTTCAGCTTGATGGTTTTCTCTTCAGAGGCACTGTCTTCAACCGGCGTCATTGGCGCGGAAGCTGCAGGTTTGATGGCTGTGGCCGCAGGCACGGCGCGTTTCAGCTTGATGGTCTTCTGCGTGGTATTGGCGAGCGGCGTGTTCGGCTGAATGCCGCCTAGAACGGAATCCAGCGCAATCCGCGCGGTTTTGGATTTGGCCGCCTGCGTTGTCTCAACGGGCGGGGGTTCTGCCGCAGCACCGGCTGGAGCTTTCTTCAGCTTGATGGTGGCAGAAGCATGCATGGGCTGAGGCGCCGCTTCCGGCGGCAATTCAATCCGCGAGGTTTGGCGCTTGGCCTGCTGTGCAGGTGTCTCGGCCGCGGTCTCAGCAGGCGCTTCCGTGCGGATGCTTTCTGCCTGCGCAGGCGTTTCGGCCGCGGGCGGAACCGCGGTCATCGGCGCGGAGGCTTCCGGTGCGGGCGGCGGCTCAACGGCGGCTCCGGCGGCAGGTGCCGCAGGCTGAGGCGCGGCCGGAGGCTTGGCTGCCCCGGGCGTCCGTAACTTGATCGTAATCTTGCGCGGTTGATCTGCCATTGTCGTCTCGCTCCTTACTAAGCGTTGCCCATGCGGTTTTTATCAAACTCAAACAGCCATGACTTCCGCTTCTTTGGCCTTGGTCTCGGCATCTACCCGGCCAATCTTTGCATCGGTCAGCTTCTGTACGTCATCAAGCCCCTTTTTCGCTTCATCTTCAGAAATCTTGCTGTCTTTCTGAAGCGCTTTCAGGGTATCGTTTGCATCGCGGCGGACATTGCGGATGGCTACGCGGCATTCCTCTGCCAGCGTTTTGGCCACTTTGACAATCTCCTTGCGGCGCTCTTCCGTCAGCTCCGGCATCATGATGCGGATCATCCGCCCGTCATTCCGGGGCGTAACACCTAAATTGGCCGCCAGAATGGCCTTCTCGATATCTGCCAGCACCGAGGGATCAAAGGGGGCAATCGTGATCTGGCGCGGCTCGGGGGTAGAAATGTTGGCCATATCGCGCAGACGTGTGGGCACGCCGTAGTAGGGCACTTGCAGGGAATCAACCAGGGAAGGCGAGGCCTTTCCTGTGCGCAGGCCGGAAAAGCGCTCTTTCAGCGCGGCCAGTGCGCCGTCCATACGGGTGGTTGCATCTTTAAGCACATCCTGAGCGTTTGTCATGACATCAGCCTCTCTTTATTCTTCTTTTTCAGGGGTGGCTCAATCTGCCACAACCGTTCCGAATCCGGGCTCCCCGCAAACCACGCGGCGCAGGGAATCCGGCGCATTGAAATCGAATACCACAATCGGGATGTGATTATCGCGGCACAGGGCAAACGCCGCCGCGTCCATCACGTTCAGCCGCTTGGCCAGCGCTTCTTCGCACGACAGGCGGTCATACCGCACGGCCGCAGGATCCCGCTTCGGGTCTGCCGTGTACACGCCATCGACCTTCGTGGCTTTCAGCACCGCGTCCGCGCCGATCTCCGCCGCACGGAGCGCCGCTCCGGAATCGGTGGAGAAGAAGGGGTTTCCTGTGCCGCCGGCAAAGAGCACCACCTGCCCGCGCGCCAGCGCTTTCCGCGCTTTCCGCGCATCAAAGTGCTGCGCCACCTGCGGCATTTGCTGCGCAGTCATCACCAACGCCGGCACGCCGGCGCGCTCCAGGGCATTCTGCACTGCCAGCGCATTGATAATCGTGGCCAGCATCCCCATGGTGTCGCCCAACACGCGGTCGGTTCCTTTGCCTGCGCCGGTCAGCCCGCGAAAAATGTTGCCTCCGCCAATCACTACACCCACTTCAACACCCAGCGCAACCACTCCTGCCAGCCGCGCGGCCACCTCCGCCAGCACCGCCTCATCATGACATGCCGAGGCCTGCCCCTTCAGCATTTCGCCGCTGAGCTTCAGCAAAATCCGCCTGTATTTAACCTGCATCTCAAAAACTCTTTCGCATTTACAGTTACGCATTATAAGCCAATCAGACGTGAAATGCAAGATGCCCTCGAAAAGAAAAGTCCTCCTTTCTCGGCGACGCCGGGAGGTGTGCGCAAGGGGTTCATTCCCCCGCCGTTGGCGGAGCCGATGGCCGCAAGGCCTTGTGCCGTATACGGCGTTACGGGGCACGGGGTTCAGGGCGTGCATGGGTTGAGCCGGCGTGCGCGAGGCTGCGGGGCGTTTCTTTTCGTGATGACGAGGCGCATGGCGGGGCAGGGTTCCTGTGTGCCAGAGGGTATCGGGCTGGCCGCACGGCGCGAAGGCACGGCAAGAAGAACCCGGCAGGCGGAGCCTGACGGGAATGGTACCCGCGGCTGCGGTGTAAGGTTCGCGAAGGGGTTAGGAATGCTTCCGTGAAAACCGGCGCTTGAGGCGGCGCAGCATGAAGTCGGTAAAGACGGAAACGAAGGCACCGGGGTGGGAGAGGTAAAGCCGGGGGTGGTGGAGGATCTGGTAGACGCGTGAGAACAGGCGTTTGGGGTTGTGGCCGTTTCGGCTTACCCCATGATGGCGGTAATACAGGCAGACGGCGGGGATGAATTGGAAGTTCGGATTTTTTTCGTAGAGGGAGAGCCAGAAGTCAAAGTCTTCGCCGGCGATTCGGTTCAGAACACGGGAAAAACCGCCGATGCGCAGCCCCATGGTTTTCCGGAAGAGGGAGGTTACGGGAATCCCGCCATGGGTGATAAAGGCGGCATGGTTGAATGTTTCCCAATGCAGGGCTTTCTGCCCGCTGGGTTCTTCGCCGTCCTGAAAAACACAGAAGTCGCCGGTTACCACGCAGGTGTCTGGGCGGCGGGCAAAGAGTGCCATGGCGGAGGCCAGATAATCCGGCGCAATGCGGTCATCGCCATCCAGAAAGAGAATGAACTCGCCGTTGGCTTCGTGCAGTCCGCGGTTGCGGGTAAGCGAAACCCCTTGGTTGCGCTGATGGAATAAGCGAGTTTTCGGGAAACGGGCTTCCAACCCGTCAAAGGCTGCAATGGTTGCGGGGTCGGTAGAACCATCGTCATAGACTAGGATCTCGAGAGATTTCCAGGTGGAGTCCAAGATGCTCTGGATGGCTTCGTGCAGCCATTGTCCCTGATTATAACAGGTGATGATTACGGAAACGAGCGGTTCGGGCGTATTTGCAGCAGATTCAGGCGCGGGTGCACAGGTTTTTGTATTCATGCGGGGTCATGGGGTTTCAATAAGTTTGCGTGCAATGGCATCCAGCCGCATCCGTTCAGGGATGTGATGCTGATAGGTCTTGAGCGCGTCAAGGGCGCGTTGAAGGCCGTCGCAGATGGAGGCTTCCGTATTGTCGCAGGTGAGATAGCGCCCAAACGCTTCCAGATAGCGCCGGCAATAAGCGCCGTGCACGCCATCGCTGATATAGAGGATCGGCTTATGGTAGGAGGCGTAGTAAAAGACTTTTCCTGCGGGGATGGTCATTCCGCAGTGGGCGCCCAGGCACAGAAGAATGTCGCATTGTGCTTCAAGCTGCTCGACTTCATCAACGGGGCGGCGGCCGGGCAGGACGTCCAAATTGGGGTAGGCGGCCGGATCGATTACAACATCCGAGTCTCCCCGCAGGATGAAGCGGGCGTCTGGGAAGTGCCGAAGCGCAGCAAGAAGCGGTTCAATATTCCGCACATTTCGCTGGTAAGCACCGAAGAGGCCGATGGTAACCTGCGGGTTATGCGGTTGAAAGGCATCGAGTTTGTGCTCGATATATCCCACGTCGCTCCAGGTCATTTTATGGGCGAATTGCGGATGCAGTTTTTGCTCCATTTCACAGAGCAGGGGATAGCAGAAAACCGCTTTGTCGGCTTGAGCGAGCAGTCGGTGCTCCCAGAGTTTGTGAAGGAACCGCCGCCAGGGAATGTCCTCCAGGCGGTCGCAGGCGCCAATGGAGAGCGGGTCTGTCCAGAACTGAATCAGACGCGGCGGCCGCGGCGCGGTGCGTTTCATCAGCTTGTGCACATCGCATCCGAGCCGCCCGGAGAAGACCGGCGGAATGAAGGATAGAATGGTCGTGTAGCGGCCGCCCGTCAACAGGCGGCGCAACGCGCGCAGGGAGTAAGGCCGCCAAAATCCGTCTTTGAAGAAGTGGATATAGAAGGAGTAGAGCAGGCGGAGTGATGCGGTGCGTGCGCAGAGCTTGGCGAGGAGGCTTGTCCCAAGCGGGAGAATGTAAACCCTTCGGAATCGATGCCCATAGGTGGCCTTAAAGAACGCTGCCTCATGTTTCGGCCCGCAGAAAAGGGCGTCTGCCGGGAAGTCGCACAGGCTCAGCCCATGGAAAACCGTCCCGCTCATAAGCAGATTGGAGTCAATCTGGCGCGTGGCATATACACAAAGAACATCCTGCGGCATGCGGTTCTCCTGAAGGATTGAACAGGTGGCTGAACGGTCTTATATCATAACATAAGCCATAACATCGGTTGGAACATTAGTTCCCGTGGCGGAAGTGCCGCGGCCGATCGCCGGTCGAGGCGTTGGGCATTCTTTCGGCGCGGACGCCCCTTCGCGCCGGAAGGGAAAGGCGTGTGAACCCGCCCCGGCTTTGGGGTGAACTCGGGGCGGGGACGGGGCAGATCCGCCCCGGGTTGGTCTTGCCCCCGGCGCGGGGCGGTTCCTTTAGGATCTGGGGGCGGCAAAGCTTCAGGGCGGCTGAAAGGGATCGGGTGGCGGCAATACATCATCAATAAAGGGTGCGTTTGAGAGGGGGGGCAACCCGGGGCTGCTGGCAAACACATGGGCTGGCGTCATCACGCTCGGCTGGAAGAGGAACGCTTGACAAGCGGATGCGGGATGGGGTATCTTGAAGATATCGGTAGGGTGTATCAAGCTGGTGGTATGGAAGTGCGCCATTGGCGCATGGAAGGAGGAATCGTGGTGAAACGGCTTTGTCTTGTGGTTTGTGCGGCGCTGATGGCCGCCTCCTGTGCGCTGGCGGCGGAGATTACCTCGGTCAAGGCGCGTCAGCGCTACCCTTGGAATGGGCTGGTGGATATTGACGTGACGGTGAAAGACGCAGCGGGCGCGCTAGCCGCATCGCCGGGGCGGTATAGCTTCCGCGTGTCGGCGTGCGATGAGGCCTCCGGTCAGACGGTTCTCGCCACGGATGATGCGCTGGAGATGGCGGCACCGACGGCCGGGGAACAGCGGCTGGTTTGGAATCTTGCCAAAAATGCACCCGCGCTCAAGACGGATCGGCTCGTTTTTCAGGTGGAGCTGCGGCGGGTCTCGGGCGCGCTGCCCCTCTATTGGGTGGTGGATCTGAGCGGCGGCCCCACCGCGGAGCGTTACCCCATGACGGCGCTGGATGCGCCGCCCCCGGGCGGGTGGTCAGACCTCTTCAAAACCTCCCGCCTCGTCTTGCGGCGGATAGACCCCGGCACCTTCATCATGGGGCAGACGCCCGAAGAAGTGGTGCGGGATGTGGTGAGCGATTCGGAAACGCCTCATCGGGTCACGTTGACGCAGTTCTATTATATCGGCGTTTTCGAAATCACGCGGAGCCAGTGGGAGCTGGTCATGGGGAAGACGAAGGATCCTTATACGGGGGGGATGGCGTCTTATGCTTCGTCACCGCTGCCGAAGGAGGGTATCTCCTATGATGACATCTGCGGAACAACGGTTGGGGCGGCCTGGCCGGAGCAGGACGGGGTGGATGCCGAGAGCTTTCTGGGCAAGCTCCGCGCCAAAACCGGCGGAGCACGTTTTGACCTCCCCACCGAGGCGCAGTGGGAATATGCCTGCCGCGCCGGCACCCGAACGGCACTCAATAGCGGAAAACCCCTCACAA
>ERZ808286.1389-NODE-1389-length-12169-cov-2.897557_pt1 | contig 12169 bp, 9 predicted proteins | sample MGYA00521276_ERZ808286 | MGnify/ENA primary metagenome ERZ808286 (study PRJEB31516, sample SAMN03275607) | gut metagenome | biome: mammalia-associated habitat; material: feces | host: Papio cynocephalus | place: Kenya | collected 2012-08-01 ... | reverse complement strand
TAATGCTTGCATATACCAAGAAATATCTTTATATTTGCAACAAGAAAAAAAAAGATTGTTTGACAGGATTCGTTGGAACTCTATAAAAATTAGCAAATTGGTTTTTCCATGCGAGGAAATGATTAGGTGCGGAAATCCGCACCTTTTTTGTTGTATGAATGAAGCTTTTGGACTTGCAAGAGATTATTTTAACCATACATTCGGAACTTTAGTCTTTTTTTAATTTATCACGCAAACATTTGGTACATTAGAACAATTTTATGTATATTTGCACATGACATGAAAATGTTATAGATGTTAACGATACCAACACGGAAACATGTAATGACATTTTAAATAGTAATAATTAAAACCTAATTTAATCATGAGTAGAAAACCATTGAATGCAAAACTCTTTTCAGCATTGCTTATGGCAGGAGCTTTAGTTGTTACCGGATGCTCCTACAGCGACTACGACTTCGACCAGATTGATGCAACAATTGGAATTGGAGGCGACGGACTGGAAATTCCTGCAAGTACAACGGAAAACATTAAACTCAAGGACGTTCTCGACCTTGAAGAAAACGGCAGTGTGGTGGAGGATGCTTCAACACACGATTACGTGTTCCGCCAGAACGGAGATCCGATTAATCCTGTCGTTGTGAATATCAACAAAATCCACGTTGCAAAACAGCACGGCGAGTCATTGCCGTTTGCATTCAATATACCGTCGGCTGCCAAGGGGCAACGGAGAGCCTACGGATCGGTTACGGCTGATGCTGACATATACGAATTTACTTATAATGGCGACAAGCCGAAAGAGGTGCTCGACATCGTTTCTGCCGACGCATCTACAACTCTGTCGCTTAATGTTCCGCTGCAGAGCATAAGCAGTGTGGTAAGCGAGCTGCAGACGGTGGAGATTACTCTGCCCGACTATATCTCGTTTGACGTGGCAACATATTCGCAGAAACCTACGCGTAATGGGTCTACACTCGTGTTCAACAATGTTCCGACGAACAAGGCATTGCAGGTAAGCGTGAATGTTACGAAGCTCGACTTTACAAAGACTGCCACTGCTAAGAACCAGATTAAGATTGCGGGCGACAAGATAAACATTAAAGGTACGGTTCACATCAAGGCTAACGGAGCAATAACAAATATTCCGTCGACAACTCTTAATCCTATTTATGCCGAGTTCAGTATGGCAGACTTCACCATCAACGCTGCAACTGGAAAGTTCGACCCGGAGATTAAGCTCAACGAAGGACTGGGAAGTGCTAAAATCACGGGTATTCCGGATTTCCTGCAAGATAAAAATGTGAAAGTGGATCTATATAACCCGGAGATTCTGCTCACTATCGGCAACGACATGGAGGCTGACGGAACTATCTATGGCAAGATTATCTCGAAAAAGAACGGTGCAGTTATCAACACTATCAACAATATTGTGATTCCGATGGAAGGAAACACCATGAACAAGGTTTGCATCAACCGTACGGGTGCTGCGCACGCCGGATACACCGTTGTTGCCGTACCGGAACTGTCGAAGGCGATAGAGACAATACCTGACGAGATAACCTTCGAGGCTACAGCAAAGGCTAACTCTAACAAGCAAATCACTTTCCAGCTCGGACATGACTATCATATCACACCAGCCTACTCTATCGATGCTCCGCTGGCTTTTGCAGAGAATGCAGAGATTGTATATAAAGACACGCTCGACGGATGGAACGACGACATTAAGGATATGGAACTTGCTACAGATGCTTATATCAGTGCTACGGCAACTGTAGAAAATGGTGTTCCGGCTTATCTCACTTTGGATGCGTCACCGGTTGATGTAAACAAAAATAATGTTGAAGGAATATCTATTGAATTGGTAAAGAAAGACGTGGCCGCATCGACAAACGGTGTTGACAAGGTGTCTTCTCCAATAGAGATAAAGATTACGCAGACTGCAAAAGGGGCGATGAAAAAGCTCGACGGTATCTTAATCACCGTTGCCGGAAAGGCTAAACAGGGCGACACTGCCGTTACGGGCATCACTCTGAATGCAGAGAACCACACTCTGAAGGTCAACGACATTAAGATAAAGATTGTGGGTAAGGTGATAGGCGACTTTAATTAATCCAATACATTTTAGACTATTATGAAATACAGATATAACAAACATATTCTTGCTGCTGCCATGCTTATAGCTGGCAGTGCAGCAACGGCGCAGACTCTTAACTCGGCTTACTTCACCGACCAGTATGCTTTTCGCCACACCATGAACCCGGCTTACGACAACGAGCAGAGTTTCGTTTCTATTCCTCTTCTCGGCAATATCAACGCCAATATGCACGGTAACTTCGGATACGAGGATGTAGTGATGAAGAATCCAATGTATGACGGAACGAACAAGAAGATGACTACGTTCATGAACCCGTATATCTCTGATTCTAAGGCTCTCGACGGATTTTCTACCGGCAATAACCGCATGACGGGAGATGTTAATCTCACTATACTATCGGCTGGTTTCAAGGGCTTTGGCGGATATAACACTATCGAACTTAATTCTAAGACGTCTGTGGGAATGAGCCTTCCGTATGAACTCTTTGAGTTTGCACGCAACACGGGCAACAAGACTTACGACATCGGCGATATCAATGCTCATGCTCAGTCGTATGTGGAACTGGCTTTCGGCCATTCTCATAAAATCAACGACAAGCTGCGCATCGGTGCTAAGCTGAAGTTCTTGTTCGGTGTTGCACGCGCCGACTTCCAGTTTAAGGACGTGAAGGCAGACCTCTCGGCGCCTGACAAATGGACGGTTTCGGGTGATGCCCAGCTCGATGTGTCGATGATGGGATTTGCCTATAAGACAAAGACTAAGGAATACAAGAGTGAAATCTCTGGAACGTATGAGCAGATTGATGATATTGATGTTGATGGTGCCGGTATAGGCGGCTTCGGTATGGCTGCCGACCTGGGAGCTATATACAAGATAAACGACGACTGGACGGTTAGCGCCTCGGTGCTCGATCTCGGATTTATCAGTTGGAAAGAGAATGCCAGAGCTGCAAACAAGGAGAAGAGCTTCGAGTTCAACGGATTCCACGACGTATCGGTAAAGAAAGACCACGGCTCGACGATAGATGACCAGAGCGACAAGTACAGCGATCAGATTGCCGACTTTGTAAATCTTCAGAAGCAAAGCGAAGGCGGTAGCAGAACCACCGGTATCGGTGCTACGGTTAATGTTGGCTGCGAATATACTTTGCCTGTTTATCGCAAACTTTCTTTCGGACTCTTGAGCAGTACGCGCATTAAGGGGGAATATTCATGGACTGAAGGTAGACTGAGTGCCAATTGGAAGCCTCTGAAGTGGCTCGACGGAGGCATAAACTTCGCCGTAAACAGTTTCACGGCAAGTATGGGTTATGTTCTCAACATTCATCCTAAGGGCTATAATTTCTTCATCGGTATGGATCATATCCTGGGCAAGACGAGCAAGGAATGCATACCGCTCAGTTCTAATGCCAATATAGCAATGGGTATGAGCATTACTTGGTAATGCCTGTAGTTCGTGCTACTATTATAAAAATAACGAGTCCGCTCGCAAACTAAGCGAGCGGACTCGTTATTTTTTTACTCCTCTAAATCCGGAAGCCATAATATTTTATGGACTTTCGGATTTAGAAGTTAAGCTTAATTTATAGTTTATTTACTTTCATCTTTCTTATAGTTGTCGAGTCCCTCCTGCAGGAAATGCAGATAGTCGTCAACGTCTTCCTTATATGAGAACGAACGGCTCAAAGGATTTCCTTCGGCATCGAGAGTTACATAGAACGGCTGCGCAAGGGCACCGAACTTACTCTGCTGCAGGTAACTCCATTTATCGCCCACAGTACGCAAGGTACGCTTCTGTCCGTTTACCGTTACCTCAATCGGCTTTGCAAGCGGTTGTTTGTCGTCTACATAAAGCGAAATGAGGATATAATCATCGTTCAACTTCTCTGCCACACGAGGATCGGTCCATACGGCTGCCTCCATCTTGCGGCAGTTTACGCAACCGAAGCCGGTGAAGTCTATCAATACTGGTTTGCCCTGAGCGGCAGCGGCAGCCATACCCTCCTCGTATGAGGTATATTTCGGCTTTATCTCATTGGTGTTAAGATTGAAGTCCTGAGTGTTGATTGGCGGAGCAAAAGCACCTACTGCCTTACATGGTGCGCCCCACAAGCCAGGCACCATATATATTGCGAAGGCAAACGACACGAGGCCCATCATTACGCATGGCACTGGCATTGGTTTGCTCTCGCCCATAACGACGTCGCTTTGGAACTTTAGCTTGCCGATAAGATACAGGCCGAGCAGGAAGAAGATGGCTATCCAGAGTGCGAGGAAGGTCTCACGGTCGAGGATATGCCATCCGTAGGCGAGGTCGGCTACCGACAGGAACTTGAGCGAGAAGGCGAGTTCGACGAAACCGAGGGTTACCTTCAGCGTGTTCATCCACGAGCCAGACTTTGGAGCTGACTTGAGCCATGCCGGAAACATGGCGAAGAGTGTGAACGGCAGAGCCAAGGCTACGGAGAATCCGAGCATACCGACTGCAGGAGCGGCGATATTACCGGATGTGGAGAATTCGGCAAGGAGGAGTCCGATGATTGGTGCCGTACATGAGAACGACACGAGGACGAGAGTAAATGCCATAAGGAAGATAGACACCAATCCGCTGGTTGCCGATGCCTTGTTGTCTACGGAGTTTGTCCATTTCGACGGCAGTTCCAGTTCGAACCAACCAAAGAACGACACGGCGAAGACTACCAGAACAAGGAATATGATGATGTTAAAGACGGCATTTGTAGACAGACTGTTCAGTCCGTTACCACCTGAAATCAATGTTATCAGGAATCCGAGCAATACATAAATCACAATAATCGAGATACCGTATGTTATGGCATCGCGAATACCCTTCTTCTTGTCCTTGTTGCGCTTCAGGAAGAAGCTTACAGTCATAGGAATGATAGGCCATATGCAAGGCATGAGCACGGCAAGCAAACCGCCTACGAAGCCCATTACAAGAATATACCAAAGTGAGTGTGAAGCGTTACCACCGTCCTGAAAAGCCTTCAACTCGTTTATTACCGGTTTCCACAAGTTGCCATCGCTCGCTACGGCAGCGGTGTCTACACTTGCCGAATCTCCGGGAACGGCAGCAGCCACGGCAGCCGTATCAGCAGCAGCCTCATCGGTTGTCTCTTCCTGAGCCTCTGGAGCGTCGGCAGGACCGTTGCCTTTATACGAGAACTCTACTGACGTAGGCGGCATACAGCCGGTGTCGTTGCAAGCGCCATACTCCAAGTAGCCCTTTACATTATAAGTCTTGCCCGTAATCTTGTAACGCTGAACGAAGGTTACGCTATTTTCGAAATAGCGGAGTTGCATACCGAAAATCTGGTCGTACTCCTTTATTTCCTTACCCTTAGCCTGTAGTTTACCTACGGCTTTCACACCCTCAGCCTTCTCCGTTGTAATAGTGGCAGGGATTGGTCCGTCGGCAGGGATGTTCGGGGCATAGACGTGCCAGCCGGCAGCTATCTTTCCCTTGAAGATTACATCCACCTCCGTATCGGAGACCTGTTTCTGACTAACGGTGAAGTGCACCGGATTGCCCTGTGCCCACATTACTATGGACAGAAGCATCATCAAGGTGGTCAGAAGCACCTTCTTTGTTGTTGATTCTTTCATCTTATTATTTTGTTTTATCTTTTGGAAAGGTTTGATGGGAGAAATGGGAGAACTGAGAGTTATGGGAGAAATAATCCCTATTCCATAATCCATAATCCCTAATCTCTATTCCCTAATCTCTATTTTCTCACTCCCTTGTGTGTCATGATATCCAGTACGAACCTGTCGGTATCGTCCATGCCGCGGCTTCCGATTGCGGTAAGGTTGCGAATGCTCTGGTCCACATCATCATCGATAATACCCTCGACGGAAGTAACATATTTGTGCTGCATGGCAAGCATGGCACTCAATACGGCGGTGCTGACACCTGTAGTCAACTTCAAAGCACAGCTCGGTTTGGCGCCGTCGCAAATCATACCCGTGAGGTTGGCTATCATATTCTTCACCGCAAAGGAAATCTGCTCGTAAGTACCGCCCATGAGATATGTTATGCCACAACTGCTGCCTGTACTTGCGACAACGCAACCGCATAGTGCCGACAAAGTACCAAGGTTCTGCTTGATGTATATCGCCGTAAGGTTGCTCATCACAAGAGCTCGGATAAGCTCCTCCTCCGTGTTATGGTTCTCCTTGGCAAAGACAACGACTGGCATTGTTGTGCAGATACCTTGATTACCACTACCGCTATTACTCATAACAGGTATCATGGCACCCGCCATTCGGGCATCACAGGCACAACTCGTTGCCGACAGAATGCGCGAGAAGATGCTCTCGCCCATTATACCATGACCCAGCGGACTGCAGAGGGTCTTACCCAATTCATGACCGTAATTTTCGCGAAGTCCTGCTTCGGCAGCAGCCTCGTTCAGACGTTTCGCTTCAAGGATAAAACGTAGATCATCAAGATCAGCGGTATGGGCAAACTCATATACTTTATGAAGGGATAGCTTTATGTCATCATCTTCGGCCTCAGAAGAAGAAGAAGAAGCGGCACAAGCCTCAACATTGAGCATGACATCATCATTATGGCGCAGATACACAAAATGTGTATGCTCACTCTTTATCCTTGCCTCTGACTCGTCGCCATCGACAGAACAGACAACATCGATATAGAGTTTATCAGGATCATCATGTTCAAGAGTAATATGGATACGGTTTTCTGCAATATATGCTTTTCCTTCTTCTACATTCGCTTTTGTGCAGTCGCGCAGTACTTCGAGCTGCAAATCCGGCTTACCGGCAAGCGCACCAAGAGCAATAGCAATAGGCAAACCAACCATTCCAGTGCCGGGAATGCCTACTCCCATGGCATTCTTAAAGATATTGGCACTCAATTTAACCTCTATATGTTCCGGTTTGCGACCAAGCAATGCAGTAGCTTTAGCAACACAAAGAGCCACGGCAATCGGTTCTGTACAACCAATGGCGGGCACCACTTGACGGTGCATCAGCTCAAGGATTGCTTTCTTCTCTGAAGGTGTTATCATAATGGTGTTAATATAGTGATATTATATATAATGTGCAAAATTAGGCATAAAAACACTAACTAACATGCTTTTTACCATTTTTTTGTTTTTACATTCGAAAATAATTACTACCTTTGCCACGGAAAAACAAAAAGACGGTATAACAGGTAATGGATTTCGGTATAATGGCTACCGAAATCCATTATCTTATTGTACCGCGAGAAACATTATAAACATAAAGAAAGGATTTAAAAAATTATGGCTTACATGTCACAAGAGGGCTACGACAAGATGGTAGCCGAACTGAAACGTTTGGAAAGTGTAGAGCGTCCGAAGGCGTCTGCCGCAATCGCAGAAGCTGCTGACAAGGGCGATTTGAGTGAAAATTCTGAGTATGATGCCGCTAAGGAGGCTCAGGCTCATCTTGAGGATAAGATTAACCAGTTGAAACGCTCCATCTCGGAGGCTAAAATCGTGGATGTATCACGTTTGAGCACCGATGCCGTACAGATCCTCTCGAAGGTGGAGATGACTAACCTCACAACTAAGGCTAAGATGACTTACACCATCGTGAGCGAGAGCGAAGCTAACCTGAAGGAAGGTAAGATTTCTATCAAGACTCCTATCGCTCAGGGGTTGCTCAACAAGAAGGTGGGCGACGAGGTGGAAATTAAGATTCCACGCGGTGTTATCAAACTGAGAATTGACAAAATTACTGTAGAGTAATTTTAATTAAGAGTTTAGAGTTTAGAATGTATAGTTGTCGGCTTCGCCGATTAAGAATTGAAAATTAAGAATTTGTTAATGGAAATTCCAAATCCAGCAACTCTAAATTCTCAACTCTAAACTCTCAACAACTCTTAATTCGCAAACTCTAAATCGCAGCGAAGCGAGAATAACTCTAAATTCTTAACTCTAAATTCAAAATTATAACTATGGATATATTTTCAAAGATTGCAGCCGGTGAGATACCGAGCTGGAAATGCGCCGAGAACGACAAGTTCTATGCTTTTCTCGACATCAACCCTCTGGTGAAGGGACATACATTGGTTATTCCTCGCCGCGAGGTGGACTACTATTTCGACATGACCGACGAGGAGATTGCCGAAATGGCTGTGTTTGCAAAGAAAGTTGCCGTAGCTATCAAGAACGCCTTCCCTTGTCGCAAGGTCGGCATGGCTGTATTGGGTCTTGAAGTTGCCCACGCTCATGTTCACCTCGTTCCTATGCAGAGCGAGAAGGACATGCTCTTCTCCAACCCTAAGCTGAAACTCTCTGACGAGGAGTTTAAAGAGATTTCAGAGAAGATTTATGGGGAGTTCAAGAAGCTGTAAACAGCAAACTCATAAAATATAAAAAATCGTGGATGAGCCAAATTGTGGCATGCATCCCCGATTTTTTTTCTTCGATATATTCAAGTTTCTGTTTTAAACGCAACTTGAATATTATTATTATTCTACTTCACAAACTTCTTGCCGTTCATGATATATACATTCTTCTTTGCGGCATTGGATATCTGCTGACCGTTAAGATTATACATCTTGCCGTTTTTGATGGCAACGGTAGTAGTGGCAACATTTTCAATACCGTCGGTGAGCTTCTTGTATTTAAAGGTTACGTTGGCAAGAATCTGTTTATTCTTTCCTTTGGCATCAACATCCGATGTAGTAATGTTAGAATTGTCGAAGGTTAGTTTGATGCTCTTCTTCGCCTCAAAGCCTTCGATTTTCTTCGTCACGGCGTTCTGTCCTGCCGTTCCTCCGGGGAACACCACGTCGGCATCAAGGATAGAACTTTCGCTCTCGTCGATGAACATGCCATTCATGATGATGGAACGGTCGGCGGTGGTAGAGGCATTGTTGCTGTAGCCCTCTATCGTGAGACCGATTATCTCATAGCCCTCGTTTACAGAGAAGGTAAGACTCTCACCGTTGTTGTTCGTACGGATTTTGATATATCCGTTTGACGTGCTGGCGGTAATCTCGCCATGCTCACCTGCGGTGTAGCAAGTGCCAGTTACAATACCCTTGTCCTCTGCAGGCAGTTTAAGTCCCTCTTCACCCTCGTCGGCAGGTTCAGGTTTTGCAGACGGCTCCGGTGTATGGTTCTTAGTCTGTGTCTGGTATGTTGCACCGTCAATGCCAAGATAGTCAGGCAGGTAGTAGCCTAAGTGTGGCGGCTGGTTGTAAGATGAGTTCTGCCATACTATGCCCATACGATAAACATGGTCTTCCATCAGGCAAGGCACCTTGTATTTGGTAGGCTCCGGTGTGGAATAAACGAGAATCTTGCAGGTTGGCGAAACATAGTCGTCTTCGTGCTGGAACATTATCAGTTCCTCGCGCCAGTCGCCGAGCAGGTCGGCTTGCAGACAAGGCGTAGCCTTTGTCGTGTTGCACGACTGTGGCTGTCCGTAGTCAGCAAACTCCTGGAAGGTTGCGATATTTCCGCTTGCGGTGTTGAAGTTTCTGATGCGCGGTGCACTCTTGCCTGTTGCAGAGTCGTAGCGTCCGTCGAAAGTCTGGTCGTAAGGGTCGCCGGTCCAGTAGATGCGGAAGTTGGTATCCGACTTCTTTGCGAGCACCAGCTTTCCCGTTGCACAGTCGTAAGTATTACCATCGGCACTCGACCAGAACTCGAATCCACGGTTGGCGGGGATAAAATCAGCAGCCAGTCCACGACCGTTGTCGCCGGAGCTCGTAGCCGAAACGAGCAGTTCGCCAGTCGTTGCATCATGCACGTCATATCCATACTGTCCCTCCTCGTGAGGCATCATAACTTCCAGTCCGGGGCGGTCAGGACAGAGGTCAGTAAGATGGATAGCGTCGCCGTGTCCCTTTCCTGTAGAGCAGAGTAGCTGTCCGTCGTGGGCGATGGTGGCTGCGCCGATACAAATCTCGTCATAGCCATCAGTATTAACATCGCCAACAGATATGCCATGCACACCCTGTCCGAAACTTGAAGAGCCGGTGCCGGAGTGCAAAACGCTACCATTGGCATCGAGAGTCTCCCATTTGCCGCTGAGTCCCTTGTGTAGCCAACGTGTAGAGAGTTGCTTGCCGTTCCAGTCTACAGCCCATAGGAAACAGTTTTTGTAATATCCGCGCTGGAAGATGGCAGTAGGCAGTTTGTCGAGTCCGTCGAGATAAGCCACTGCAGCATTGAAACGTTCCGAGCGGTTGCAGTTGCTGTCGCCGAAGAACGAGTTGGCGTCTGTAGCAGCAGTTGGGAAATCCACTCCCGAACGGCTTGGCGAATACCATATGGTGTTCATTGCCGCTCCAGTCTCACCGTTGAACACGGTGAGGAACTCCTCGCCGCCGGTAACGAGTCCGCTGCCGTTTACATACGTCTTCGAGTTGTCCACCGCCTTAATTTTCGCGTCGCCAGCCTCGGTAACGTAGTTGCCGTTGCCGTCGGTAGAACCAGGAGCCGTCTTGCACACAAGTTCCGCCTTGCCGTCACCGTCGAGGTCGTAGACAACCATCTGTATGGTATGGTTTCCGGAACGCACATTGAAGCCGATGTTTATGTCCTTTTTCCACAGCGGCGTACCATCCATCTTGTATGCACTGATGATGCAAGGCGAAGAATATCCGTTCTTCGCCCCACTGTCGCGCTGATTGTCGGGCATCCACTTGAGAATAAGCTCATAGTTACCGTCGCCGTCAACATCGCCCACAGCCATATCGTCGGGGCGATAGCGTCCAGTGGTGTTTCCGCTCTTAATAGCAGCCGGGCGCTTCACGTCGAAGCTCGTGAACATATTGTCCCAAGCCTTTACCTCGCTCGTTTCTCCGGCAGAGGTTACCACTTTATACGTATCACCCGGCTTTCCTTCCTTGTCGAGCCAGTTGGTAACATCGCTGATGGCAGTTGCCACCTTCGTACCGTTGCGGTAAACATCAAACGTCAGTTCCTTTGGGTCGCTCGTCAGCGAGCGCCACGAAACGAGAATTCCCTCACTTGTCTTAACCGCCACTGGAGCACGGTTAAGCTTTTCATTTACTTGTTGTGCCGAAGCCGACAGGGTGAGTCCTGTCAGGGCAGCGGCAAAGAGTAGTCTTTTCTTCATATATATAGCTTTGTTTTAGTTTGATAGATAATCACGCCATACAAGGCATTTTCTTTAGTGCATGCAAATGTACATCTTTTCCTCAAGAAAAAGAAACAAAAGAGTAAAGTCTGACAGTTAAAAACAAACTTTCCCTCATATTTGGATTATCTTACCCCTTTCTCCCGAAGTCGACAGGCACCTCGCCCCACCGTTTCGTTTTCCATTTTTTAACTTTTCTTTATGCAGGCTGAAACATAATACGGGGATAGCACAGCTAAAAGTCGTTTTTTTTTCAACTTTTAGCTGTACTATCGGCTTATTTTGTATATTTGCAACAAAATAAAAATGATATGGGCAATACAAAAGACATTATAATAGGTAGAGAAAAAGAGCAAGCTCTCATCCAAGAATACTACGAATCCCCAAAGGCAGAACTCGTAGCCATATATGGGCGTAGACGTGTTGGCAAGACCTATCTTATTAAGTCATACTTTAACCAACAGTTTGACTTCTACTTTACAGGTTCGTTCGAAACTCCAAAATCCACACTATTACGATTGTTTCAAACACAACTTGAACGGTATTCGGGTGAAAAGAGAAAGAAGCCTCAAGATTGGTTTGAAGCTTTCGAACAATTGCGCGACTATCTTTCCTCACTCGATAAAGAACGCATTGTTATTTTCTTGGACGAACTTCCATGGATGGACACTCCAAAATCCAATTTCATACAAGCCTTCAGCTATTTTTGGAACAGCTGGGCAAGTACTGTTCATGGAATGAAATTGTTTGTATGCGGTTCTGCCACCACATGGATGCTATCCAAACTGATTGGAGACAAGGGCGGCATGCACGGACGCGTAAATCGACAGATATATCTGCGTCCCTTTAACCTGCATGAAACGGAATTGTTCCTCCGTAGCAAGAATATAGACTGGACAAGGTTGCAGATAGCACAAATTTATATGGTCATGGGAGGCATACCATACTA
>ERZ808286.1376-NODE-1376-length-12226-cov-5.574234_pt1 | contig 12226 bp, 10 predicted proteins | sample MGYA00521276_ERZ808286 | MGnify/ENA primary metagenome ERZ808286 (study PRJEB31516, sample SAMN03275607) | gut metagenome | biome: mammalia-associated habitat; material: feces | host: Papio cynocephalus | place: Kenya | collected 2012-08-01 ... | reverse complement strand
AAAATCCGGTGCGGAAGCACAACCTGCTCGCAATCCACGACGGTCGCCGCAAAAAAACGCGGAGCAAGAAAAAAAAGAACCACAGAAATCAGAAAAATTCTTCTCATCAGAAAACTATCTCCAGAAAATCATGCTTTTCCCGAAACCGCGCGCATCAGAACTTTAAGAGGATCATCGTCCGTATGTATCACAAAAGGCGCCGCGCCGTATCTCAGGCAGCAGTTTCTCCAGTTCTGAACCGACACGGCGTTCCTTTTTTCCCATTCTCCGGCAAAAAGCGGAGACGAGGACGGAAGCATGGTCGTAAAACCTGATTCGCAGTCAGTAAAAAGCGACGTACCGAGCCGCGGAAGCCGTTCATCCCACGGATCCGTAATCCTAAGGGCAATCACATCGTTCTTATGGGCAAGGGCTGCCAGCGGACGGTTCCAGCCCGCGCTCCTGAAATCGGAAATGACAAACACAAGCGAACGTTTTTTAAGCAGCCGGGATGCGCACGCAAGCGCCGCCGGAAGAGCTGATCCGCGGACGGCTTTCTCCGGAACGGAATCAAGCTTTGAAAGCAGAAGAAGCGTGCGCGGCCGGCCGGATTCAGGCGGACAGGAAAAATAGACTCCACCGTCAAAAAAAGCGGCTCCAAGCGGACATCCGCATGACTCCGCGGCGACGGCAAGAAGCGCAGCGGACTCCGTGGCGGAACGGAATTTTGAGACAGAATCCGTGGCGGCACGCATCGAGACTGATGTGTCCACAACCAGAAAAACCTGAAGCTCCCTGTCCTCCTCAAACACCTTGACGTAGGGGCGTCCCATTCTTGCGGTCACATTCCAGTCGATCGAGCGGACATCATCTCCCCTGATATATTCCCTGACTCCGGAAAATTCTATGCCCTGTCCCCTGTAAAGCGAGCGGAAATTTCCGCTTTTCATGCTGTCGGCAAGTCCTGACGCATGAAGCCTGAGAAAGGAGGCCTTTTTTTCGACGGAATCCGTTTTCCGCAAAGATGAGTCCCGCATCTGCCCTATGGAACCGGAACAAAATCCAGAATTTTTGAGATTATGTCATCGGCGGAAACATTGTCCGCAGAAGCCTCGTAAGAAAGCACAATCCTGTGGCGGAGCACATTCGCGGCGACGGATTTTATGTCTTCGGGAAGAACAAACGTCCGCCCCTCAAAAAGAGCGGCCGTTCTGGCGCACCGGAGCATTGCGATTCCGGCTCTGGGCGACGCGCCGAATGTTATATATCCTGTTATGTCATTTGAATTCTGTGCCGCTCCGGGTTTTCCGCGTGAATTTCCAGGACGCGTCACCTCAAGAATTGAAACAATATATTCAATAAGCCTGTCATCGCATATCACGTTCTCCGAGGCCTCACGCAACTTCCTTATATCGGACGTGGAAATCACCTTTTTGACAGGAACGGACGGCGCGTTTCCGGCGGTCCTCACAATGGCAAGCTCCTCCGCGGCGGAAGGATATTTTACAAGCAGCTTCACAAGGAAACGATCCAGCTCCGCCTCCGGAAGAGGATACGTGCCTTCCTGCTCCACCGGATTCTGTGTGGCAAGCACAAAAAAATTTTCCGGCAGCCTCAGCGTCTCATCGCCTATCGTGACCTGCCGCTCCTCCATGGCCTCAAGCATGGCGGACTGGACTTTTGCGGGCGCGCGGTTTATCTCGTCGGCAAGAACGACATCGGAAAAGACAGGCCCTTTGCGGACGGAGAATTTTCCGGAATTCTGCTCGTATATAAGGGTTCCGGTCACGTCAGCCGGAAGAAGATCCGGCGTAAACTGAATCCGCCGGAATTCAAGACCAAGCATATCGGCGAAAGTCCTGACGGCAAGCGTCTTCGCAAGCCCCGGAACACCTTCCACAAGGATGTGGCCGCCCGAAATGAACGCATTCAGGATGTCCTGCACAAGTTTTTCCTGACCGACAAGCCTTTTTGAAGCTTCCGTCCTGCATTTTCCGGCAAGACCGCGGCAATATTCAACATCAATTTCTGCGGACATAACTTTTCTCCATCAGGAAATATTATTTTACCGTCGTCCAGAGCGAGGACGGCACATTCGGATTCACATTTTTTATCCGGAACAGCTCCGGCAGATTCACGAATTCGTAGCCGAGGCGTTTCAGCTCCGGAATCACGGCATCCACAGCCTGAACCGTAGCGCCGTTTCCCTCCATGACATGAAGAAGGACAATCTGTCCGTCCTCCGCAGAATTCAGAATCCGCTCAATCCTCTGCTCAGCCGTCACCTCCGGCAGCCAGTCCTCACAGCCCTGGCCGCAGATGAACGGAACTTTTATCGCCCTGTACATATTTCCACCGATACTGATGTACGGCGGACGGAAGAATTCCGCTTTTTTTCCGGTATATTTTTCTATAAGCGCATCGGTCTTCTCATATTCATCCCGGATTGTCTCAACGTCCATCTTCGACATATCCGAATGTGTGAACGAATGGTTCTGGATGTCGCAGCCCATTGCGTCCGCACGTCTGACCACAGCCTCAGTGGACGCGTCAAACTTGTTTCCGACAAGAAAAAACGAGGCCGTAACTCCGTGGCGCTCAAGAACATCAAGCATATCCGACATGATGTCGGAAGTCGGGCCGTCGTCAAATGAAAGTGTTATATATTTCTTTTCCATAAATTTTCTTCCGTTTTATCCATATATATAAGTTTCCGGACATATTCCCGTGAACTATCTGAGCGTTCTGACTCCGTCTCCGCTTGAGCAGGAGAAGAAGCTGCCCTCATGACCTATCGCCGCGGTATATTCCGCCTGGACATTTCTGATGAATTCATCCGTCAGTTCCGTCCTGACAAGCGCAATCGCGCAGCCTCCGAATCCCGCGCCCGTCATCCTTGCGCCTATGCAGCCTTTCTGCGCCATGGCGGAATTCTTCAGCGTGTCAAGCTCGGTTCCGGTGACCTCATAGTCATTTTTGAGCGACTCGTGCGACTCGCAGAGAAGCCGTCCCAGCTCCTCAAGGTTGTCTTCCCTCAACGCCCGGACCGCACGGAGAACACGGGCATTCTCGGTGACACAGTGCCTGACCCTTCTGAAAAGCGTGTCGCTGTTCAGAACATCCGCGCACGCCTCGAACTGCTCAGGTGTCATCTCGCACAGATTCTCAAGCTCGCTTGTGTTTTTAACCGTGGAACCGGCTGATTCCGGAAGTCCCACGGCCGCCGCCTTCAGAATTCCGAGCGCCCTCTCACATTCGGAACGGCGCTCGTTGTATTTTGAATCCGCAAGGCGGCGCTGCTTTTTCGTGTTCATGACGACAAAACTGTATCCGCCAAGGTTCAGCGGAACATATTCAGACTCGACGGAGGCGCAGTCAAGAAGTTCGGCTGTGCCTTTTTTTCCGGTTGCGATTATGTACTGATCCATGATTCCGCAGTTCACATTCATGAACTCGTGCTCGCTCTGCTGCCCCATCAGCGCGATGTCCTTTCTTGAGATTCCGAAGCCGAAAAGCTCCGAAACCGCCCAGGCGAATCCGCATTCAAGCGCGGATGATGAAGAGATTCCGCCGGCGGCGGGGACATTGCTCGCGATAAGCACGTCGAATCCGTGAGAGAATGAATAGCCGCGGCGTTTCATTATGGAAAGAATTCCGTTCAGAAAATTCGCATAGTCGTTTTTCTCCGAATAGGCGAATTCATCGTCCACCGTGAATTCAAATTTTCCCGGAAAAAACAGATCGTTGTATACGATTTTACGGTCACCTCGGATTCTTGCGGCGACGTAGAGATAACGGTCGATTGCGGCCGGAAAAACTTTTCCGCCGTTGTAGTCGATATGCTCGCCGATTATGTTGATTCTTGCAGGCGAGGCGAAAATGCGGACAGGATTCTCACTGTCTCCGTATACACCTGCGAATTTCTGCTCAAGAATTTCCGGTGTGACTGTAAATCTTTCTTCTGACATAAAATCATATTATCAGTTATGACCGCTAAATTCAACGAAAAACGGAGCTACTGGGAAGAGGGGCCAGTCGGAACACCTGCCGGCGGAACAATCACATTTCGCCGACGCGGATTCCTCGCCGTATCCGCAGAAGTCTGAGCGTCACCTGAGCTGTCAGCCGGAACTTCCGGCGCAGGAACGGAATTCTCCGGAGCAGAGGAAGACGCGCCGGAAGAAACTTCTGCGGCGGCGGATTCAGTCTCCGGAGCGGCGGAGGACGCAGTTCCAGCGGACTTTTCCGGCTCAGCTTGCGGCGCGGAGGAAGAAGGAACGGGATTTGAACGGACTGCCCCGGAAGTTTCCGCGGCGGCCGGAGCCGCCGGCCTTGCCCTTGCAGCTGGAGCCTGTCTGGGCGCCTCCTCCTTAAAATCAAAGCGGATATTCTCAAGCCTTGACTTGTGTCGGGATTTGAGCAGAAGCGTCTCGCGGTCGTTTCTGTAGACATAGCCGGATGAGTTGTACGTCTCAAAGCGCGGATCCGTCCTGAACTGCATATCGTATATGTAGATTGTGCTGAATTTCGGAATTCCCTTGAATATCACATAATGAGTGGCGTTCTGCGGAAAGTCAACTGTAAGAGACATAGAATCCGCCCCTTCACGTGAATATGTTATGCCGGACGCACAGGTCCATGCCCAGATTTTCTCACGGTTTCCGGTGTCAACGCGGCAGAAATGAGGATAGAACTGATTGTCCCAGGCGATAAGCTTATACAGGTTTCCGAGCGTCCTTATGTCAAACGAGGCGCTTCCGGCAAGATATGAATTTATTATGACACGGCCTGCGTTGACGGCATCCCTGTTCCCGGAGACTAGTCCTGCACGCAAAAGGGATGTTCCCGTCTCCACTCCCTGAACGACGGAAAGGAAAACTCCGTTCTCGGAAATCGTGACAAGGTTTCCGTCGCCGGTACACGCCGATTCTATCCGCCGCACACAGGAATCGACCGCCGGAAGCAGAATTCCTGCATAAGTTCCGTTCAGCGATGCGAGCTCCGCATACACTCGCAGAATTCCTGCCGTCTGCGCAAGGGTCGCGTCCTCAAGCTCAGAAGCCGCCGCGCGCTCAAGAATTTTCCTTACGGATGAAGCTCCGCTGTACATCGTAAAATAAGACGCAATGTTGTCGGCGGTAAAAATATCGAGAGACGGAGAATCGGCACTGCGCGTTATCTGGCTCTCGCTGTTTCTTATCGCCTGATCAAGCTGGCGGTTCATCTCGACAAGATTGTTGAAATAAGGTGATGAAAGATATGTTCTCGATCCGCTTCTCCTGAAATTCTGCGGAATCTCCTCCACGGCCTGAGTGTATTTTCCGGCCTCAGCCATCGCAGCAACATAGGCGACAACGGTCTGCTCGCTGAATGTGTTCTCCGAAATCGACGACCTGAACGCCGACATGAAATTTTCGCGGAAAGCCGCGACGGTGCTTTCATAAACGGAAGTGTCCGCGGACGCGTATTCCGCAAGGTCAGCAAAAGAGAAAACCTTTGTGTCATCATAAAGCGCGAATACCGCTTCGGGATTCTTATGTGTAAAATCCACCGCTCCTGAGGCCACGCCGTTTCCCTCAAGCGCCCAGGAATTCTTCCTGTCACCGAACACAATCCTGTCGTCTGATTCCTCCTTTACCTTCATATTGTATGACGATGAGTGGGGAAGATAAAAATCCTGAATTCCTTCCGGAAGCGCGGCGGAGACGGTGAGCTGGGCAGACGGCGACTCCCCGTCCAGCGCGGCGGTCACGACAACTCCGCCCGAATACCCGAATTCGGCGGAGAGAGGACCTGTTTTTTTCCATGAAAGCAGCACGGCCGGCTCGTCTTCTCCGGAATCAGTGAGAATTCTCGCGGGATTGGTGTCATCAGCCGAAAAAACGATTCCGTTGTAGCTCAGCTGGAGTGAATTTTTAAGAGACTGCGTATTGTCTTCCGTTTTTGTTTCTGCTAATGTTATCTGCAGATTTCCGAGTTTTTCTATGATGTTGGAATCTGTTCTAAATTGAAATACAAAAATGCCGATGATGAGGATAATATCCGCGGCAAGAAAGCCAAGAGCTTTGCCTATTACACGAGTACCCATTGTGAAAACAGTTTAGCTAATGATCAGCGGAATTTCAAGGATAGCAAGAGGAATAAGACAATGAAACGAATTCACCTTTTTTTCGTGGCGGCGCTGCTGTCAGCAGGAATCATCACATCATGCGCGACGGCTCCCGAAAAACCGCAGGAAATTCCAGCCCAACCGGCAGATGAGAATACGCCTGAGCCGGAGAAGGAGCCGGAACCTGCGGTACAGCCGGAGGAAGAGGAGAAACAGCCTGAAGATCCGCCGGACATCGCTTTTGTAAAACTTCTGAGGCAGGAGCTTGAGAACGACAACATCACAGCCGCAATCGGACTTTTCGGGACAATGCCGGAGGAACTGAAATCAGATTTGGAGCTGAAAATTCTTCTGGCCTCACTTTATGTGTCGGACGGACAATATGAGAATGCGGTGACCGTCGCGGATGAGATTCTTGCCGAAGAGCCGCACAATCTGGATGCGCTTGAGCTGAAATCAATAACCGCGCGCGCATCCGGAGACAGGAACGCATACAGGGAAATAAACGCGAGAATTCTTGAGGCCGACCCGTACAATCCGGCCGCGAATATCCAGCAGGGAGAGGACCTCGCGCTCAGCAGAAAATTCAAGCAGGCGAGGAACGCCTACAAAAAGGCGCTTAAAAATGACCCGCAGAACACGGACGCGCTTTTCGGATATGCGCAGATGTCATTCTATCTTGACGACATAAAGACAACGCGCGATACACTTCAGAAGATTCTGGAGATTGACGCGAAAAATCCCCAGGCGCTGGCATATATGGGAAAACTGGCCGCGGAAAACCAGAACTATCTGAGGGCCGCGGAATATGTCTCCGCCGCGCTTGAAGGCGATTCCGGCAACTATGATTACTGGATGGACATGGGAACATACCTGCGCTATCAGGGAAAATTCCAGGATGCGGTCGGCGCATGGGAGAAGGCAGTGTCCATCGATCCGTCATATTTCCTTGCTTATGCGTATCTTGCCGGACTTTATGACGAGACCGGAAAATTCGACCTTGCCCTGAAGAACTATTACAAGGTCATAGAGACGAATCCGAAATATTTCTACGCATACGAGTCAATCGGAATTCTTGAATATCATGCCGAGAACTGGGAATCGGCAAGGAAATATTTTGCGGAGGCATACAAATACAGCAAAAACTACTCATATCCGCTGATGATCGCGGCGACATACCTCAAGCAGAAGGACACCGTGAACTGCCGGAAGACGCTTGCTCCCGTGCTTAAGACGCTTGACCGCGATTCCCCAGAATATTCGATGGTGAGATTTTACCATGACACATACAGCAGAAACGCGGAGAATTCGCTTGTGACGAAACTGCCGAAAATCGACAACAGCAACACGAGAGGAAAAATGTTCTTCTATATGGGACTTTACTACGAGTTGAACGGATTCCGGGAAAGAGCCGCGGAATACTACACAAAAGTTACAGATATGCAGGCGCCGATGTTCTTTGAATACAGGCTTGCGGAATGGGGGCTTGGACTATGAACGGAAACACAAGGAGCCTCAGTCTCAACGGCCGGACAATAACGCTTGTGGGAACCGCGCACATATCCAAGGAAAGCATAGCGGAAGTCGAGGAGACAATCCGCCGGATCAGGCCGGACTGCACGGCAATAGAGCTTGATGAAAAAAGAGCCGAGTCGCTGCTGGATCACAACAGATATATGCAGCTTGACATAATAAAAGTCCTAAAAAGGCATGAGGGATTTCTTCTTCTTGCGAACCTTGTCCTGTCGTCGTTTCAGCGAAGGATGGGACAGAATGTGGGAGTCCGCCCCGGAGACGAAATGCTCGCCGCAATGAAAGTGTCGGAGGAGCTGGGAATTCCTACGGTGATGGCGGACAGGCCGGTTCAGGTGACGCTCAAACGCGCCTGGAACAGGAACACCCTTTGGGGAAAATGCAAGCTGCTTTCATCCCTGCTGGCAAGCGCATTCAGCAAGGAGGAGATTTCCGGAGACCAGATAGAGAAAATCAAAAAGGGCAGCGAGATGGACGCAATGCTCGCCGAACTTTCAGACTATATGCCTGTAATCAAGGAAGTCCTTATTGACGAGCGGGACAGATACCTTGCCGCAAAAATCTGGGACTCCCAGGGCGGCAATGTCGTCGCGGTTCTGGGAGCAGGACATATCGCCGGTGTCGAAGCCCATCTGAACCGCATGGCCGCAGGCAAAGAAACGACAGACGTGTCGCAGATTTCGGAAATTCCTCCAAAATCCGCCGGCGCGAAAATCGTTTCCTGGATAATTCCTGTTCTGATAATAGGACTGATTGCCGCTGGATTTATATACGGAGGCTCCAGGACAGGCGGAAAGATGGTTCTCAGCTGGATTCTGTGGAATTCAGTTCCAGCCGCACTGATGTCGCTGATTGCAGGCGCGCATCCGCTCACCATAATCACCGCATTTGCCGGCGCGCCGCTGACATCTCTCTGTCCGTTCATCGGGATAGGTTTTCTTACGGCCGCGGTTCAGGCGTTCTGCGTAAAACCCAAAGTCTCGGATATGGAGACAATTCAGGACGACGTGTCATCCGTCAAAGGATTCTACAGAAACAGAATCCTGAGAATTCTCCTTATCTTCATACTTTCGTCCATAGGAAGCTCGCTCGGAACTTTTATCGGCGGAGCCGACATAATAAAATCGCTGGGCGGCATAAGATAATTCATACCGCAAAGACTTTTTATTCACGAGCTTGCGTCGCAAACTTCTTATTTATTGGAGGATTATAAATCATGTCTGTAATTCAGGGAATTTTACTTGGAATTCTGCAGGGAGTCGCGGAATTCCTGCCAATCTCGTCATCGGGCCATCTTGCGGTGGCGCAGAATATCTTCGGACTGGACGATGTTCCTCTCCTTTTCGACATATTTCTTCACCTTGCGACACTTGCCGCTGTCGTGATTTTTTTCAGGAAGAAAATATGGGAGCTGCTTAAAATTTTCGGAAGATGGATTGCTCGCCGCCCTGACCCGAAAAATCAGGATGACGCGAATCCGCTTACAGGCTCCGACGAAGCCGGCCGGAAAACCATCATGGCAATAATAATCACAACGGCGATAACAGGAGCCGCCGGTATTTTCAGCAGCAAGCTTATTCCGGAACTTCCGATAAAATTCGTCTGCGCCGGATTCATCGTGACGGCCCTGCTTCTGCTGTTTTCCTCGGCGATGGAAAAAAAACAGGCTGCAGAAAACGGCAAAAAAGGAATATCACCGGTTCAGGCGGTGATTATCGGCGTGATGCAGGGAATAGGAACTCTTCCCGGAATTTCCCGTTCAGGCTCCACAATCGCCGGCGCGCTTTTTGCGGGAGTGGACAGGGCTTCGGCAGGAGAGTTCTCGTTCATCGTGTCGATTCCGGCAATTCTCGGAGCGTTCGTGCTTGAGCTTAAGGATTTGGGAGCAATGTCCGAAACCGTAGGCGCCGCGCCGATAATAGCAGGGTGCGCCGCTTCTTTTGCGGTCGGCTATATCTCGCTCACGCTGCTGATGCGGATGATAAAAAAAGGAAACCTGAAGTGGTTCGCCTGTTATCTGATTCCGGCCGGAATTCTCGGACTCATTTTCCTTAGATAGGAAATTGCGGAAAACATAAAGACAAATCATCAGGACGGAAAAAATGAACATAAAATCAAGAAGAATTTTCACGGTATTTGCCGCGGCTCTCGCCATGGCCTCGTCACCGCTCGTTGCGGAAACCTCGCTTGAAAAGGAAATCGAAGGAATAAAGACCGAGCTGTCGGAGCTTGCCAAAAGAACCGGAAAAGCCGCGGATATGTCTCAGAAGGAAATCGAGAAAAAAACAAAGAAGCTCACGAAAAAACTGAACAAGAAGACACGGAAGCTGGCAAAAGAAATGGAGAAAGCCGGACGTGAGATCTCAAAGGAAGCGGAAAAAGCTGGAAAGGAAATTTCGGGCAAGATCAAGAAAATATTCGACTGAGGCGCCTGATGCGTAAAATTTTCAGCGGAACTGCGGAGATGGAGCGGCGGGTAAAGGAATCCGTCGGATTTCCACCGGCCCTGATGATGGAAAATGCGTCCGCCGAGCTCGAAAAGACCGTCCTTTCCGCCGCCGGACAAAACGGAGCCGACAGAATTCTTATTGCGGCCGGACGCGGAAACAACGGCGCCGACGGAATCGCGCTTGCCCGCAGACTTTACGGGAAAATTCAAGTGGAACTGACGCTGACAGGTGTGCCTTCTACGGAGGAGGCGCGCCTTCAGTTGGTGATGGCGCGGAACGCAGGAATTGTTCCTGTTACGGCGGAGAAATTCTGCGCATCGCTTGGTTCCGGAAAATCGGTGGCCGTAGACTGCCTGTACGGCACGGGATTCCGCGGAACGCTCTCCGGAAACGACGCGCTGATTGTTGAAAAAATGAACGTGGCTGATGCCTTCCGTGTCGCCTGCGACATTCCGTCCGGTCTGAATACTGAAGGAAATTCCGGCCTTTCACAAGGAGAAGGAACGGTTTTCCGTGCGGACATCACGGTAACGATGGGCACGCTTAAAGAGGCGCTTTTCTCCGACACGGCGGCTGAATTCACAGGAGAAATAATCACCGCCGGACTTGGGGTTTCCGGAACTGTATTTGAGTCCTATGGAATTCCGTCCGCGTTTCTGATTGAGAAAACCGACATGATTCTGCCGCTCAGAAGAAAACGCAACGTGCACAAAGGAACGTTCGGACATACGGCGGTCATCGCGGGAGAAAAATCCGGAGCGGCGATAATAGCCGCGCAGTCCGCGCTTAATTTCGGCTCAGGCCTTGTGACGCTGATAAAGCGGCAAAACGGGGATTTCTCACCGTTCACCGTTCCGCCGGAACTTATGGTTTCGGATTCAATTCCACGGCGGACAACAGCAATAGTCGCAGGTCCTGGTCTTGGAACCGGAAATGCGGAAAATTCATTCGCGCTTATCGAAAATTTTCTGCTCACAAGCGGAATCCGCCCGGCAGTTGTCCTTGACGCGGACATCCTGAAATCTGACGGAACCGGAGAATTTCTGCGGAATTCAGAGGGAAAGACTGCGGGAACTGTTCTGACTCCCCATCCGGCGGAACTGGCAGCGCTTGCGGAAAAAATCGGAATAGGAAAATTCACCGCGGAAGAGGCGGCCGCGCGCAGAGCTGAAATCGGACGGAAATTCACGGAACTTTTTCCGGACTGCGTTATTGTGATGAAGGGAGCCGTCACATTCATATCGTCAAAAGGAAAGACGATGATATGCGCCGACGGAAACCAGAGCCTGTCAAAGGCCGGTTCGGGTGATGTTCTTGCCGGGATGTGCGGCGCGCTTCTTGCCCAGGGCTACAGCGCGGAGAATGCGGCGGTCACTTCCGTCGAGGCGCATGCGCTGGCCTCATCCTGCGAGGAAAACGCCGGCTCCTATTCACTTACCCCGCAGAAGCTGATAGACAAAATCGCCTCGCTTCAAGATGCCGCTGCAATCCGCCACAATTGAATTTATAGAGAGAAGTCATTATATTCTAAGGATAGAAACTTAGACCGCCGCTAAAAGCGGAATCTGTAAATTTCAGGAGCAAAATATGATTAAGACAGTAAAAGATGTTGATCTTAAAGGCAAACGCATTATCATGCGCGTTGATTTCAACGTTCCTATGAAGGACGGAGTTGTTCAGGACGACACACGTATCATGGCGGCTCTTCCTACAATCAAATATATTCTTGAGCAGAATCCGCGCTCGCTCGTTCTTATGAGCCACCTCGGAGATCCTAAAAAGGACGTCAAGAAGGCTCAGGAAAAGGCTGAGAAAGCTGGAAAGACTTGGACAGACGCAGATTCTGAAAAATTCATCAACGGAAAGAACCGCATGGCTCCGGTCGTAAAATATTTTGCCGAAAAGCTCGGAAAAGAAGTCACATTCCTTCCGGACGCACTCGGACAGAAGGCCGCAATCGACGCTCTTCCTGACGGAGCTGTCGCAATGCTCGAAAATGTTCGCTTCCACAAGGAAGAGACTTCAAAGGATGCGGCTGAGCGCGAGACAATGGCGAAAGAGCTTGCAACTTACGGCGACATCTTCGTGAACGACGCTTTCGGAACAGCGCACCGCGATCAGGCTTCAACAGCTACAATCGCAAAATTCATGAAGG
>ERZ808286.1375-NODE-1375-length-12227-cov-4.326405_pt1 | contig 12227 bp, 11 predicted proteins | sample MGYA00521276_ERZ808286 | MGnify/ENA primary metagenome ERZ808286 (study PRJEB31516, sample SAMN03275607) | gut metagenome | biome: mammalia-associated habitat; material: feces | host: Papio cynocephalus | place: Kenya | collected 2012-08-01 ... | reverse complement strand
CTTAGCATAGCCAGGTACAAAAGAAAGAATCAAAACCAAGACAGAAATCAATATCCTCTTTTTTCTCATAGTGCAAACCAAAATATCCAAATAAACCTCTTTTTATACGGTATTAAAAATGCTAGGATATTTCAACTTCAAATAGGAGAGCAAAAATGGAAAACAAGGTCCCGGAGAACCCTTCTAAAAACCGGATAGGCGACTTCTCGCCACTTCTGGTTGTCTCATCAATTTTCGTAACATTATACCTTATCGCAAACATCATGGCTGTAAAAATTCTCAGCATCGGCTCTTTGTCTATATTCGATGCCGGTACATTGACATTCCCTTTCGCATTCATGCTAGGAGATGTCATCTCTGAGATATGGGGATACAAGACAGCAAAGAAAGTTGTAATCTTGACATTCTGTTGCAACGCAATAATGGTTGCATTCACCTTTGCCGCAATTTACTTGCCATATCCTGATTACATGGAAAGCACTCAGCAAGCTTATGAGACAATCTTTGCATATGTGCCTAGAATAGTATTTGCATCATTGATTTCATTTCTTGCAAGCTCACTCGTAAATGCGAAAGTCCTTGTCATAATGAGAGATCGATCAAAAGACAGAAAGCACCTCTGGGCAAGAACGATTCTGTCGTCTATGGCTGGATATGTATTTGACACTGTATTCTTCGTGCTCATTGCGTTTGCTGGAACAGCCCCAGCAAAGGATCTATGGTCGATGATTTGGGTACAATACATTGCAAAAGTATGTATCGAAGCTATTGCTGGAACTCCACTAGCATATTGCGCGATCGGTGTGATAAAGAGAAAATACCTCAAAGCATAGCAACTGTTGCTGTAGGGTTTTTATTTGACAGCCATTTATCATAAATGATATCGTTATAGACAGCGTACAAAACAGATGTACTTAATTTTTTTCAGCTAAAAGAGGTTTACACATGCCTTCAGATGACAAGAATATTGTAGAATTCCCTAACAAAGCAAAGGAAGAGAACCCAAAGAATGGGAAAAAGAACAAGCAAGCAAAGGAAAGAAAGCCACATAAATCGATTGGATGGATAATCGGTGTCATAATCTTGATCTTGATTTCAATCACATTCATTCTACCTACAACAATTTTCACGTCAACAGGCTCTTCCCAGATTGTATTCGGAAAATACAATGGCAAGAAGATCTCACTCGAACTTGACAATTTCTTCTACTACCAGCTTCAGACAATAGCAAACTACTATGCACAGCAATATGGTGGCACTCTTCCTCAAGCTGCATGGGGCCAAGTGTACTACCAAGCATTCCAAAGCTCTGTCATATATGAAGCTGTCTCAGAAATGGCTGACAAAGCAAAGATTGAACCTTCATCAGATGCTATAACAAAAGCTGTAATCGACTTAGGCTATTACAATGATGAAAATGGCGATTTCGATTCTGAAAGATATAAGAGCGCAACAGATAGCGAGAAGGCATCTGCTCAAAAGATGGCAGAGCTTTCACTGCCATACACTATGGTCATGTCCGATATCCAAGCAGCTAAGATACCTTCAGCAGAGACTGATTTCATCGCATCTCTCTCAAACGATGCACGTTCCTTCGACTATCTTGTTATCGGAGCTGAGAACTATGGAGACGAAGAAGCAAGGACTTATGCGAACAACAACCCAGAGCCATTTGTGCAAATTGATCTTTCTGCTGTGACATATGCAACAGAGGCTGAGGCAAATGACATCCTAGCTTCATTGACATCGGGAGAAACTACATTCGAAAGCGCATCTGAAACAAGTGTTGATGGATACAAATCAAACAAAGGCAAGATTGGTCTTGTATTCAAATACACTCTCGATTCAATGCTATCACAATCAGGTGTTGCAGATGCATCAGACTTGGTATTCTCAACAGTAAAAGGAAGCTACGCTGGACCTTATTACACATCTGCAGGATATACAATATTCAGAGTCGACGAGTCCCCTGCAATGGCTGACTTGAGCGATCCTAGCGTACTATCTGCTGTAAAAGAGTATATTGCAGCAAATGACAATGCAATAATGGCAGCGTATCTTGCTGGAGTTGCAAATGATGCTTATGCTGTTGCTCTTGAGGATGTTGATAAGGCTATCGCCGATTTCAATCTAGAGTACTACTCTGTCGATGATGTTGCAAAGAATAGTGGCAACTCTGGTCTTGTATACTCTATCTCTACAGCCGATTCAGCAGGATATTTGACAGCTGCAATAAGCGATGAAGAATACCTAAATACTCTATATAGCTCTGAGATTGGAAAGGCTATTGCTCCTCAGGTTTCTGGCTCATCATATATAATCACAATCCCAGAGGAAGCATCAGAGAGTAGCGATGAATCTACAACTTATGCAAGCTATATAAAGAAGATGATTCCTACAATGTATCAATCATATGCTGGGCAGTTCGAGCTTCAGGATCTTCAGAACTCGATCTTTACGTCAGACAAAGTTGAGAACAACTTCTTTGAAGCATATTACTCAAAAATCCTTGGATCATCTAATTGATTCAAAGACCAATAGAGAAGAGAAGCAATACATGGGAAAGTCCTGTATTGCTTTTTTTGTTATAAGAGTTCTTCAAGCTTGCCACATTTGACAAGGTAGCTTGAGCCAGCTGTGGCCTTCGATGGATTGTCTGAAAGAGATGCAAGCGACAAAGGGTATGATACAAGCTTCTTGCCTATTGACCTTGCGACAGATATGGCCTCTTCTTTTGCATTCTCTTCAAGCTTTGCATGCTCTGGATACATTGCAACAGGTACAACATAGATCTTCTCTTTTGACACAAGACATGCAACATCAGATGAAAAGAGCCTGAATCTCGACTCCACGAAGCAACCATCATCCAATAAAAGCTTGGTTGCAATGTTTGTCGAGAATGATAAGAACTCACCAAGAGACATATCCTTTCCTACATTTTCTTTTTGTGTTATATGATCGAAAACCAAAGCTTCCATTTATCTCAAAGCCTCGAAAACACCCTTTTCTCGGTTCTTCCTTACATTGTCGTAATCAAACACTCTCCCACCCATTGCAATGTAAACGCCAGGAGGCAAAAGCTGGACTGCAGCTATTGCAAAGCCTAGATTGAATTCCGCATCTGAGTTCTCTAGCGAATATGGGATCATTGCTCCTGTGAGGACTACTGTTTTTCCCTCTATAGCTGGATCTTGTGCAATGACATTTGCACTTGCAACCATAGTATCGGTGCCATGGATAACCACAACTTTATCCTCTGTTGATGCCGAGCAATGCTTTGCAATCAATACCCTTTGCGCCTCTGTCATATTCAAGCTATCTACAGCAAGCACTGTTTCCAACGTTATTTCAAGAGAAGTCCTCGATTGTTGCAATACTCTTGGCAATTGAGACTCACGAAATGTCAACTCGCCTTTTATCGCATCATAAAGCTTATCGAAAGTTCCTCCAGTTGTTATTATCCTAATGCCATGCATATTTTCCCTCTCTTATGATATATTATAGATGCTATGAGCGATTTTACAGTTTTAAATCTCTTAGATATAGACCTAAAGGAACACAATTACCTGTCGTTAAGTTGCGTCTCAGGGCGCTCTGGACTCTCTAGAGCAATAACAAAGCCAAAGATAAATAGACCAGGATTGGCACTTTCAGGGTTCTTCGATGATTTTGCAATCTCATCGATACAAGTATTCGGCCATGGCGAGATTGCTTACACAAAGTTATTGGAAAACAAGAACAACTACAAAACTATAGAAAAGCTGTTCTCATACCAATTGCCATGTATCATCTTTTGCGAAGGCTCTACTCCATCTGAACATCTAATGGAGCTTTCAGAGACGAATGCGATTCCAATTTTAAAAACCGATCTTGATTCATCAGATTTCTCTCGGCGTCTCTATACTATACTCGATGAGGTTTTCGCGAAAACAGAGACAATTCATGGAGTCCTTATAGAAGTCTTTGGAATTGGTGTTTTGATCACAGGTGGAAGTGGAATCGGAAAGTCGGAAACAGCATTGGAACTTGTAGAAAGAGGACATAGGCTAATATCGGATGATACTGTAAAATTGAAGAATATTGCTGATACGACTCTAATAGGTTCTGGAGCAAATCCGGAATTTGCTCACAATATGGAGATAAGAGGAATCGGGATAATAGATTTAAGAAACATATATGGCGTTGGTGCAATAAGAGAGAAAAAACAAGTGCAACTTGAGATACATCTCGAAACCTGGGATCCAGAAAAAAACTATGACAGGATTGGAGGCTCAGAAAAATCAACATACCTTGGCATCACGATTCCTAAGGTCACTATTCCTGTAAAGCCTGGAAGATATATTCCTATTCTTGTAGAGACAGCCTCAAGAAACGAGAGATTGAAGAAGTTGGGATACCACTCATCAAAGGAATTCGACAGAAACATATCCAATTGGCTTGAAGTCGAGACAGCACGAAGAACATACTTTGGTGCTGACAATGAGGATCAATATGGTAACTAGGGAACTTACAGTACTAAATAGAGCTGGCATACATGCACGCCCAGCTGCTGAGATTGCAAAAACAGCACAACGCTTCAAGTCAGAGATATCACTCTCTTTGGATGCTATGACTATAAATGCAAAATCAATAATGGGTGTAATCACACTTGGAGCAATCTACAAGACAAAGCTCAAGTGCACTTGCGATGGGCCCGATGAGCGTGATGCAATCGATGCAATCGATAGACTTTTTGCAAACAGGTTTGAGACTTAATGAAAGAACTGACAGAAAGGCAAAAAGAGATAGTCTCTTTCATCAAAAGCTATCTAAACGATAATTTGCAAATGCCGACGCAAGAGGAGATTGCAAAACATTTCTCGTTTACAACCGCAGCTGCACACTACCACATAGTCGCACTTGAAAAGAAGAAAGCCATCTCTCTTGAGAAAGGGGAATCAAGAGGCATAAGACTATGCCAAAGCGACAGAGAGAAAAGAGAGAATATCGAAATCGATTTTTTCCAATCGGAACCATCAATCGATGATTTAGATAAAATCAATGCAAAAAGCTACTATATACCTAGAAGCATGAAGCTTGAAAAGCCCTTTGCATTTACTGTCACATCGCTTTCGATGAAAGATGCTGGAATACTCATAAATGATATAGCAATCATGGAGAAAACATCCAAGGCAAACAATGGCGATATCGTGCTTGCGTATATTCCAAACAGCCAGAACAAGATAGAATTGAGACGCATTATAAAAACACCCCATTTCTTCGAATTCCAAAGCGAGAATGAAAACATGGGCAATATAAAAAGCATGAACGCTATTATCTATGGAGTGCTAAAAGCAATCAGGAGGAACTACTATTGATTTATCTCTTGCTTGGTCCTGAAGAGGGCGAGAAATCCGAGTGGCTCAACAAAGAAAAAGAACGAATCAAAAAAGAGCACCCAGATGTTGAAATCTCGACATTCTTTGGAGGAGATGAAGACGGGAGTGAGCTGGCGAATGTGCTTTCGCAAAGTTCCCTTTTCTCTTCATTTAGACTTGTAATAATAAAGCACTACGAAAATGTAAAGAAAACAGATGCTGTCTCAAAGGTAATCGAAAACTTTGCATTGGATAATCAAGAAGATGCTGAGCTGATCATTCTATCATCAGAGACCTCCACATCATCTTTTGCGAAGGCTGTCGTAGACAAGGCAAAGGACACTACTCTAAAATTCTGGGAACTTGATGATGATAAAAAGAAGAGCTGGATACGTCTATATGCAAAAAAAGAAGGCTTCTTGATCACAAACCAAGCAATCGATGAGATACTTTCTTCTGTTGAAAACAATACATCAGAGATGAAAAACCTAGTCTCTTCGATAATCTCATTTCTGAGGACAGGCAATAGCGGGCGAAACACAATCGATATAGATGACATTGAGAATTACACAACTAGAGTCAAAGGAGAGAATGGTTTTACGCTTTTTAAAGCTGTAGCTGATAGAAATCTCGAAAAATCGCTTTTGATCGTATCATCAATCTTGCTTTCGGATTCAAGAGATGCCATACCAGCTTTTACAGTGCTCATAAACCAATTCAGGCTTTTGGAAGCGTGCCTTGAGATGAAAGGGCAAAACATTCCTGAGCGTGATATATTCAAGAATGTAAGCTATGTCCAGACATCAGCCTCAGCAAGAAAAACTGTGGGTATTTTCTTCAAAGACCAAGATACATTCAGACGTGCAATGAGAAACTACTCTCTTTTTGATACAAGAGCGATAATCCTTTATGCCTCTGGAATGGACAGTGAGATAAAAAGTGCCGGCGATATGCTAAGAATCACGCTAGAGAATGCTATATACAACATAATAGTCAATAAAGGAAGAAAGATAGAAATTACTCTTGATGCGCCTGGCCTTTGATCAAAAGTTCAATTTCCTTAGGATTCTTTCAGCAACAGAAAGTGGTACTTTTGCACCCTTTGCCAATTGCTCAGGTGTCAATGACAATATATTCTCGATACTTCCAAAACTTTGCATTATCCTCTTCGATCTTTCCTTTCCCACACCATCAATAGACTCCAAGAGCGAGAATGATACTTCTTTGCTTCTCATGTTCTGGTTGAATGTAGTTGCAAACCTATGGCACTCATCTCTTAGAGCAATCAACACTCTAAGGCCTGGGTCAGAGTGGTCGAGAAACAATGATGGACGATCCGGAAATACTATCTCCTCATGCTCTTTTGCAAGTCCCACTACAGGAAAATGCAAATCAAGCTCTGAAAGAGCATCAATAGCTGCGCTTACTTGCCCTTTTCCACCATCTACCATCAACAAATCTGGCATCTCCGATCCTTCCCTCTTAAGTCGCGAATATCGCCTATATACAGCCTCCCTCATAGATTGGAAATCATCTATTTTCCCTTCCAGGCTCTTTATAGAAAAATGCCTATATTCCTTATTGGATGGATTTCCATCTCGAAAGACAATCAACGACGCAACTGTGTATTTTCCAGATAGTTGGGCTATATCAAAACCCTCTATATGTCTTGGTAAAACATCTAGTTGGCACTCTTCTTTCAATGCTTCCAATGCTGGTGTATTGTCGATATCCTTAAGTCGCTTTTCAACGTCCCTAGATGCATTCTCCTCTGCCATTCGCAAAATCCTATAGTGCTTTCCATCCTTTGGAACTGTGACATAGATCGGCGACTTTAACTCATCCGAGAAGAACTTCGACAACAAATTTGCATCTATCTCATGTGATACAAATAGCTCATCAGGGAGTGCCTCCCCGTCCGAATAATACTGAATCAAGAAAGAAAGCAATGTCTCTGTCTCATCTCCAAGACACTCTGAGCGATAGAGAGCCTTTCCAATAAGACGTCCATTTCTAAATTGCATCAAAGCTATCGTACAAAGATAAGCTCTCATCTCGATTGCAGCATAATCACGGCTGTCTTGATCTGCGAAATCCTCTACAAGTTGATTCTCTTGCATTGACTCGAGATCCTTCAAAAGGTCTCTTTTATGTGCCGCTGTCTCAAAGTCAAGTTTTTTTGATGCCTCAAGCATCTCTTTCTCGACATTTTTGACTATACTAGAGTCATCGCCAGAGAGAAACTTCTCAACTCCCTTTATATATTCGCCATAGTCTTTTGCTGATATGGCTCCTATGCAAGGACCTGAGCATCTATGGATATGGTAGTACAGGCACGGTGTCTCGCGTTTTTTCAATGCACCCTGGCAAAGGCGCAAAGGAAATGTCTCAGATAGCATATCTAGATAAGCATTAAGCCTTTTCTCTCCAGGATATGGCCCATAGTACTTAGAACCATCCTTTATAATTCGTCTTGTTTTGAAAACCCTTGGATACTCTTCATTTGTTATTCTTATCACAGGATAGCTCTTTCCGTCTTTCAAGAGAATATTGTAATGAGGGTTGTATTTCTTTATCAGATTATTCTCCAATACAAGCGCCTCATATTCATTTCCTGTGATTATATAGTCAATTTTCGCAATCTTTTCGACAAGAGCAGCTGTCTTTGCATTCCTATTTGGGAGAAAATATGATGTAACCCTCTTTTTCAGATTCTTAGCCTTGCCTACATAGATTACAGTCCCCTCTTTGTTCTTCATCAAATAGCAACCGGGATTGTCCGGCAACGAGTATGCTTGCTCTCTTGCACTTTCCATGAGCTAAAATTAACACGAAAAATGCAAAGATAATAGACTGAACGTAAAATGATATCTAGAATATCAAAGATGAATGCTGTTGACGATATTCTGGAAAATCTTCCCATCGAAACAAAGAAAGAACTTGTAGATCTATTTGAGAAAATACATTTCACTTCATCTCAAAAGCTTGAGATAGTAAAAGACGAGGCAGATTTGCATCAATGGAAAGAAAAGCCATTTGTATCGCTATTAAGTCTGGATGAAGTTCAATCAAAAGATGGCAGAAGTGGTGAGCGTTATATGAAAAAACTGAGAGACCATATGCTCACACTTCGCAGAGAAGAAACAGACTACTCGTCATTTTTTCCAAAAAGAAAGCAACATCCAAAAACAAAAGCGACAGTTGATGATAGTGCAATTTTAATCGGGCGTTGTCCCTGTCCTGTGGATGGTGAAAAGACTCGTTGTTGCAAACTCAGGACGCTAGATGCTGTACAACAATGCTCCTTTGGATGCGCATATTGCTCAGTTGGAGCGTTCTACAACAAAAACGAGATAAGAGTTGTCGACAATCTATCAAAACGACTTGATGACATCGAACTCGATAGCGATATATGGCATATAGGCACGGGACAAGCATCTGATTCCCTTTTATGGGGCGATGACTTTGGTACACTATCGGCTCTCTCCGATTTTGCAAACAAACATAAAGACATAATAATCGAGCTGAAAAGCAAATCAAAAAGAGATGTTTTTGATAGAAAATACCCAAAGAACATGGTTTTCACATGGTCACTAAATGCACCTACAATAATAGAAAAAGAAGAACATTTGACAGCAAAGCTTGAAGAAAGACTTGAATGCGCCGAAAGAGCAAGAGACAATAATAATCTGGTTGGTTTCCATATTCATCCAATGGTCTATTTCAAAGGATGGCAAGATGAATACAGAGAAGTTGTGAGAGAAATAGAAAAACGCTTCTCTCCTGATGACATCATGATGATCTCTATAGGAACACTGACATTCACGAAGGCTGTGCTAAAAAGACTTAGGGAAGAAGGCGAAGAATCAAGAGTGCTTGAAATGGAACTAACACCAGCAGCAGGCAAATTCTCCTACCCTCTTGATATAAAGAAAAAGATGTTCTCACATGTCTACTCATCTTTCTCGAAAGACTTCAAAGACAACATCTTCTTCTATATGTGCATGGAAGATCCAAGCCTATGGCAACCAGTATTAAACAGAAGCTACCAATCAGACAAAGACTTCGAAGAAGATATGAAGAGACATTACTTTGCTAAGATAAATAACAAGTCATATGGGCAATTCAAACAAAACCAATGACTTATACAGAATCTGCAGTAAGCTATTCTCTTGAAGACCAAATAAAATTCATTTCATTTTATTCACCCAAAATCCCAAAGATAAGATAAAATACATGTATATAAAAAAACACCCACTAAATGGATGTTTATAACCCTCTATAGGGCATTTTGAACATGTTTTTATTTGGACATGCTGTGTAATACTTATACGGTATAGCCAAAAGAAGGAGAAGTCAAGTGAATTTAAAAGAGATACCTTACTATGTTGGCCTTGATTGCGGAACAAGTTCCGTAGGCTTTGCTGTAACTGACAAGAATTACAATCTTTTGAAAGCCAAAAATAAAGACATGTGGGGCTCTCATCTTTTTGATGAGGCAAACACAGCTGAAGCTAGACGAATCCAGCGGAATGCAAGAAAACGTTTGGCCCGCCGAAATGAGAGAATTAAACTTTTACAGTCAATCTTTGCAGAGGAAATTGCAAAAATAGATCCAACTTTCTTCATTAGACTCAATGAAAGCAGCCTATATCAAGAAGATAGGTCCAAAGACAATGATCAACCATTTTCACTATTCAATGACAAAGATTATACAGACAAAGATTTCAAAATAGACTTCCCGACAATTTATCATTTGAGAGCCGCTTTATTGGATGGATCAATTACAAAAAAGGATCCACGCTTTGTATATCTTGCTTTACATCACATTGTGAAAAACAGAGGGCACTTCCTTTTTCCAGGCGAGAGTTTGGCATCTATCCAGAATATTGGAACTATTCTACAAGCATTGAAAGAGTGTTCTTCTTCCATATTCGAAGAAGATTTAACATTCGGAAGTCAAAATCTTATAGAAGATGCACTAAAGATAAAAAAGAAAACAGAGAGAATCGAAACTTTAAAAAGCCTCATCTTCTCAAACAACGACAAAAGGAAACTTCTAATTATAAAGGCTATTGCAGGATACAGCATTCAACCAAAGAACCTGTTTGAAAATGATGAATATGATGAACTTCCAAAACTTGAATTCCAAAAATCCTCATTCGAAGAACAGGACTTGCCAAAGCTAGAAGAAACATTACAAGAAGACGAATACAAACTCGTTGAGTCTTTAAAAGCACTATATGACTGGTCACTGTTGGCAAACATAATGGCAGGAAAAGACTCAATATCTAAAGCAAAAATAGATCAATACAACAAAAACAAACAAGATTTGACTGTTTTAAAAAAAGTAATAAGAAAATACTTCACAAAAGAGGAATATGAAGCGTTTTTCCACTCAAATAAGGAAGGATCATTCTCTAATTATATTGGTTCTATAAATTCAAAACATCTTGCAAAAGGTCCGGAACACAAAACTCGTAAACGCGTTAAACGCACAAACACAGATGTCTTTTATGCTGAAGTAAAGAAAACATTGAAAAAAATCACTGTTGAAGACTCTGATGTTAACCAGATCCTCAGCGATATAGAAAACGATAATTTTCTTCCTCTGCTTAGATCTTTCAGAAATGGAGTGGTTCCTTTCCAAGTGAATTTGGCAGAGTTAAAAGAAATTCTTGAAAAATCAGAGGGCTATCTTCCATGGCTAGAGAAAAAAGATGAAGATGGATTATCTGCAGAAGATAAAATAATTTCCATAATGAAATTCAGAATCCCATACTATGTCGGGCCACTTGCAGATCCATCAAAGAATAGAAATGCTTGGTTGGCCAGGAAAGAATCAGGCAGGATTCTCCCATGGAACTTCGAGAAAAAAGTCGATGTAGGTGAATCAGCAGAAAGATTTATAATGAGAATGACAAACAAGTGCACATACCTTCCAGAAGAAGATGTCATCCCAAAACAATCACTTCTTTATCAAAATTTCATGGTTTTGAATGAAATAAACAATCTTAAAATCAACTCTGAGGACATTAGTGTCGAGCAAAAACAAACCATTTACTACAAGCTATTCAGAAAAGGCAATGTCACACAGAAGAAAATAAAGAATCTTGCCATAACAGAAGGTTGGGTACAAAAAGGTGATGATTTGATACTATCTGGCATTGATGACACTATAAAAGCTTCATTATCATCATACATTGCATTTGCACCATATCTTGAAAGTGGCAAGCTGAATCAAAACGAAGTCGAGGATATCATTCGATGGCTAACTCTCTTTTCAGATGGTGGCGATATTGCAAAAAGAAAGATTGAATCAACATTCAGCGGAAAACTATCAAAGGATGATATCAAAGCAATATCTAGAATGAAATTCAGTGGGTGGGGAAATCTGTCGAAGAAATTCCTTACTGGAATTGATGCAATCGACCCCGAAACTGGTGAATACAAAAATATAATAAGACTTCTTTGGGATACCAACTACAACCTCATGGAAATACTCCATAATCCTGAATGCGGAATCCTAGAACAATTAGGTAACAAAGAACCCATCGATAGCCTAAATTACAGCATCCTTGGTGACTTAAGAATATCTCCAAAAGTAAAAAGACAGATATGGCAAGCTTTGAGAATAACAAAAGAAATAGAACATATCATGGGGCACAAACCAGAAAAAGTATTTATAGAGGTTGCTAGATATGAGGGAGAAAAAGGTAAAAGAACAAAAACAAGGAAAGACCAACTCCTAGAGAAAATCAAAAAAGCGAAAGATCCCGATGACAATGAGATTTTAAAATCACTAGAAAGCGAAGATGCTTCTATGATTACAAAACGAGACCGATTATATCTTTACTATACACAGCTCGG
>ERZ808286.1366-NODE-1366-length-12307-cov-6.280689_pt1 | contig 12307 bp, 10 predicted proteins | sample MGYA00521276_ERZ808286 | MGnify/ENA primary metagenome ERZ808286 (study PRJEB31516, sample SAMN03275607) | gut metagenome | biome: mammalia-associated habitat; material: feces | host: Papio cynocephalus | place: Kenya | collected 2012-08-01 ... | reverse complement strand
TCATCTTAATTTTTGATACTTCTCCTTTCACGCTGCAAAGGTAAAGTATAAACTGTATATAAAAAAATAATTTCTTCTGAAAAATGACCGTTTGGGACAACGTGGGATGCGCTGTTTCCACAAAAAAATATAAAAAGAGACTGCCTGCACTTGTCAGACAGTCTCTTTCATATCGAGAAAAAAATCAGAATTAAATCATCAATGCAGCAACCAACGACAAAATAGCATAGAACTCAGGAAGAGCGGCATAAATCATCGTGTTGGTTTGTACGTCATGGCCTGCAGCGATACCTGCGATACCATTGGCGCAGACCTGTCCCTGACGGATACCCGAAAAGAGACAAACCAAGCCAACTGCCAGACCGACAGCAAAAAACATTGCGCCTTGTTCAGCAAAAAGCGATCGTTTGCCCATCCACATCAGGAAAGCCACGAAGCCATACAACCCCTGCGTAGCAGGAAGAGCGGACAGAATCATATAACTGCTTGATTTGTCTTTGTTCTTTTTGAGCGCACCCTCTGCAGCCTTACCTGCGATTGTGGTACCATAGGAAGAACCGATTCCGGCGAGACCCAACATCAGTCCCCAACCGAGATAACCTAAAATTTCGTTCATAAGTGTATTGTTTTTTATTTGTTTATTATTTTTGCAGTAAAGTCCTTAAGGTCTTTAGGGACATCAGGGACGATTTATTTCTTAAACGGCTGGTAGAGTGTACCTTTGCCTTCATAACCTGAGTTTTTGAAATATTCCACGAAACTCAGACGCAGGGGGTGTACAAACGCACCCAGTGCGGACATAGCAAGATTGAGTGCATGCCCAATCAGCAGAATGATAACAAAAGGCAGCCATTGCCATGTTGGTTCAGTGCCAAGCACCATATTTGCCAGATTATTGAACGCTCCACCGAGCATACCACCAGCCAAACCGAGTGCGTAGAGACGGATATATGACAATACATCGCCCAAAATACCCGTAGCCATATTATAGGTATCCCACAAGCCTGCACCAATGTTAATCAGCGGATTACGTCCCGGCTTGTTGAATATATAGATACCCAAAGCCGAGACTGCGGCAATACCGATGAGCAGCCATTCGGTAACCTCCTCAGGGAAGAGGTGCGTCATACCGAGCAGCAGAACAATCAGTCCGCCGACAATGAGCAAGAGCCACCCCCAAGTGGAGATATTCTCCTTGAAACCAAAGCGTCTGGTATAACAAACAGCCTTGATTACCATCGCCAAACAGATATGGAACACGCCAATGCAAAGTGCCATAACCATCTGAATATCATACGAAGAGCCTGCTATTTCGACATTACCTTTTATCATTACAGATTTGAGTGCTTCCGGCACCCACGATGCCGTATAAAGGTCAATGCCAAAGAATGTCCCCAAGAAGAAACCGATAACAGCCGTACCGACACCCAGCGTAGTGATGATAGGTCCGAGTCCCTCGAACATCTGTATCTTGAGTTTGCCTTTCGAAATAAGGATACCTATCAATATAAGGAGTAATCCGTAGCCGCAGTCGCCCATACAGATGGCGAAGAACAGCAGGAAGAACGGTCCGAGAATAGGCGTGGGGTCGAACTCGCCGTAAGACGGCCAACCATACATACCTGTTAGGCACTCGAACATCTTGGTAAAGCGGTTGTTGTGCAGTTTGATAGGCGTGTTGTCCGTCTCGGTGGGGTCTTCTTCTTGATAGTAAACGCTCTGCTGCTCAAGGAGTTGGTTGAGTTCCTGCTCTTTATCAATAGGACAGAAACCTTCGAGGAGTTTCAAACTGCCTTCGGCAATGGTATCCGTATTGAGCGTAACACGCTGCCAGTCAATCTGATGAAGTGTATCTTGCAGTTCGTCTTTCTGTTTCTGCAGGTTCTCTTTTGCCCAAAGTTCGATGCGTGCATTTTGCGCTACCAGCAAGCCATTGAGCCCATCAATGTCCTTTTGCAAGTCAGTTGCCGATTTCTCGTTAAGCGTCTGTTGCTGACAGAAATCCGGTAACTCGGCAGGTGTCTCCCCTGCTTTGACTACCTGTACGAAATAGGTAGTTGAACCGATGGTGGTAAGGGCTATACCCCACTCCTCCGAGAACTTCGACTTGGCACATGTATAGTAGCGCAACTCGTAGCCCGCTTGGCGCAATTCGGCAATACGCTCTGCCGAGAAATCGCCCCAAACAGCCATACGTTCCGCTTCCTTGCGTGTAGCGGCAATACGCTGTTCGATATTGGCTTTCTCCTGCAAGAGTTGGTCGGGTGCCCCCTGTGCGATAGTCTTTTTGAGCAAGTCGGCTTTCTGCAAGAGTGCCTGCAAATGCTCGTCGTTGACTACGCCTGCGGCTTTCTCCGTGATATGCACCACACCAAGATTGCGCAGTTGCTCAAGGAACGCCTCATAGTCGCGATGAAACACCAAGAAGGTGTATTTCTTCATTTGTGTAATCATACAGCAGGCTCCCTTTCTTGTTTTTCACGGGCTTCCGCCTCGCGTTTGGCTTTTACTATCTTTTGGCTTGACTTGGAGAGGTTCTCCTCATCTTCCATAAAGCGTTTGATTTTGCGAATGGCGTCCTGATAGCCCGGAATCTGCACTTTCTCAAAAAGATTTACCTTCTGAGTGGTCTTCTTGCGGGCATACTCCAGCAAGTCCACTTTGCGGCGCACAAACTCCTGCCGGATACCGACATCGGCAATCGCCTTGAGTTGCTCAAATCCGTCAGCAAACCATTTCGGGCTGGAGAACAGACTGAAATCCTTGGTGGAATAGACCACCTCTTCCAATACGGGGATACGCACGCCCGCAATTTTCTTGACAGACATCCGCACATCGTCCACATGGATAAGGGTAGTATCAAATTCCCCCCATAAAGCAAGCATCCGGTCATAATCCTTAATGCGGCGATTGACCTCCTCATCGAGTTCGGCAATCTCCTTCTTGGCTTTTTTCACCTCGAGACGGAGTGCCGACTCTTTGCTCTGAAGCGTTGGAAGGGTGCGCTGCCGCATCTTGAGATTTTTCTCAAGTGCCTGCAAGGATGTTTTGTTATATTGAAACTGAATAGCCATAAAATTTATGCTTTCTTCCAGTATTTTTCAACCAATGCTTGTTTGATATTGACCTCTTCAGGTTTGAAATATTTGGCAAAGAGCGCCCATGCAACGTCCAGCATCTGTGTGGTGTTGATATTGACATCGATAGCCAAAATCTCACGCGAGTAGTCTTTGGCGAATGCCAGGCAACGCTCATCGTAGTCGGTAAGGTCGAAACCGTTTTCTTTCTTGGTTTTGGCATTGGCAGCATCGGCATACAAGCGAACTGCGGCATTCATTACCTGAGGATGATCTTCGCGTGTTTTCTTTCCCGCAACCAATTGTTTCAAACGCGACAACGAGCGGAACGGATCCACAATGACCTTTCCGATGTCAGAGTCACGACGCAGGTACAACTGCCCCTCGGTGATATAACCTGTGTTATCAGGAATAGCGTGCGTAATGTCGCCGCCCGAAAGGGTCGTAACGGCAATAATGGTGATACTTCCGCCGCCTGCTTCCTCAGGGAACTGCACGGCCTTCTCGTAAATCTTCGCCAAGTCGGAATAAAGCGAACCCGGCATAGAGTCCTTACTCGGAATCTGGTCCATACGGTTGCTGACGATTGCCAACGCATCGGCATACAACGTCATATCGGTTAGCAGAACCAGCACCTTCTCATGCTTCTGCACAGCGAAATACTCTGCTGCCGTCAATGCCATATCAGGGATAAGCAGACGCTCTACAGGCGGGTTCTCGGTGGTGTTCACAAACGACACGATACGGTCGAGCACACCTGCATTGGAGAACACGTTCTTGAAATAGAGGTAATCATCGTTGGTCAGACCCATACCGCCCAAGATAATCTTGTCTGCCTCAGCACGCAACGCCACGTTAGCCATCACTTGGTTGTAAGGCTGGTCGGGGTCGGCAAAGAACGGAATCTTCTGACCCGAAACGAGGGTGTTGTTCAAGTCAATACCGGCGATACCGGTCGCAATCAGTTCCGACGGCTGCTTGCGGCGCACGGGGTTCACACTCGGACCGCCAATCTCCACTTCCTCACCTTCCACTGCCGGTCCGCCGTCTATCGGTTCGCCGTAGGCGTTGAAGAAGCGTCCTGCCAACTGGTCACTCACGCGCAGCGACGGAGCCTTGCCCAAGAATACCACTTCGGCGTTGGTAGGAATACCCTCCGTACCTTGGAACACCTGGAGCGTAACCTCGTCGCCCATAATCTTAACGACCTGGGCAAGTTTGCCGTTTACGGTAGCGAGTTCATCGTTACCCACCCCCTCGGCTTTCAACGAGCAAGTCGCCTTGGTGATAGCCGTAATCTTGGTGTAAATCTTTTGAAATGCTTTTGCCATAGTCGTTATGCTTTGATTTGTTTCTCAGCGAGCAGAGCGTTGAGTTTTTGTTGATATTCTTCAAATTCAGCCGAGTGGAACTCGCTGTAGTTCATTTGTTTACAAAGGTTAATCACTTTCTTGAAGTATTCGCTTACATCCAGGAAGTTTTGGAAGTCATAGTCATGTTTGCAGATGTCCATCACCAGATTGAGCATATACTCCTGACGCTCCAACGGGCAAACGGCATCAATCTTGTCGAATGCGTCCTGCTGCAGAATCACGAAGTCAATCACTTCCGATTTCCAGAACTCCTCGTGGTAATCAACGGGTACACCATCATCACCCAAGATGTTGATTTGCTCTTGAATCTCCTTACCACGCAGCAGATAGGTCTTCATATCGTTTACCTTACCGAGCCATTCGTTGTCAATCAAATTGGAGATATACTCCTCAAACTCGGGGTATTCAATATATTTCGAGTATGAATCAATCGGGTTAACAGCCGGATAACGCTTGCGGTCGGCACGTGCCTGTTCCAAGGCATAGAAACAACGCGCCACCTTCTTTGTACCCTCGGTAACAGGCTCTTTGAGGTTACCTCCGGCAGGCGAAACCGTACCGAGGAACGTCACAGAACCAGTCTTGCCATTGTTCAGATACACATATCCTGCGCGTGCGTAGAAGGCACCGATGATTGCCGACAAGTCCATCGGGAAAGCGTCCTGACCGGGCAACTCTTCCAGACGGTTCGACATCTCACGCAACGCCTGTGCCCAACGGCTCGTCGAGTCTGCCATAAGCAGCACGCGCAAGCCCATTGAACGGTAGTATTCGGCAATCGTCATCGAGGTGTACACCGATGCCTCACGCGAAGCCACAGGCATGTTCGACGTGTTGGCGATGATGATAGTACGCTCCATCAACTTGCGCCCTGTGTGCGGGTCCACCAATTCGGGGAACTCCGTAAAGGTCTCCACCACCTCGTTGGCACGCTCACCGCAGGCAGCGATAATCACGATATCCGCCTCGGCTTGTTTGGAAATAGCATGTTGAAGCACCGTCTTACCCGTACCGAAAGGGCCGGGAATAAAGCCCGTACCACCCTCGCAAATAGGGTTCGCCGTATCTATTGTGCGCACACCGGTCTCCAGCAGTTTGAATGGACGCGGCTTGCTCTTGTATGCTAGAATCGCCTTCTTCACCGGCCATTTCTGCACCATCGTCACATTGTGGTCGTTGCCATCGGCATCGGTCAGCACGGCGATAGTATCCAAAATCTTGTACTCGCCTGCGGGTACAATGCTCTTCACTGTATATTCGCCCTCGAACACAAACGGCACCATAATCTTGTGTGGCTGGTGGTTCTCGTCCACCTCGCCGAGCCAAGCGGCAGCCTCCACCTTGTCGCCCACCTTGGCAATAGGCTCAAACTTCCATAGTTTCTCTTTGTCGAGCGGGAAATTATACTCACCACGCTTCAAGAACACGCCAGTTAGTTTGTTCAGGTCATTCTGTAAGCCGTCATAATTGCGGCTCAACAAACCTGGACCGAGCGTAACCTCGAGCATGTGCCCGGTAAACTCTACCATATTGCCGACTTTCAGCCCGCGCGTCGATTCAAATACCTGCGCATAGACATTGTCGCCAATCACTTTGATGACCTCTGCCATCAGTTTGGTATCACCCAGCGTGATGTAGCAGATTTCGTTTTGTGCGACAGGACCATCCACTCCCACCGTCACCAGGTTAGCGATGATACCTTTTACTTTTCCTGTTGTCATATCTTATAACATTGTTTTATTTCTCTAATCGTTGTATCTCTTTTTTGATTTCTTCTATCACATTCCCATTGGCAATTGTTTTCTTACCATTGTCATCTTTATATGAGTATATGTAGAATACTTTTCCTCCGTATTGCTGCTCAAACATTACATGTGTTTCATGTTGGAGTTCATACTCTTTATGTATTTCTGCCAACTGAATACCTTTATTTATTGGTTTTATCTGTAACCCAATAAACTTGCCATTGATTTCTATGTAAAAATCAACATTAAATAGTCTATCCCATTCATCTGGTGCCGGTTTAATAGGGATGTTTATTTCATATTGCAGCTGTCCGTATATCGTTTGAATTTCTGTGGTATAACCATCATAAGTTCTATCAATGACCAACTGCTTGATGAAATCAATACAATCTTGTTCCGTTATGTCAGCTACTTCTGATTGTATAACTTCTGTAATTTTTACATACAACTTGCGTCCCAATTCTTCAATATGTGCTTCTGTTTTCACGTTGGCATAGTAATACGCCCTCCATTCCTCCAATGATTTTAGGACTGCACTTGCGTATGGATTCAGATGTAGCTCCTACATTACGCTTAAAATTCAACTGAAACCGGTTAGTCGCACTATTTAATATCCACTCTTTCGCCATATCTTAACTACAATGATAGGAATTTCTGTTTATATTTATATTCTGTTTCGTTGTCCACACAGACTTTCCCGTCTCTTATGAGATGTGCATTCACAAACGTCCTGTTTTCCAAGTACAGATACGCCATCAGCGTGTTGGAGTCATCGTACTTAACCTCATCATAGGTCATATATACTTTTTTCCCTTGTACAAGCTTACGCAAATATTCCGTAGAAACATTTTCATACATAGGGTTGGTCCGAACTCCTATCAAATGAATATGAAGACCTGTATTCTGCACAACAACCTCTGGTGAGATTATCTCCTTGACAGTATACAAGTCCATGCGTTTGTTGTGCGTAACAGAATCTATCTTTGAACCATATTGTAAAGATTTTACATCTATCTGCTTATTTATCTTATGGGTATCCGTAAAATGATATGGCAGCTGTTTTAACTCTTCGGTAAAGATATTGGCCTCCACCGGCTGCTGTTGTTCTACCACTATTTCATCATCAGAAAATAGGCTGTAGCCGCTTACTTTCTCTCTTATAATAGGTATATACTGTTCGTTTATCTCATAGCCGACAGAATTGCGTCCCAACTTTTTAGCAGCCAGCGACGTTGTCCCGCTACCCAAGAACGGATCTAATACTACCTCTTGTGGAAAAGAAAACATCTTAATCAGCCGATGCGGCAATTCTTCAGGAAACATTGCCAAATGCTTGTCTTGCTTTGCACCACCAAAATACCAATGTCCGCTAAAATACTTATTCCACTCCTCATTAGTCATCTTAGCATTCTCTTTCTGCTCGGTTGTTGGAATGGGAGCTTTTCCTTGCTTCTTGAACAACAGAATATACTCAAAGTCCAGTTTAGCCACGCCGTTGCGAGGATAAGGAAAACTTCCCATAACAGAAGCCCCACCTGTGGTATTCATCGTTGTTGTCTTCTGCCAGATAATCTGCCCCATAAAATCAAATCCCAATATCTCACAGAACTTGATTATCTCCGTATGAATGGGAATAACTTTGTATCTTCCGTAATATACCGAGCGTGCGAATTGGTCTCCTATGTTTATACACAAACGACAACCGTCATGCAGCACACGATAGCACTCCTTCCACACCAAATTGAGATTGTTGATGTACTCTTCATAAGAGTCATTAAAACCTATTTGATGTTCGTTGCCATAATCTTTCAATTGCCAATAGGGAGGTGAAGTCACAATCAGATGTACTGATTGGTCTTTCAGCTCCTGCATACTACGGCAGTCCCCGCAAATGATTCTATGTTTGGTATGGCTTGTCACTCCAATTTTATTCCTTTTTTCATGTCTGCCACCAACTCGCGGAACACCTGTTCGCCGTGTTCCACCGTCAGCAGCGACCAGCGGTTGAGCATCTCCGCCTGCAGGTAGTATGCCAGCACGTTCTCAATAGAGAAATCGACAAAGAGCGTTTCCTCTTCGAGCCATGCAAAACGCAATGCGTCCATACGTTTCTCGCGTTCCATCAGGTTGTCGATGTCCACCAGGGACATCACCTCTTGCAGGTTGTCCATCACGCCGCCCAAGCCGAAGTCTTTCTGCTGCAGGTTCTTGCGCAGAATATCCGCCACCTCGCCTTGTCCGACAATCATTTTGCGTACGTCAAAACCGTGTTTGCGGCAAATAGCAGCCACCAAGACATTGTTCATATCCCGATTGTAGGCAAACCACGCACGCACAAACTTGTTCTTGCTATGCAGTCCGTGTTCATAGAGCAGTTGTGTACGCAAATCCGCTTCCGAAAGGGTATTGCGTGCATCTTCCCACCAAACAGGCTGGTCGATAATCGAATCGTCATATCGCTCAATGAGTTCGCTTATCTCGGGGGCATTGCTCTTCAGCCGGAGCAAATCCAGCAATGGTTTGTCTTTTTCCGACAGGTTCTCCTCAAGCAACAGCAAGAGCGACTCCATCGTCATAGGAGCCTCGCCGCCTGCTTTCAACTCGGGCAGCCCCGCCATTAAACATTCGTATCCCATAGTATTCCGGATTTTCCAGAAGTTCCAGGTGTTCTAGAAGTTCTAGATATTCTAGTTTTTTATTTTCCGAAGAGCAACTCTATCAGTTGCGGGCGGAGGAACTCTTTGAAATACTCAACGAACTCTTTCTCTCCGAAATCGAGTCTGTAACCGCCTTTGCATGGTACGATAGCGAAATCTGTTTTGATACCCTTGATCTCTTCTATCTTCACCCCTTTGTCCAATGCCGCTTTGGCATTAGCCTCAAAGTAGTTTGTCAGGGCTTCAGCGTCCTTTGTCTCGATAGTAACCTCACCGTCCTTAGCCATTTCAGTTGCCAGTTTGGCAATGATTCCCTGCATAAACGCAGGGTCTGCCGTAGCGGCTTTGACGCTATCGGTTACCACTTTGCCGGTCAGGAGGTTTGTAACTTCTGTACGCAACGCACTGACACTCTGCTCGGCAAAGAGTTTCAACTCGGCACGTGTATTCTTATCCAGTTCTTGTGCTTTGGCTTCGGCAGCAGCCAGTTTGGCTTGTGCTTCTTTCTCGGCACCGGCTACAATCTCAGCCGCTTTCGCATTGGCAGCATCAATAATCTGTTGCGCCTCTTGATTACCTTTCTCTACGCCTTCTGCATAGATTTTGTCGGTCAATTCTGATAAGTTCATTGTATCTTTGTATTTTATATTTTCCTATGAGGTTGGTATATGGAAAATTGTTTTTGCGTGTTATGGTAAACAGACTTATGTTTTCCTGACTATATTTTTCAAAAAAAAAATCGCACAAAGGTACGAAAAATAATCTGCTCTGACAAACGTTTATTCCATAAAAAGTGATTTGTTAAACAAGTCTGCCACTTTTCTATGTTATACAACATCTATCCGTTGTTTATTTGGCAAAATCTGTGCCAAAATTCGCATTTACATCATTCTTCACGCACCCCGATTTTCCAAAATTCTTATCCAAAAGGAATAGTACAAAACGGCATTACGAAAACTTCATCAAGACAATGTTTATACACTTTATGCAGTATCAAAAGTGCATAAAGTGCATAAAAAACGGGCTTATCGTATCGGAAAAAGCCTTTTCTTTCTACGTCCTTTCTACGTCCTTTCTACGTCTTTTCTACGTAATGGGTATATGTAGGTACGGAAAGTGCATAAACTGTATATTTTCCGCATTGCTTATTCTGCATATTTTTGAAGGAATATCTATGTCACCATATACCCAAATCATACTTGTAAATATATACCCATTTTATTCCGGTTTGGATGCGATTGGGCAGAAACGGCATATATGAGTTTGCATATATGTGTTATATTTCGTAACTTTGCAGCGTTTTTACAGGCAAGAGGTTTTCAAACCCATTTAATATAAACAGGCATTATAGGGAAAAAACCGTCTATACAAACAAGGAACAACCGTGAAAGACAATACCATAATTACCATGAAAAAACAACTCTTATGTTTAGGGTTGATTGCACCGCTGCTTGTAGCGTGCCACACACCCACCGATTCCGTCAGCCGTATTGCTACCGGACAGCCCATCATCCCTATCCGTATGACAAGCGACACCGCACACGTGGTGCTGACTGACTATGTACCGCTTTTGATGGAGCAACAGTCGCAGCCCCCTTCAGAGAGCAGGGGGACTATTGCTTGGCAGGCAAGCGGCAGGTTGGAGACATTGAATATGACCGGTACCGGTGCATTACCCGAAGAAATAGATATTGTAAATCATAGCAATGTCTGCGAAGAAATATCCATCTGTAATAACAAAGCGAACTTCGCCATTCCCGTTTTGCCCAACAAACCGGTCAAGCAAGGTTTTGTTTCCATGCGCAATCCTCAAGGTGCAATGCATTGTATAACAGTAGGTTTCGTAGATCCGACAGAGGTGGAAAAGATAATGGTTTACGTGCAGAATATGCCTATTACCAGTACATCATTCACCCCAAACGAAGACGGCAGTTACACCCTTGACCTTTTCCAAAGCAAAGAGGTGTCACGATGCGGGAAAGGGCGTGCATATCTGCGTGTGTTTGCAGAGGACAGTACCTATCTGTACAATGACCTGCTCATCCCGTTGCAAGACGGCAACCCCATAACGGATGTGGCATTGCTTACGCGGCACGATAATCAGGCACAAGTGCTCTACTCTATTCTCGTGGACCGTTTTCAAAACGGCAATACGGACAATGATTGGAAAATGAACTCGCCTGAAGTATTGGATATAGTGGACTATCAAGGCGGTGATTTGGCAGGTATCACGCAGAAAATCAAAGAAGGTTATTTTTCGGATTTAGGTGTTAATACACTATGGATCAGTCCAATTACACAAAACCCGTGGGACGCATGGGGCAAATATGTTTTCCACCACGGCAACAAATACGATTCGACCAAGACCTATACCAAGTTTTCGGGGTATCACGGCTATTGGCCTATCTATGTCACCGCCATAGACAAGCGTTTCGGTACAGACTATGAATTAGAGCAACTTCTCGCCTGCGCCCATACGAATAACATGAATGTGGTGCTTGATTATGTAGCCAACCATATGCATATCAACGCCCCCACCCTGCAGGAACATCCGGACTGGCACACCGATTCGATTCTACCCGACGGACGGCGTAACTTCGAACTTTGGGACGAAGCCCGCCTGACCACATGGTTTGACGCCCATATCCCCACATTGGATCTGGAGCGCGAGGAGGTTTGCCGCCCGATGACCGATTCGGCACTCTATTGGCTTGAAAATTATGATTTCGACGGTTTCCGCCACGATGCGTGCAAACATATCCCCGAATGTTACTGGCGAATGCTGGGGCAGAAGATGGCAGTGCGTTTCCCCGACCGTCCTATCTGGATGATTGGTGAGACCTACGGTTCGCCCGAACTAATCAATTCGTATGTCAAAACGGGTATGCTGAATGCACAATTTGATTTCAATGTATATTTTACCGCCGTCCACGCGCTGTGCAACGACGGCAGTATGCAAAATTTAGACAATACCATTCGCACTTCTCTTGCCACTTACGGAGCACATCATACGATGGGCAACATATCGGGAAATCACGATCAGGTACGCTTTGCATCGTTTGCCGGCGGTGCGGTCGGTTTTTGGGAAGACCCGAAAGAAGCCGGTTGGACACGCTATTGCGGTATCGTTCCCAACGACCAAACCGACAATACGCAACGGATAGAGGAAGCCTACAAACGTGCGCTATTGCTCGAGGTGCTGAACCTGACATTGCCCGGTGTGCCCTGTATCTACCAAGGCGATGAATATGCCGAGGTGGGTGGCAACGACCCCGATAACCGCCATATGATGCGTTTTGACGGTCTGAACGAATACGAACAAAATTTCCGCCAACAAGTAAAAGACCTGATACATCTGCGCCGCTCATCGATGCCGTTGCTCTACGGCGACTATATTCCTGTTTCGGCAACCGATGATGTGCTTTGTTTCGACCGTGTATATATGGGTGAGACTA
>ERZ808286.1365-NODE-1365-length-12321-cov-4.079896_pt1 | contig 12321 bp, 10 predicted proteins | sample MGYA00521276_ERZ808286 | MGnify/ENA primary metagenome ERZ808286 (study PRJEB31516, sample SAMN03275607) | gut metagenome | biome: mammalia-associated habitat; material: feces | host: Papio cynocephalus | place: Kenya | collected 2012-08-01 ... | reverse complement strand
GATCCGAGCCGGGCATTACCCACGGCTGCCGAAGAATCGTCTCCAGATTCTCCTGGCACATTCCAAAAAAGAAAGCTCCCGTCCGACTCTGATCTGCCCGCAGCACCTGAACAATCGCAGTACCAAACGAGAGCCCTGTCTCCCGCATGATCTGCGACAACGTCTTACCGGACCATTGGCGCGTTTGCGCACTCCAGGTGCCGCCAATCATCACAGTCTCAGGATCCCGCCCAGAAGCATTCAGCTCTGCTACAATTCGCGCCCGTGCCTGCGCATCTTCCAAATTGCGAAGAATAACCGCATTTCCTCCAGCAGATGCCCACTCTGGTAGAACAATATCTAAATCCGTCCCTGCTGAGAGGTATGGGTACCGATCCGAATGAATCTGCCATCCTTGCGCCCGCGCACACTCAATCCGCTCCAACACTGCGGGTAGTTTCGGCCAATTTGCCCGACCACTTGTTTTTAAATGTGAAATCTGCGTGCGGACACCCGTCTTGCGCGTCAAATCAAGCACCTCATCAATCGCTTCCAGCAAGCCATCTCCCTCACTGCGCATATGCGTGGCATACATACCGCCCCGCCGGGCACAAGCCGACACCAAGGCTAAAACCTCTTCTGGACGACTATGCACCCCCGGATGATAAACCAACCCCGTACTCACCCCCCACGCCCCCTCATCCAAGGCCGCCTCTAGACGCCGCACCATCTCCGCCGTCTCCACTTCCGTGGCCGCGCGAGGCGCATCTCCCATCACCCCCTTACGAAGCGTGTTATGGCCAGCAAACAAAATAAAATTGGTCGCTGGCCGCACAGCATCAAAACATGCACGATAATCTGAAACCGTATCCCAATTCGGCCCCGTTGCTTCACGCCCAGGGCGAACAGGATACGTCTGCGCTTCCCAATCAGACGGCAATCGCGCCCCATTCAGACGTGGCGCAGCACTTCCTCCACACTGCCCCCCAATCTCAGTGGTTACCCCTTGCAGCAACTTACTCGGGCACCATGGCTCTAACAAAAGAAAGGCATCCGAGTGCGTATGTACATCAATTAATCCCGGAAATAACCATAACCCTTTGGCAGAGAGCTCCGTTTTCCCGGAAACAGCAGACAGATCCCCAACGGCAACGATTCGTTCACCAGAAAGTCCAACGTCCGAAATAAACGGTGCTCGGCCACTCCCATCAAAAATAGTGGCCTGACGCAAAACAAAATCAAAGTCCATACGTATATTGTAACACAGGCGTCCACCTCACCCACACGTTCACCCCCTCCATAAAACCACAGAAAACGTCCTCCACTGCAGACACGACACTTTTTGGCCCTTGCCGTTATCGATGTTTTATCGACGAAAGTTCAATCCCGATCACCCAACTCGACACATTCTTTCGTAAACACGCCACCAATCTCAACCGTAAAATGAGGCGTTCGTTGTTCCTCTGCCCGCCCTAAACTTGCTATATCCACTCATTCCATTTCCTACGTTGACCACCCTCCAATACCTGCACGCAACACATCAGGTAACCCGCTTACACCCATGTCAACATGGCCGTATCACAAAAATATACGACTACCGAAAAACAAAAAGAAGCCCCTCGGCTTCCTGTCATTCAACTGAAAATCGTCCCTAGACCACCATATCTCACTTCACATACAAACGATTCGCATCACCCTACTTCATTCCTTCTAAAACAAAATCCCCGCTCGGTGTTCGAATAATCAAACCCGACCGGGGATTCGTTGAACCTGCACTTATTTCTCAGAAACAACCTTCGCGTCCTGCAAATCATTACGCAGCAACCGTGAGGCTTTGAATTTGATTGATTTACGCGCTGGAATCCAAACTTCCTGTTCAGGCTTCTTTGGATTTCGACCTTTACGCCCTTTGCGTTCAACAATTTCGAAAACGCCAAAGCCGCGCAATTCAACATGGCCATTCTCAACCAGATTAGCCAACAAAGCCTCAAACGTAGTGTCTATAATCTGATAAGCCAAAGATTGCGGGATGTGATGGGTTTTGGAAATAACCATCGAGATATCGCGTCGCGTACTCGTGGAGGGAATATTGTTCACTGAACTCATTACTACGAACTCCTTTTGTTTCGGGAAAACTTATTTCAGCCATTGAGCAATCGTTTCGGCAGCCTGTTCTGGCGACACGATGACGGACTCTTTCTCTGTCCTACGGCGGATTTCAAACCCTCCCTTGGAAAGCCCTTTGGCTCCGGCAACTACACGCACCGGCAGTCCAATCAAATCTGCATCCTTAAACTTCACGCCTGGGCGCTCTGCTCGATCATCCATAAAAACATCAATTCCACGAGCCTCCAAATCTGCCGCCAGAGCTTCCGCTTTCGCTGTTACTTCGGCATTATCAGGATCCAACAACAGCAGTGCCACCTGATACGGAGCTACTGATGCCGGCCACATAATGCCATTTTCATCGTTATTTTGCTCCACAATTGCCTGCAAGGTTCGCGAAACACCAATGCCATAACACCCCATTGTCAACAAACGCGGCGCACCGGTCTCATCAAGAAATGTCGCCCCAAACGCCTTAGAATACTTCTGCCCAAGTTTAAAGCACTGCCCCACTTCTGTTCCCCGGCAGAGCCCCAAAGGTTTTCCGCAGTGCGGGCACGCATCACCCTGAGCTACAATCACGAGATCTTCATACGACGTAATGTGGGCATCGCGTGCGAGCGATACATGCAGGAGATGTACCCCCTCTGCATTCGCGCCAACAATCACATCCGCTGCCCCCTTCAGGGATTGATCGGCATAAACTGGAATCTCAACCCCAACCGGCCCGATTGACCCGCAGGGACCCGCCACCCGTACTACCGTTGTTTCATCAGCAGGTTCAATCTTAGCCCCTCCCAAAACCCGACGCAGCTTCAACTCATTAAGTTCCCGATCTCCTGGCACAAGCACCATAATCGGGTCCCCATCCGCAAGCACAACCAAGCTCTTAACCACCTGAGTCAACGGTTTTTCCAAAAAGGCCGCCACCTCTTCACAACTATGTTTTCCCGGCGTTGCCACACGCACAATGGCATCATCCTTGCCACCGAACTCAGAAGCCGACTCTTGCCGTTCTGCACGCTCCTGATTAGCCGCATACCCGCAGGCTTCACAGTTCAGAATGCCATCCTCTCCACTCGCCGCAAAGACCATGAACTCATGCGAAAAATTCCCGCCAATATCGCCAGTATCTGCCTCAACCGGTTTAACCGCTAATCCCACACGCTTAAAAATCCGAACATACGCATCATACATTGCCCGATAACTACGATCTGCACCCGCATCATCGGCATCAAAACTGTAGGCGTCTTTCATGATAAACTCTTTGCCGCGAATCAAGCCAAACCGCGGACGAATTTCATCACGGAACTTATCCTGCATCTGATAAATAATACAGGGCAACTGACGATAAGAGGCAATCTCATTCTTTGCCAACGCAGTAAACGCTTCCTCCGCCGTTGGCGTTAACACATACCACGCTTCTTTACGATCGCGTACACGGAACATGCCGTTTCCCATCGTTTCCCAACGCCCGCTCTGCTTCCATAATTCTGCCGGCTGCAAAATGGGAAACAACGTTTCCTGCGCCCCGGCACGTTCCATCTCTTCGCGAATAATCGCCTCGATTTTCCTTAATGCGCGGAATCCTAATGGCATATACGTGTACAGCCCGCCCCCAAGCTTTCGCATCATACCCGCGCGAATCATCAACTTGTGGCTGACAATTTCAGCATCCTGCGGAGCTTCTCGCAGTGTATTTAATAACGCCTGTGTCCAACGTATCATCTCGTAAATCCTTCCCGAACCGCTTTCAACTGCGGAAAATGCGGGTTCATTATCTCAAACGCCGTTCAGAACGCAAGAAAAAAAGCTCTTGCCATATCCTCACATCGAAGGAATACTCCCGCCAACTCTAGACGGAAATCTCATGCCTGTTCCGGCCCCACCGCTGCATCCGTTCACGCAAGTCTTACTTCCCATACAAACGGCCAAGGCTCGAGAACCGCACCAGACTTCCAATGGCATCTAAGAACGACTTCGTCAACTAAAAAACCGCGTCCAGAATCGAGCGCGGCAAATCAATAAATGGCTCCGAAGGCAGGATTCGAACCTGCGACCAAGTGATTAACAGTCACCTGCGCTACCACTGCGCCACTTCGGAATAAACGTAAAACGCACATGAAATATAGCACACTAATCGTGCTGTTGTCAAGGCGAAATGTAAATGCAAACATCTATGTAGGTCAAACAAAAGCACTCTAAGGACACCCTTCCAGATGGCTCCGGCATGCTCAACCGCGCTTGCGAATCGGACAATAATTCACTTTGTACCAAACTTCTCCCTATTTCCGTCGGAATTTATCTCCGAATTCATTTTCGGCCATCCACATCTGAGGCACCTTCCATCATCAATGGTGTACCGGCCGGAATTTGATTCGCGTAGGGCGATCAGCATCATCCCCCAACTCCTTCCGCCGCATCTCATGATAATCGGAATACGACCCTTCAAACCAACGCACAGAGGAATTCCCCTCAAACGCCAGGATATGGGTAGCTATCCGATCCAAAAACCATCGATCGTGGCTGACTACAACCGCACATCCGCCAAAGTCCTGAATGCCCTCCTCAAGTGAACGCAGCGTTCCTACATCCAGATCATTCGTGGGCTCGTCCAACAAAAGCAGATTCCCGCCAGCGCGAAGCAATTTAGCCAGATGCACCCGGTTCCGCTCTCCACCGGAAAGAACCCCCACTTTTTTCTGCTGATCCGTTCCACGAAGATTGAAGCGGGAACAATATGCACGGCCATTCATCAACCCCTTCCCCGCAAGGTTAACATACTCTCCACCGCCCGTAATCTCTTCGTAGACCGTATGATTTGGATCCAACGCTTCACGCGTCTGATCCACATAACTCAACACCACCGTTTCCCCCACCCGTAGTTCTCCGGCCGTGGGCTTTAACTTCCCGGTAATCAACTTGAAAAGCGTTGTCTTTCCCGCGCCGTTAGCACCAATAACCCCAACAATCCCGCCACGCGGCAAATCGAAGTTGACATTCTCAAAAAGCACTTTATCCCCAAACGCCATGGTCAGATTCTTTGCCTGCACCACCAAATTCCCAAGCCGAGGCCCCGGAGGAATCTGAATCTTCAGCTCTTCCTCCCGTGTATCCACCTGCTTCGAGACCAATTCCTCATAACGCGCCAACCGCGCTTTACCTTTGGCACGGCGCCCGGAAGGATTCGTGTGAATCCACTCCAGTTCCTGCTGAATCATCTTTTTGCGGCTTTCCGCCTGTTTTGCCTGTGCCGCAATCATTGCCTGCTTCTGCTCCAGCCACTGCTCGTAGTTCCCCTTGTACGGATACGTTCGGCCGGCATCCATCTCCAGAATCCACTCCGTTACATTATTTAAAAAATAACGATCATGCGTTACCACAATCAACGTTCCTTTAAAACGTTTCAGAAATGCCTCAATCCATGCTACTGACTCCGCATCCAGGTGGTTGGTCGGCTCGTCCAACAACAAAACATCCGGATTGGAGATAAGAAGCCGACACATGGCCACCCGACGTTTCTCACCGCCCGAGAGCACCCCGGCTTTCGTCTCCGGAGACGGGCACCGTAAGGCCTCCATCGCCAGTTCTACTTGATGCTCCAAACTCCACAGATCTCGCGCATCAATGATCTCCTGCAGTTTGGCCATTTCTTCTTCCGCGCCCGGCTCATCCAGTCGGCAACATAAATCCTCATAACGTTCTAACATGGCTTGCGCATCGGCCACGCCCTCCATAACACACGCCTGAACCGTCTTCTCAGGATCTAACTCCGGCTCCTGCGGCAAATACCCGATCTTCAGATTTTTGGCCACCATACAGGAGCCCATGTAATCTTTGTCAAGTCCTGCAAGAATCTTGAGCAGCGAAGATTTACCCGATCCATTCGCGCCAATCACGCCGATATGCGCTCCATGAAAGAAGGCTAGATTCACATCATCCAAGATCACCTTTTTCTCATGATGCTTGGTGACGTTCTGCAAATTGAAAACATATTCTCCTGCCATACTCGTCTTCCTTCAGGTTTAAAAGTTACTCAAATGTCAAAAATCTGAAACTCATGAAAAAGAAACGTAAACGGCGCATCTTCCCAATCGATATGAAAATGTCCCGCATACCACTGTTCAAACTGAAGCCGCTGCCGCACCGTCTCCAACCAGTTCTCTGTCGAATAATCAACGCTCGAAGCATCGCCACACCCCAACGGCGGCAGCCGGTCAAACGGAATTCGGCTCCGCGGGCAGGTATGCGACAATACGGCATCTACCCGCCACCCCTCCGCATCCAATGCCAGTTCCGCCCGTGTCTTGATCTGCGCCGAAGGCTGTTCATCCTCAAACCAGGCCCAGTGATTGCGAAGCCGATAAAACTTATCTACAGAATATGCCCCGCCCACTACCAGCGTCCGCCGCGAGCCCAACGTATAAATGGCTCCATCCACAGGAAAAAATTGGTTCGGGAACCGGGGATTCACGTAAACCTGCCCGCCAAAACCCTCCTGAAGCTGCATCCCCGGCACGGTCTCAGGCCTCGCCTCGTGATTCCCGTGAATACAAAACAACGTCAACGGAAGCTGCGCCAAATGTTGACGGAGCGCTGTTGCACGCGCATCCGAAAAGTAGTTGATGCCCGCATCCCCCAACACAATCAAAACATCTTTCCGATGCGGACGCCACACACGGCAAAAGGTTTCTACCTCGCCGAAATCTCCATGTTTATCGCCAGTGATCCAAATCATCCGCGCTCAGTACTCCCATAACCGAGAAACAGCCGGCGGCGGGGATTCCTCTCCCGCCGCCGATCAGTTTTGCACCGGGAAGATTAGACCTCCCCCGCGCTGCCTGAACCTGGTGCTGCCCCAGCATCTGATGCTCCTTCGGCCGAACCCATCGGCGCTTGAGCCGAATCCGCCTCAGGAGCCCCTGCCGGTTCACCCGTCTCAAGTTCTCCATCCTGCGGCTCCTCTTCTGCTGGTGCTATCGAGAAGGTAGCCAGTGTTACGCCTTCCTGCAGCTTGACGAACGTGACCCCTGCTGCAGTGCGCCCCATCGTGCGCACTTCACTCACACGCGTACGGATCATCAGCCCGGCAGTGGAAAGCAGCACCAGCGTTTCATCCCCCTTCACTGCGGCAATACCCACCAGCTTGCCATTCTTCTCGTTACCACGCGGATTCCCCGTCACACCCATCGAACCACGGTGCGTAACACGGAAGTCCGAGAACGGGCTGCGCTTCCCGCGGCCATTCTCGGTAACAAACAGCAAATCAGCACCCGGCTCTTCCACGGCAAACCCGCATACGCGATCGCCAGGCACCTTGAAACGCATTCCGCACACACCATGCGCGGTACGCCCAACCCGGCGAACTTCATCGATCAGGAAGGCATTCACGAATCCCTCACGTGTGGCCATCAACACCTTGTCGCCCGGCTTGGTCAGCGCTACCTTCACCAGTGCATTCCCTTCTTCAATGCCAATCGCAATGATTCCCCGGCGATTAATATTGCGGAACGCCTCCAACAGCGTCCGTTTAATGGTTCCGTCTTCCAATACAAAGGTAATATCCCGCTCCTCATCAAACCCGCGGATCGGCAGAATCTCAACAATCCGTTCCTTCTCCTGCAATCCTTCCAGGATATTGATCACCGGCGTTCCGGTCGAAACCCGGCTTGTTTCAGGGATCTCAAAGGCGCGCTCGGCATAAACCCGCCCGGTATCCGTAAAGAAAAGCAACGTGTCATGCGCCATCGGCACATAGATACGCTCAATGAAGTCTTCATCCTTAATGGTCACGCCGCGCTTGCCGCGCCCCCCGCGCTTCTGAGCAGCATAAACCGACAAGGCCGTCCGTTTTATATACCCACGGTGCGACAGCGTTACCACACACGGCTCATCCGCTACCAAATCCTCCAGATTCACTTCTCCTTTAATCGGAACAATCTGGGTCAGACGATCCTCTTCCTTCGTATAGTTGGCGCGCAGATCTTCCAAATCCGCCTTAATCAACGCAAACACCTTGGCCGGATCCCCCAAAATCGCCCTCAATTCAGCCGTTTTCGCCTGAAGCTCCGCCTGCTCTGCAAGCAGATTGTTGCGCTCCAGCCCGGTCAACTGACGCAGCCGCATCTCCAGAATTGCCGCCACCTGCACTGGGCTAAGACCAAACCGATCAACCAGACGCGTCTTCGCTTCATCATTCGTCTGAGAGTCGCGAATGATATGAATCACTTCATCCAGATGATCCTGGGCAATCAGCAGACCATCGAGAATATGCAGCCGAGCCAACGCCTTTTCCAGTTCAAAACGGCACCGCCGCGTATGCACCTCAAACCGGTGATCCACGTAGCACTGGAAAAAGTCCTTCAGCGTCATACGCCGCGGGCGTCCATGATCCAGCGCAATCATGTTGGCGCCAAACGTTGTTTGAAGCTCTGAGTGCTTATACAGTTGGTTCAGAATCACAGCGGCCGGCTTCGCGTTCTTTTCCAGCTCAATCACCACACGAACGCCGTCTTCGAGACTCGTTTCATCACGAATCTCCTTGATACCGTCAATCACCCCGCCTTTAACCAAATCCCCCATGTGCTTGAGCATCACACTCTTGTTGACCATGTAAGGGATCGAACGAATAATCAGCCCTTCATGCTTTTCGATCTGCACGATCTCCGCATCACCGCGTACGGTTAGAGAGCCCCGCCCCGTTTTATACATGGCCTCAATGCCGGAGCGTCCGTAAATCGTTGCCCCCGTTGGAAAATCCGGACCTTTCACATAAGCCATCAGCTCATCCACCGAAGCATCCGGGTGATCCACAAAATAGATCAGTCCATCACATAATTCACGCAAGTTATGCGGCGGGATATTTGTGGCCATGCCCACAGCAATCCCCTGTGAACCGTTCAACAACAGATTCGGCAGCTTGGAGGGCAAGACCCGCGGCTCCTTCGTGGTCCCGTCATAGTTTGGGATGAAGTCTACCGTATCCTTGTCAATATCCAGCACCATCTCATTGGCCGCCTTGGACATACGGCTCTCGGTGTAACGCATAGCCGCAGCGCTCGCACCATCCAGCGTGCCGAAGTTACCATGCCCATCCACCAACGGCACCCGCAGGCTGAACCACTGCGCCATGCGCACCAGCGTGTCATAAATGGAACTGTCTCCGTGAGGGTGATATTTACCCATCACCTCACCGACGATACGCGCACTCTTCTTGTAAGGCGTGGTGTAGAAAGACTTCGTCTCATACATTGAATACAGCACCCGGCGATGCACCGGCTTGAATCCATCCCGGGCATCCGGCAGCGCACGCGCCACAATCACACTCATCGAATAATCGATGTAGGAGTTCTTCATCTCCTCTTCAATCGGAATCGATGTCAAACGTGCATCCTGCGACAACGTACTCTGAGTCGTATCGTCCATCTTCGGCAATCCTTTCAATAGCTCTTAGCATACCAAAAAATACGCTTTCATGCACAGTTCTGCTGTTACTTCCCCTGTAAGACCATCCCTCCGGCATGAATCCAAAACACCTTGGATATCCGCTGCCATTCGCTCCTAATACCTGGAGCAGACAGAGCCCGCACTCAAACCCGCTCCAACCGCCTGCTTCATCCAGGGATATTCCTCCCCCTGCGCCGCCTCTCCCCTATCACCCCGCATCGCACCGCACAGACACAACGCCCCCGCCCCCCACAATAAAACGCTCTGCACAGCACGGCATGCCACCCACCCTCGCAGATTTCTCTCTAACCCTTTCTGTCATAAATCATTCCCTCCCTCCGACAGTTGCAAACCACCGTCGGATTTGAGATACTGAAGTCTCCTTATCCGGGTGGATCGGGAGTAAAAAACAAGCTGAAAAAAAGTATAACATGGAAGGTTTCCAATCATGGCCATTCGTGCGATGATTTTTATTGATGGCTGTTGGCTTTACAAAGGCCGCCAGGCACTCTTCGACAAATTGAACGAGAAGGGGTTTGAAATCGATTACAAGCGCATTCCCGACATTATCGCCCAAACGCTTGCAGAAATGAGCGGGCAGGAAGTGGACGTGGTGCGTACCTGCTATTATGGGACAATCCCCGTCAACAAGGTCGGTTATAATCCCGTCAAACAAAAAGTATTCTACGATTTCCTCAGTGAACAATGCGGTTACGAGATGGACATCATGGAAATCGATTTCCGCAAAGAGCCGAATGCCCTGCCGGATAACAAGTGGGTCAATGCCAATCTTTCCTCGGCCATGACCTATTACGCCACCATCCCAGGCGCCTATGACGTGGCGATTCTTGTCGGCGGCGATGCAGACTATGTACCGGTGCTTCGCCGGATCCGTCAGATTGGCAAACGTGTGCAGCTCGTAGCCATGAACGCCATGCGCGGCCACGCCATCTCCAGCCGGACGCTCGTAACCGCCACCGGAAGCTTCGACTTCCCTCATATCTTCATGGACGAACACGCCGCCGAGTTCCGCCTGCAGCGCGAGAGCGTTCGGCGGAAATGCATGAACTGCGGCAAAGAAGAAGAAACCACCTGGGGCGGCGAGGAGTTCTATTGTTCCGATTGCCGCGCCAAGCGGGCTCGCCATATCCGCGTCTGCGACAATTGCGGCAAAGAAGAAGAAACCACCTGGGACAAAGACTTCTTCTACTGCTCCGATTGCCGTGCCAAGTACCGTACAGGCGGTGCCGCTGAGCTTCCTGCTGCAGAGCAAGCCCCAGCCGCCGAAAAGGAAGGCGCCGCAGCAAAGGCTACACTCGCTCCAACCGAGCCCGAAGCCTGAGTCAACAGCCGCCTCCCGGAATGAGCCCATTCCGGCTCACCCGACAGACGAAACGCCGGCCAACTGACCGGCGTTTCGTCTATTTTATTCACTCCTGCAATTCCAACGGGTTATGCCGCCCGGAACAAACCGTTCTTCCGCATCACGCAAATAAGCCAAGATCCTCAAGATAACGCATCACGCCATTCTCCCGGTTGCTGAGCGCCCGATGCGCACAATGAGCAGCCAGTTCAGGATGTGCATTCCCCATGGCCACGCTGTGTGTACCCAGCGTCATCATCTCCAAATCATTCAAGTAATCGCCGAAGACCACAACCTGTTCCGGAGCAAGGGAAAAGCGGCACAGCAATGCCGCCAAGGCTCGCCCCTTGTTGATCCGCATCGGCTGAACGTCTATCCAATACGGGCTGGAGCGGATGACCGCGAGATCCGGGCGGCACAGCGGTGCTAGCACCGGCCACAACACCGCGGCCGCTTCCGGATGGTAGACCGCCACCTTGCACACCTGCAGCGACGCTATCTCCGAAAGCGCATGCCACCGTTCCGTCTTGGAAAAATAGTGAGAAACCGCCTCAAAGTTTTCCGGATAAGAGTCAGCCACCCAGGCACAATGTACCCCGCATAATACCGGTGTCGCCCGCGGAACCGTCAAAGCCGCTTCCAGTATCGGGCGGAAAAAGGAGGCCGGGGTTAAATCACAGAAAAACGGCTCCGTCTCATGCGCCGCAAAGGCAAGCGCTCCATTTTCGGCAATGATATCCGGATACACACCCGCCGCAGAAAAGACCTCTGCCAGATTATCATACTGACGGCCGCTGGCAATCGCCCAGGCAATCCCGCGCGCCTCCAGCTGCTGTACGCGCAACGCAAAGTCCGCAGGCAGCTGCCGGTTTTCATCCAGCAGGGTGCCATCCATGTCTGTAACCACCAATCGAATCGGCTGCAGCATCGCCCTCTACTCCATGACTCTGCCGATAATAGACCCCACATCGAAACTGCCGGATCGAAACCCCTGTAAATCAAGTGCAACATGGTTAAAACCGACCGCGTGCAAGGCCTCCAGAATTTCTCCCCGGCACGCCAACACCCGCTCAAAGGCTTCCGGCGGCACCTCCAGCCGAGCCAGATCGCCGTGAACACGCACACGGAAGTTCACCTGCGGCAGAATCCTGCGAAACGCGGCTTCTCCCTGCTCAACCTGCCGTAAAGCTTCTGCCGTCAGACACGTCCGATAAGGGAACCGGGTAGCCAGGCACGGCGTGCTCGGGCGTCCGGCATTCGGCACTCCAAGCGCTTGCGCAAGCAGCCGAATGTCCGCCTTGTGAATACCCAGCTCGGCAAAGGGAGAACGAACGCCAAGCTCCTGCAAGGCGCGGCGTCCCGGGCGGTAAACCCCCAAATCATCGGCATGCGTCCCCTCCACCAGCAACCGGATGCCCTTCCCTGCC
>ERZ808286.1358-NODE-1358-length-12370-cov-4.930654_pt1 | contig 12370 bp, 11 predicted proteins | sample MGYA00521276_ERZ808286 | MGnify/ENA primary metagenome ERZ808286 (study PRJEB31516, sample SAMN03275607) | gut metagenome | biome: mammalia-associated habitat; material: feces | host: Papio cynocephalus | place: Kenya | collected 2012-08-01 ... | reverse complement strand
AAGTATAAATAAACTAGTCGTTTTTCCTTCAAATATTCCATACTCAATGTATCACATTAAGCTCATTTTGACAAGTAGTTTTATCGTTTTTGTCCGGTAATCAATTTAAAAAGCATGTTCGTCTAAAAATTTTGATTATTTTATTTGCCGTACGTTTTTTCTTCTCAAAAAAATTAGCAAACCTTTCCATGAAAATTTTTAACAAATCTTTTATTTGAATCAAAGTATTTGGATCCGAGTAATTAAACTCTGTTAAACATATCAATGGGAATTTATCTATTTCATCTCCCGTCTTTACAAATTGGAATAAAATATCTTGTTTAATATAAATATTATTATTTTTCAGTAAATCTGCATATTCTTTTTCAAATCCAACAATTTTTACTTTATTGGAAAACTGAATTATAATTTTTTGCTTTAGAGCTACTGAAATTAGATTGTTTAGCAATATGACATTAAGCGTTTCTGAACATATGTCACCAGTAAAAAATGACATCATATTCTGAATAATTTGTTTTTCAAAATGACATAGGTACTCAACCAACAAATCATTATTTTTGACCAGAATGTTAAAATCCGTTTCACAAAATGTTATTTTATTAGCATTCAGAACTATTAAAGCCTTTTTAGTATTCGTTACATCTTTTAAATTAAATGGGGTTGCTATTTTACCCAATAAGCATTTTAAAATTTCTTCATCATTTATATTATTTACAAGATATAACAAAAGTTCTTTATTATCTGATGAAATAGAAATATTTGACATTGCTTCATGATTATTTTGAATAAATTCAAGTAATATATTTTTATCTTCTAAATTTTCAAATACAAATTGGATATTGAACCATGTTGGTTCTATTTTATTATTTAATACAATACTTTGTAACAGAGATCTGTCAAGCAAACTAACATTTTCTATGTTCATATCAAATTTTTCAATTAAAAAGACTTTGCATTTACTATCTATGACTGGATTAAGGATTAGACTTGTTGCCAAAAGTGAATTTTCTTTTAAATTCAAAACCCTATCATTTAACAATATATTTGAGATGTATTCATTTAAATTGCTAGAAATGTAGTCTTTCAGTAAATCTTTCATTTCTATATATTGTTGAGCATTTTTTAATACTTTATTGCAATCTTCTCCTTCTAACCTCAACACAAAAAATAAGTTTTCGATATTGATTTCATAGTAATTATTTTCAATAATCAAGTCTATTATTTCATTGTCGATCAACTTATTAGTTAATTGAGAAAACTTTGGCTTAATAGTACTAAATATATTTTTAATCTTTTCCAAATTAAAATTTTGCAATAAAGATTTAATGTCACTTTTGTTTGAAAAATATTTTGCAAGACAACTATTTATATTTATATCTTTTGTATTTTGAACATTCAGAAGAGTATTGACAATTAAATCTTTTTTGTCATCTGTCAAATTACTTTTTAAAATTTTCTCTGCTAAGTTTATGTCTGATTTTAAAATTGTCAACAATTGAATGATTTCATCATCGTTTTCAGTAGCGAAGAAAGTTAAAAGCAATTTGAGGCACTCTTCATTCCTTGACGACAAAGTTTTAATAAGATTTGCCTTCTTGTCCGAATCGTTTATTAAATGAATATTTTTTAGGATACATTTATTCACTATTGATATATCGGTAAAATCCTCTTTTTTCAATCGTGCAACCACTTCCTAACATTTTCTATTTGATCGGATTTTTGAGAAAATTCTTTATCTTCTTGCACATAATCATTATTAAAAACATTTTGGATTCCCGATTTATCTACCAAAACTTCATATGGAAGACTTAAAATAGTTTGTTTATCCTTATTAAGATCATTAATGTTATTCTTTATCTCTTTTATTTCTTCTTCAACTTTGGTCTTTATATTTTTTTTCTCGCTTTTCAAAATTAACCGAAGAAATTATATCTAAATCTTGTTCAGATATATTCACAGCACAACCATAATAAAATGGATGTTCTAATCTATTAAAATCCAAATTTTCAAGAGAAGTTAAAGAATCTATTCTTATTAGCGAACTTCCTGAGCGATATCCTGATTTTACAAAGACGCCTTTCAACATCAATTTTAATTCATCAAAATTTGTAAAGTATTCATTATTTGCAGACTGAATTAGCGATTCCAAATTATTTATCTCATTATTAATTTTTTGCAATAAAACATTGGACAAATTTCTTTTATTTAATAGAATTGGCAAAACCCCACTTTTTTCTTCTAATTTAGAATATTCAGCAGGAAATAAATTCCTAAACAATGATAATGTAAATAACTTTTCATTTGAAATTCGATTTTTATTTTTTCATTAACAATTCTTTTTCTTGTTATTATATAATCATTAAATGTGTTTTTTAAAATTCTCATATCTGGTATATACAGAGATATATCCTTTATATAATCTTCCGATAACCCCAAGTCACCATCGTTATTATTAACAATTTTAATAAACTCTCTTATTTTTTCTCCTGTCGTTGTTGGATTAACGATTGGCACTATTGACAAAATGAAATCAAAGAATTTTGCTCTTTCTTCAACATCTTCAATAACTTCACTTTTTAAAGCATATAAAAATGTTATTTTTTTACATTTTCTATTTTTTGAATTATTTATAATAGTATTTAATTCTCGTAGTTTGACAACTATATCATTAGATTTTAATCTATCCAAGTCTTCAAAAATAACCAAATCTATATTTACACAATCAAAAAAATACAAGATTTCATCTATTAATTTATTTATTATAGAATTAGTTTCTCCATTGCCTTTAGTCTCAATTTCAAAATCCTTATATTTGATTTTTTTTAAAAGATTTAAAATATATCATATTGAAAATTATGCATCCAAAAGATACAATTATCAATCCTAAAAAAAAGAATTTAGTCCACTTAGCATTTTCAAATAAGGCAATTTCAGAAAGTTCAACACCAAATAAAATAGATGAAATAGCAAAAATTGTTAAGATAAACGAGAGTAAAAAGCTTTTCCAGAATGGAGATTTATTAGTCCTTTCAATTTTAGAATTTGGTAATTTTTCTTTATTCTGACTATATAGCAATTGTTGAAGTATACTACGTTCTATTTCATCTTCTTTATATTCTTTACCATTAAATGTAGACAAAGATAATTTTACAAATCCGTTTTTATTTTCTTTTTTTGATCTATAGTTATATAAATACGTCTCAATTAAACTACTTTTTCCTGCACCTAGTTTTGCGACTATTGCGATATTCTTAACATTTCTATTTTTAATTTGTTGATCTAATATCTTTGCATCTTCATTATAATCACTTGATATAGTTGGAGAGTTGTCCAATAATATATCTTTTTTAACCATAAAATATCCTTTTTATTTAAAATGATACTCTAATATTTAGTTACCATTATTATAACATGAAATCTTTTGATTTTGTTATGGTTTTTATAAAATTTTATTTTTCTTATAATGTCTAATACAGCCATGGCTTTAATTATTTCTGTTAAATTCTTGCAAAAATTACGACAAAAAAACAGCACATATAATAAGGCTCAAATTAAAGCACTTACAAAGTTTTCTTGCAGTTTAGGACGACTGAAGAAAACCGAGATTAGCCGAAAATTTGAGTATAACATGTTTAAATACATCCGGTTTAAAATTGTACACCTAAATAATCTAGGGGATACAGTAAAAAAACAAGTGTGCTTCTGTTGAAGCTTCATAATCTCTCAAATTGAAAAAGTTAATTCTTATGCTTAAAAGATGTCGTCAGAGAATATTCTTAATTACTTAAATATTTTTGTATTTCGAACAAACCATTCCAATTATATTGTTTTGTAATTAAATCATACAAATATGGTATAATAACGATATTATCATCTTGATTTTTAAAAATTTCAGGATCGACTCCTTCAGGCTTAAGTATATTAATAATCAAAGCTTTTTTGCCGTTACATTCTTGCAATTTTTCTTTTATATGTTGCAACATGTTCTTTCTATCCAAATCTTTGAACCCTGTAAAATTTTTAAAATCAACATATGAGTTGTTTTTATAAAAATCAAATTTTTCATATTTTTCGTTGTTTTTTATTTTAGATAATGAAATATTTAATTTTGATTCTAAAATAAACTCACCTACAACCTCTCCCAAAGCTCCTTTATAAATATCATTAAACATACACGGGGATAGAATATATTTTTTCTTTTCAAAAGTTGTAGCATATTCTTTTTGAATAAAAAATTCCTTAACTTCTGGTATTTCTAAAAGGGCTTTCAAATCAGTATAATCTTCTCCAATCATTTCTCCTATGTTTTCAACGAATGAAAAATCTTTTTTTCCTGCGTTAAAAAAATATATATTATTGTTTTTTGGCAACTCAATATAGGCACTATACACTTCTGTTGGAATATCAATAGTCGGATGTTTTAATACCAGTTCTCTTAATTGTTCCCATTTATATGGGCTATCATCTTTAAACGCTAAAAGTTTACCAATATAAGCCTTACTTTGATTTTGAATAACTTGAGCTTTATGATTAAATTCTTGGTGTATATTAGGAGTCCCATCGTTATTAAAATTATCTAGCAGTTTCTCAAATTCTGGATTTAGCAAAATATGTTTATAATGTCTTTTCACCCCTTTTAAATCTTCTTTTAATAATGCGTCATAATAGATAAAAATGTATTTTGATTTATTTTTTGTCCTACAAATTCTTCCTATTGCTTGTTGAATTATTTTTGAAGTGTTTAATTTTAAATTTATTGAATTCTTAGGAGTTGGGAAAAACCAATGCCTTAAATTATAAAAAGTTTCAAACCCACGCTTTATGTACTTATAAGCATCCCATTCCGCATTTTGCAACTCTCCTGAATCTTCTAGTTGTTTTACTTGATATAAAAATTTTATAAATTGAGAATCTTCAACCACACTATTATTCATATTTACAAAGACATTAGTAGGCCTATCTACATAAATAGCATCAAAATCCTTATACTCATCTTGATAATCAGAGCTATTAATTGAAAAATAATCGCGATTTTTCTTAAAATCGGCTGGTATTTTATATTGAATATTTTGCCCCGCACCAAGAGTTTGATAAGATGATGCAACGAACACTTTAGCACCCTTACTTAGAAGCATTTCAATATCTGCTTTTTTTGTTTCATAAGAGTCTAAATCCCCATAAATACTATAAAAATAAGCGACTTTATTTAACTCTTGTTTTAAATCATTAAATACATCCTGTGCAAATTTGAAATTAAAATTAGAATCTTGGTCCTTTAATAATTTACTTGTCAAAAACAAAAAAGAATAAATTTCGTCTTTAGATAAAAAATTTTTCATACATTGAAATAATTTTAAATATCTTATCTTTTTATGATTATCTAAATTTTTAAAATATTTTTCAAGTTTGTTTTGTATGTTCTTACTATAAGATCCTATTATCTTGTCAATGTTAATCTCTGATATGTCAATTTTTTCAGTTATTATCTGATCCCTTCTATATCCCTCAATCTGCTTAGAAAAATAATTCTTTAAATGTTGCCGTTCTTCCTTTGTTAAATGTTTAAATTTTGTTCCTAATTTTATTTCTAAATATCTTATATCAAAATTGCCGGTATTAGTTCTCAAATTTGACGATGCTGAAATACCTATAACTTTTGCCTTGTTACATAATCCTATTAATATCTTTTCAGGGCTATCATCAACCGCAATATAATACACCTTTGACTGTGTATCAAAAGAATCGCTATCAATAATACTATAATAACTAAAACCTTTTTCATTGCAAGAGAAATCTAAGTCATCAAAAAGTTTATCACTAGAAATTGATTTATTCTTCTTTCTTCTCACGATGCTTTTTGTTAAATAGTTTAAATAGATTCCTTCTATACCGAACTCGGCAAGAACAGTTTTTACACACGAGTCGTCAGATATTAAATTCATATCCTCTTTAAGTTCTATTTTCAAATGCCTATAGTTGTTCGCTATATAACCTATTCCAACTTGAAAATAATTTACAAAGCTTTTTATCTCTGATAACACGCTTTTTAGTTCATCAGAATTATAATTATTAGTGGTTGGATATATTTTATTAATTTTTTCATCAGAACTTGATTTCACTACTAAAGAATTATTCCCATCTGGTAAAACGCTAATAAATCTATAATCCTGAAATAAAAAATAAGCATCATTCTTAGGGTTTCCTTCAAGTTTATATAAATATTGCAAATTGTATTTTGACTTTAATTCAGATAATCTCTTTTTAAATATTTTAATAATCTCATTTGGAAAATAATACTTCCTTCCCTCATCTTTCTTCTGTTTTGTATATTTTGAAGGAGTCATAAGCTTTTCAGTGAAATCACAAATATTTAACCCAGCATCAATTTGACGGAACAAATCTAATAGACCAATTTTACTATTTAGAGAATCTTGAATGATTGCATTTAAAATATTTTCTTTAGCTGAATCAAATTCATCCATAAATATAGTTGAGCCCTCAACAATAGAATCATTCAATATCGTATAAGATGGCTTTACTATGGTTGAATTCATAGAAAGAAATTTGTCGACCGTCATAAAAATAATTTTTGATGCATTAGTTTTAACAGAAGGGTATAATACTTCTATCCATTGATTATTGTCTTTTATAAATTTCAGTCGTTCATCATAATCTCTTTTCTTACCTTTATCATCATAAGCGACAAATTTTTCCAAAATTGATCTAAATTTAGGCTCGAACTCTTCTCTTAAGCTCTTTTTGGCTTCAGCTTTGAATTCAACTGCGATATTAGAATTGATGATCCCCTCTAATGTTTTAATATGTTTAGTAACATTGTCTAATTTAATCTTCTCAGGAATTGAATTATAAACATTCGTAAAATTTTCCAAAAGCATATCCATATTGCTTTTTATGTAAACTACATTTTCATCGAACTCTATCTTCCTATTATCTTTCAAGAATCTATCTTTTAAAGCATCATAATTTAAATTTTTCTTTAATGGAGTTATAAAAAAAATTTTATTCCTGCTTTTTTTATAGTTATTATAAATAAAATCAATTACATTATGCGTTTTCCCACTACCAGTAGGCATATCAATTAAAAGTAATCCATTACTTTCTTCCTCTAGGCAATATTTATGAATGATCTTTTGCATAACTCCTCCGTAAAACATTATAGTTTACCATAATTTTCCATTTCTGTCATTGTTTATAAGTGATCATTTTAAAACACCTAGTTTTATGTAAAGTTTTATTCTTATAGCAAATAAGGATGAAACTTTTTTTATTACATAAACGGTTAGCCTTCGCCTTATTTAATTTAAGCAAAAGGAGGTGAAAACATTGGCATTTGTTACTGAAAATGGTTCTGTGCTTTTGAATCCAGCCGAAAAAGGTTTAAAGTATTCTCTTGAGTTAAAGCATAAAAAAGCTTTGACTAATATGGGTAAAAGAAAGATGGATAAAAAAACTGGTAAGCAAAAAAAACTGACAAAAGAATAACTTGCTTACAGAGCTGGTTACTTAGCCCATCAAAAGGATAGTAATAAGGTGTTTAGGTCTAAACATCCAAGATACAAGCGAAAGACTGGTTAAAGGAGAATTTATATTTGAAAAGTAAAAGGTTTATACCTTGGGGACGAACTTTGACAACCAAAGATAATTTTTTGGGTAAACAAAAAACAAAGTCTTGTAAAACAAGACCCGTTGTTGTAGTTGATACTAATAACGAAGATTTAGCAGTTGTTCCCCTATCTTCAAAGAAAAGTACTAATAGAACTGAAAAAGGTTATAAAAATCCTAAGACTAAACAAAAGACATATTACAAGCATTATTTAGAAATTGAAGATAATGAAGGTCACCCAATTAGAGTTAATGAAAAGTTTAGAGAAAACCATAAAAATATGGATGTTTCTCGAGAACAAGTCTTAGATATTCGTCAAAAAATTTTAACACAAGCAAGAACTAAAGACTAGTTTGAATAACTATCAGCTTTGCTGGTGTGCAAGCTTCCCAGCAAAACTCCCTATTATTTATATTCTAGGAAGTTGAGAGTCATACAATGTTTGCATTGATATGACCGAGACGACGACGAATACACACATAGTTTATATTTTATCGCACCATTAGTATGTTTTAGTTCTCTACTAGGTTTTAGTATGCTATAATCTTTCTACATTTTTTTGTGTAAGTTTTCCAGTTTTAGCCCCCTATTAAGTTTTGGTATGATATAATAGATTACTAAAAAAAGAGCTCAAAGGTTGTTATTTAAATAGCCTTTAAGCACTTTTTTATTTTAGAGCCCCACAAAGCAGATTATCCCAAGAGATTCTTTAAAAAAATCGTAAGCTAAATTTAATTTGGCTTATAATTTTTGTCATAATATTTGTTTGCTAAATCAATCGCTTTAAAGCAGGTATTATCAGTATTTAAAATTTTATTTTTATTTTTTTCCCAAAACTCCTTATATTGATTAAAGCTCATATGATTTGCACCGCCCATATAATCTACCTGTTCGTTCTGCAAGTTATCATCTTCCCAACCACAAAACATACATATAGAATATTCACTTTCAATGTTGCCCAAACCACATATTTTGCACTTGTGAGGGTAAGAATCAATATTCATACTTTTAATTGTTTTATCTTCTTTCATAGTTTTTTATTTAATTCCAATAATCTCCATATAAGTCAAAATCGTATCGTTTTATACAGCTTTAATAAACATTTCTATAGGTTTTGCTCGATACTTCACATTAGTTGGTAGTCTTTGTGTCGATTTTTTGTACCTTGTGTTTCTCTTTTTTTGAAAATTTTGGAGACAAGATAAGAAGTAAGAAAAATATTAAACAAGTCGCAAGCCCTAAAATGAACATTGCTAGGTTACTTACTTCCGTTCCAAAAAAATAGAATTTCATATCAAACGCTTTTGCAACTTCATCGACCATTTGTGGGGGCGCAGTTTTAGCGATTTCGTTTACAACACCATTCAAATAATAATAGCGGAAAAGGACGGAAGAATATGTCCCTGGAAGAAACGACGCAAAGACTTTCATCGCGTTGCCCATAGAATTTATAGGCATATATGCGCCACAAATAAAGCCGTACAAACTTGAAACAAGCGTACATATTCCGCCCATTGCCCCTTGCGACGAGACAAAATTCCAAATAAAATTAGCTAAAAGCGTGCCAAAAGTTGATGTTAAAAGGATATTTAATAGGATAAACAAAATATCAGTGAGAGACAAATAAAATCCGACTATCGCAAGATAAATTAAACCTAAAACAAACAAAATTAGGCAAACGATAATTGTTGAGAAAAGGTTTGATAAAACATAACTTAAACGCAAGGTCGATTTTTTGACAGGCGCGACCGCGAAATCCAAACTAGCCCCCGACAACTTGTCTTGCACATACATGCTTGAACAAAACGAAATTGTCACGCACGAAACAGAAAGAACGGACGAAAACAGCCAACCGCCCGAAAAGGCGTGAACCAGTTTGTCGTCAAGAGTGTAACCCTGAGTGCCTCTTATAAGCTCGGTTTCCATTGTATTCTTTAGAAATGTTATAAACAAAACAAGCAATATTATTGGGGTAATAAGCGAAATAAAAAATGTCATTTTGTCTTTAAAATAAAGCCTAATATTTCGCGAAGTTAGAGATGAAAGTTGTTTAAAATCGTTTTTCATACATTCTCCTTTAATTGCTTGCCCGTAACAGTCAAAAAGACATCGTCCATTGAGCCTTTTAAAACTTCGAAGTCGTCAATTTTGTCCGCATTTTTTGTCAAAAAGTCTAGTGCAAGTTTTGTAGTGTCAAATCTTACAACCAAATTTTCACGAGTTTTGGTGTAAATTAAGTCGCTTTCGTCAAGAATTTTTATTAGGTCTGACGAATAAGAATAAAGTTTTACATACTCGCTCGCGTACTTATTTTTAAGATAATTTGGCGTGCCACGCGCAACAATTTTGCCCGAGTCCATAATGACAACATAATCGCTATCAACCGCTTCTTCCATATAGTGGGTCGTAAGAAGAACGGTCAAATTCTTCTCCCGCCTTAAATATGTCACAAGCGACCACACAAGAGAACGCGTTTTTGGGTCAAGCCCCGTCGTTGGCTCATCCAAAATTAAGACGCTTGGATTATGAATAAGCGCTCTCGCGATGTCAACCTTTCTCTTTTGTCCGCCACTCAACTTTTCAAGTGGCTTTTTTAAAAGGTCGCGCAACTCCAATTTTTCGCACAAAAAATCAAGATTTTTCTTAAATTCGTCTGATTCTAGATTATATAGGTCGGCACGAAATTTAATATTGTCATAGACCGACAACTTTTTGTCAAGTACCGAGTTTTGAAAAACAATACCAATTTTGCTTAGCGCGCCAAAATCTTTTGGGTCTTTGCCGTTAATTACGACTTCGCCCGAATCTTTTTCTAAAATGCCAACAAGAATATTTATTGTTGTACTCTTGCCCGCACCGTTAAGCCCCAAGAAAGAAAACAATTGTCCTTTGTCAACCGAAAAAGAAATGTCATTGACAGCCTTGACATCTTTAAAATATTTTTTCAAATGCGAAATTTCAATAATTTTTTCCATACAAACCTACCTTTCGCTTTTTATCAACCTATTTAAAATAAGGTCAAAAAATAACCCCTTGCAAAAACATTTATATAAAAAAGGATAGCACACAGCCACCCTTTTTGTAAAATAAATATGTAAACATTAGATACTATTTTTTTTAAAAAAAATCAACTAAATAATTAGTTTAATGAACCCCAAACGATCGAGCTGATTTAAAAATTTTACCTTGCTTGTCATCTATAGTAATCACTAATACGTCTCCGCCATAATTATCACCACAATAGCCAAAAGCATGCTTATCCACGCCATTTATTCCCTTACCATCTTCACCATATGAAGTTATAGTTCTAAAATTAGCCATTGTTCCATTGTAGTAAAATGTAGCACCGTCCATTCCAATGGCTGCTTCGCTTGAGCCAAATGCTCCGCCTTCTATTTTAGCAATACTCCCAGGAATAGACATATATTTTAAAGAATCGCAACAAGCAAAAGCACTATAACCAATTTTTGTAACACTTTGTGGAATTACGACATCTGTAATAGAATCTTTGTTAAAAAACGCACTATCAGGAATATTTATTACCTTATTTGAAATTATAATTTGAGTATCACGTCCGCTATAAACTTCTTCAGTTGTATAATTTGGAGTCATAAAACAAGTATAAAGAGATATAGGTTCTGTTGGGACATCATACCAACTCTCTAAAGTGGAATCACTACTTGAAGTATAGTAGATATCGCCAGGCTCAACAAAACTTGTTGTCCCGACAACGGCGGAATTTGTGCAAAAATAGTAAAACTCATCGTCATTATTGTTTTTTAGTTTATGACTTATTATGCCTGGCGTAGCAACGGCGCTTCTATCGTCAAAAACATTATTTTTTTGTGAAAATGTGGAAGTAAGAACATCTGTTGGAATCGTCCCAACTATTTTAAATTTTGTTTTATCCTCATTATATTTTACACTTACTTGGTTCTCATTTATTGATGACCCTGTATTATTTGCGTAAGCAATTGTGATCAAATCGTCATCACCGCCACTTGGAGTTTGAGAGCCTTCTTTTGTTAGAGCCCAGTTGAGTGAACCGCTTAGGTTGGCGTTGCGAGCGGTGTTGGCGATGTGGAGTTTGATTGAATAGGTTGTCGATTTGTCGGGAGTTACTTCAATTGGCATTGACATTTTAGGATTGTATGCCCCATCATTAAGGGCGTATGAAAACTCAATGTTGCTTGCAGTTGTTGAATTGTCTTTATATTCAAGTGTTGCATAATATGTTTCTACCGCGGTGAATGTATATGTAATGATTAAATCTTGTTCTGCGGTTAATGCGATACTACTTTCCGTTGGGTTAAGTAAACTTGTAGTCGTAGGAGCGGTGGATAAGAAACTAACAGTTTTACTCCCACTACTTGTAACCATATCGGTTGTTGATATAACGGCACTAGTATTTTTGTTTACTTTACTATATTTAGCACTAACTGTCCCTTCAATATCAGTTGCAACATAAAGTACACTTACACTTGTACCCACTCCTTGCGTTCCACTAGCGAGTACAATTATTGTAGCAATAAGCCCCGCTACAACTACTAAACATACTGAAAACACAACTATCATTCCTTTTTTGTTCATAACGTCCCCCTTATTATCTTTTGTTTTTTACCTATTATTTTTCCATTTGCTATAGTTAATTTTAATTAAGCATTTACTAAATAATTATAACAATATTATTACTCATAAGCTAAATGATTTTTTGAAAGCCTACATTTCGCTTCTATATTCATTTTA
>ERZ808286.1357-NODE-1357-length-12372-cov-5.755379_pt1 | contig 12372 bp, 9 predicted proteins | sample MGYA00521276_ERZ808286 | MGnify/ENA primary metagenome ERZ808286 (study PRJEB31516, sample SAMN03275607) | gut metagenome | biome: mammalia-associated habitat; material: feces | host: Papio cynocephalus | place: Kenya | collected 2012-08-01 ... | reverse complement strand
TCAAACGCAATTTCATGTTTTTCATATTGTCTTCTTTTTAGTTTATTCTTTCTTTTTCAACTCGAAATCCGCCTCGGCAGTAGCGACACCTTTAGACCAATCGTCCGCCTTTGTGCGGTCATATTGATAAGCAACTTTCGTACTATCCGAAACATATAGTCCTGTTGTATCATTTACTACCACAGCAGCACTATCTGTGGGAAATGCGCCCTTGACTGTCCAATGATACTCTCCGTTTTCATCCGTATAGAGCGTATCCGTCCAATGCCTGCGATTAGGATAGACCACTACTTGTATATCTTTCAGCGGTTCCTGTTTGGTATTGGTAACTTTACCTTTTACCGCCAAATCGGCAGATGGTGTACCATACATAACAAGTTGATTACTACCACCACATGCTTGGAAACCGAGCAATGCCATCACCGCCGCCAGGCAGCGATTGATAAAAGATAGTGTTTTGCGCTTCATAACCGGTTAAAATTAATGGTTCAATTATATGGTTGATTATATATCCCCGCAAAAAGATGAATTAACGTCTAATTACACGATAATTAACGTTCCCCGACTAAAACTCCGATGTGAAATGGAACTGTATATGTTTGTAGTCGTTCTGCGCCATTTGTAGCACGTACGCCGAGTCTGCCATAAACACATCGCGTCCGTCCTTGTCGGTAGCCATATACTGCGCCTTGCGCTTTTTGAACATCTCCAACTCGGCGGCATCATCGCTCTCTATCCAGCACGCCTTGTACATCTGGAGCGGTTCCCAGCGGCACTTCGCCTGGTACTCATGCTCAAGGCGGTATTGTATCACCTCGAACTGCAACTGCCCCACGGTACCGATGATCTTGCGCCCGTTCATCTGGCTGACAAACAACTGCGCCACGCCTTCGTCCATCAACTGGCTGATACCTTTGTCCAACTGCTTCTGCTTCATCGGGTCGGCGTTCTCTATATACTTGAACATCTCAGGCGAGAACGACGGCAGTCCCTTGAAATGCAGGTTCTCGCCCGAAGTGAGCGTATCGCCGATTTTGAAGTTCCCCGTATCGGGCAAACCGACTATGTCGCCCGCATACGCCTCGTCCACCGTCTCCTTACGCTGCGCCATAAAGCAGGTGGGCGACGAGAAGCGCATCAGTTGGTTCTTGCGCACATGCTTGTAATAGGTGTTGCGCTCAAACTTACCCGAACAGATCTTGAAAAATGCGATACACGAGCGGTGGTTCGGATCCATATTGGCGTGTATCTTGAAGCAAAAGCCCGTGAACTTGTCCTCCATCGGATCCACCACCCGCTCTTCCGCCTGTACGGGACGTGGCGAGGGGGCAATACGCACAAAGCACTCTAACAGTTCCTTGACGCCGAAGGTGTTCAGTGCCGAGCCGAAGAACACGGGAGCCAACTCCCCCGCCAGATACTCATCGCGCGAGAACGGATTGTACACCCCGGAAATCATCTCGATGTCTTCGCGCAGTTTGTCTGCGTCCTGTTCGCCGATAAGCGCTGCTATCTGCGGGTCGTTCACATCGTCGAAACGGAGCGATTCCGTCACGTGCGTCTTATCGGGCTGATACAAGTCCAACGTGGATTGGAAGAGGTTGTACACGCCTTTGAAGCGTTGTCCACAGTTGATAGGCCACGACAACGGGCGCACGTGAATACCCAGTTCGCGCTCTATCTCGTCGAGCAGGTCAAACGGGTCTTTGCACTCGCGATCCATCTTGTTGATAAACACCATCACGGGGGTCTTGCGCATACGGCATACCTGCATCAGGCGGCGCGTCTGCGTCTCCACACCCTTGGCGGCATCAATCACGATAATCACCGAATCCACTGCCGTCAGCGTACGGAACGTATCCTCCGCAAAATCTTGGTGACCGGGTGTATCGAGGATGTTGATATGGAAAGACTTTCCCTGCCCCTCCTTCGAAGGAGGGGTTTGCAGATCGCAGAAAGTAGGTGTATAATCGAAGCCCATCACCGAAGTGGCCACGGATATACCGCGCTGCTTCTCAATCTCCATCCAGTCGGAGGTGGCAGTCTTGCGTATCTTGTTCGATTTGACGGCACCTGCCACATGAATTGCCCCTCCGTAGAGAAGGAGTTTCTCGGTCAGTGTGGTTTTACCCGCATCGGGGTGACTGATGATGGCGAACGTGCGCCGGCGTAATATTTCCTGTTGTTCAGCGTTGGAAAGCATCCGTGTTCTGTTTTCTTGTTCTTGATAAACTGTTGCAAAAGCCTGCAAAGTTACGCTTTTTCCGCGACATACACAACCCCGCTGGCATTTTCACATACCCAACTGCCTCAAATATACCAATTATGCAATTTCTATATCTCATAATACCAATTACGGCAACGAGACGGCAACGTGAAGCGTAAGGAAAGTGTGCGTAGCACACTGAGTGCCGTAGCGAGACGAAGCCCTGTGGGCTGAGTAGAATTCCTTATAACACACGGCAACGAGATTGGAGAATAGGCCGTGGATAAGCAGCCTTTTTATGCAGATTATTCACTTTTTATACATCTTTTATGCATAGGCTCCATACAATCCGCAATGCACTCTTGCGAATCTCGGAAATTTTATGTACTTTTGCAGACAAAAGGACAAAACCAACGTTTATGGCAGAAAACGAAGCAATGATAGAATATGACCACGTAACCCATTATTACGGCAAGCGGCTCATATACAAAGATTTAAGTTTCACCGTCCCAAAAGGGCACATTCTCGGGCTGCTCGGCAAGAACGGTACGGGCAAAACCACCACCATCAACATTCTGAGCGGTTTTATCCGCCCCGCGGCGGGCAGTTGCCGCCTTCTCGGTTACGACACACGCACTATGCCCGCACACGTGCGGCAGCGTATCGGGCTGCTGCTCGAGGGGCATGTGCAGTACCCGTTTATGACCATCGAACAGATTGAGCGTTTCTATGCGCCGTTCTACCCGCGCTGGAACAAAGAGGCGTATTACGAACTGATGCGACTGCTGCACGTAAAAGATTATCAGCACCTTAGCCAGATGTCCAACGGGCAACGCTCACAAGTGGCACTTGGGTTGCTGATGGCGCAAGACCCCGAACTGCTCATCCTTGATGATTTCTCGCTCGGATTAGACCCAGGATACCGACGGCTGTTTGTGGAGTACCTGCGCGATTTCTGCAAGTCGAAAGGCAAAACGGTCTTTCTCACCTCGCATATCATTCAGGATTTGGAACGGCTGGTGGACGATTGTATCATTATGGACTATGGCAAGATACTGCGCCAATGCCCTGTAAGCGAACTGATTACCCCCACAATGACGCTCGAAGACACGTTTATCGAACTGACAGGAAAGTACTGATTAATTTGTAAATGTGTAAGTTTGTAAATGTATAAATTGTAAAGATTGTCCGATTATGCTACGAAGTATATTTATGAAAGAGTGGCTCAAAACCCGCATGGCGGTGGTGCTGGTTTTTGTGGCATCGCTCGGGCTGTGTGCCTACCTGCTGATTGACGCGCACCGTCTCATAGCCATCAACGGCGTGATGCCCGTGTGGGATACTCTGCTCGGGCGCGATACCTTGTTGCTCGAACCGCTTGAGTTCGTGCCGCTCATTGCGGGAATACTGCTCGGTTGCACCCAAATGCTGCCCGAGATGCTGCAAAAACGTATCAAACTGACGCTGCACCTGCCCATTGAAAATTGGAAAGCCATCGGAGCGATGGTGCTCTATGGAGTAGTGATTATGCTCGGATTGCTTGTGCTGAATATGGGGCTGTGCTATGCCGTATTCCAGATTTGGCTGCCCGCAGAGATGTTGCGGCATATATTCCTGACCGTATTGGTCTGGTATGTGGCAGGCATACAAGCCTATCTGTTTACGGTTTGGATTGTCCTCGAACCCACGTGGCGTATGCGTATCCCCGAAATGCTGTTTGCCGGAGTGTGCCTGCGGATGTTCTATGTAAGCATTATGCCCGAGACCTACAATGCTTTCCTGCCCATCCTTGCGGTATTCACCATTCTGTTTGCAGGGCTGCCTATGCTCAGCATAGCACGGTTCAAAGAGGGGAAAGGGCTGTGATAATTATGAATTATGAATTATGAATTGTATGAAAATTAAAGGATTGACCATATACAAGGGTTTTGTCATCGCCGTGGCGGTGGTGTTGCTGATGTGGGTGCTGCCATGGTTGTACTCATTTCTCATACCCGCCTCCGGAGGGGAGAGTTTTATCTACTACAGTCCTTACACCGAAGACTTTATCACCCGCGATGCGGACGGGTTCTGCGATTTCAACGGCAACCGGTTCTCCGCCGCTGAAGCCGACTCGCTGATGCCTTATTTCTTCTACCGCCAGTTGGTAGCCGACGGACGTATGCCCGACACGCTGTTTGGCGAAGCGGTGGACAGCAAGATTCTGCGCCGCGAGAGTTTTACTTTCAAGACCAGCCCCGCACAAATCAACAAACCGCGCACCCCGCTCTACGAACTGATGGATGCCGAGTCGGGGCGTGTGGACCTACAACTGCCCAACGATGTGTTTCGCCTGACAGACAATGGTTTGGAGTTCATCACTGCCGAGACCAACACTGTCAACCAAGAGAAATCAGCGATGTTCAACTCCGTCCTGCAGGCACACGGTTGCACGTTCCCCATTCGTCTCATAGCAGGCAATCCGTCGGTGCGCAAAGCCTACGACAACGGCTATTTGCTTGCCGACAGCAGGGGAAGAGTGTTCAATCTGCGTATGATAAAAGGCAGTCCATCCGTGCGTGATATTACCCTGCCCGACAGCGTGCAGCCACAGACGCTGTTCGTTACCGAATTCGACAACTATCGGCAAATCGGTTTTCTTGTCTCTACCGGCAATCAACTCTACTCCATTGATACCAAGACGCTCGGCCTCAACCATATAGACATACCGGAATACAACCCGCAGACGATGCCTATCCTCATTATGGGCAACCTGCACGACTGGACGATACGTATCCTCACCGCCACCGACACGCGCTACTATGCGGTATCGAACAAGGATTATTCGCTGCTCTCCTCGCGTATCGTCCCCGACCCCGCCCCTACCGGTTGGGAAAAAGCCTACCGGTATCTGTTCCCGCTGCGTCTCTCGCTGCGCACGTGGCAGACACCGACTATCTTCCCGCGGTGGAATGTAGATTGAGTGCCAATAGTCCGCATTTTGCAAAGCACACTTTGCAAAATTATCAAAAATATGCTATAAAACATATTTTTCTTGCAAATTATTTGGCAGTATCAAAAATATGCCGTATCTTTGCACCGTGTTTTTCATGGTATTAGATTTAAGGTTAAGTAAAAGATTGGGTTGTCGTGATGACAATCCTCTTTTTTTATTATAGGTCATTAAAGTCATTTAGGACATTAGAGTCACTAAATTCCTTAAAGTCTTTAAGTATAAAAATCGGCTCCACTGCTTTTGCAGAAGAGCCGATTTTTCTTTCTAAAAACCGCTATCTTACTTGCCACGCTCGAGACGCAGGGTGTGGGTTGGTTGGTCGCATACCTCAACAGGACCATAGTACTGGATAGGTCCCGGATAGATGTAACTCGTATTGACATCTGCCCACTCGGCACGGTGTGCCTTCAGGTAAAGGAACGGTGCGCCGTTGAGGTCAACCAATGCCTTTTGGATAACAGGTTTCATCTTTCCGTTACGTTTTTCCATATTCATCATCATCGTGATAGGTACACCGCCGGCAATCCATTCCGAAGCGGGTTTGGTCAGGTTGCGCACAAGCGACATATAACCCGTCTTGCCTGCTGCGATAAGGTGTACCGCCGTCATACCGATAGAGTAGCAGTAGTCGGCATCGAAGTTCGACGGAATAGCGCAACGTCCTTCGTAACCGAAGAAGTGGTTGAGCGCGGAGAACTTGCCCTTGTAGGTACCGTTGGCTTTGAGTTGGGCCAAACGTTTGCTGACCATCTCAATAAGCAGTTTCTCGGTCTCAATCTGGCTTACCATCACGTTTCCGTGCGGGTCGCGGTCGAGGGTCAGTTGGCGTGCGATACCCTTCGGCAGCGAGCGGTAGAGTTCGCACGAAGCAGGAGTAAGCATCGATTTCACATACTCGCGTTTCGCATCATCGCCTTCCAATGAAGCGAACTCCTCGTTCTGTGCGAGCAGGTCGTTCAGTTCCTGAATCAGCACACGCATAGCGGGGATAAACTCAATCAGACCTTCCGGTATCAGTACTGTTCCGAAGTTCAGCCCCGAGTTGGCACGGTCAACGATAACCTCCACAATCTGCTCTACAATGTCGTTCAGAGTCAGGTTCTTGGCCTCCACTTCCTCCGAAATCAGGCAGATGTTCGGTTGGCTCTGCAATGCGCACTCAAGGGCGATATGGCTTGCCGAGCGACCCATCAGACGGATAAAGTGCCAGTATTTCTTTGCCGAGTTGGCATCACGCTGGATATTGCCAATCAATTCGCTATATACCTTGCAGGCGGTATCGAAACCGAAAGAGGTCTCAATCATCTCGTTCTTGAGGTCGCCGTCAATGGTTTTCGGGCAACCGATGACCTGAATACCGCACTGCTTTTGCAGGTAGTACTCTGCCAAAACGCAGGCGTTGGTGTTCGAATCATCACCACCGATGATCACGATAGCCTTGATACCGAGTTTTTTGCAAATCTCTATACCATTGTCAAACTGCCAGGTCTCTTCCAATTTGGTACGCCCCGAACCGATGATGTCAAAACCGCCGGTATTGCGGTAGTCATCAATCACATTGCCTGTCAACAAAGTATATTTCCCATCAATCAAGCCGCTCGGTCCGCCCAAGAAACCGTAGAGCTTGTTTTCAGGGTTAAGGGCTTTCAGTCCGTCGTACAAACCGCTGATGACGTTGTGTCCGCCGGGAGCCTGACCTCCCGAAAGAATCACACCTACGTTGAACGGCTCTGCTGCCTTGTCAACACCTTCAGCGGGCTCCATCGTGATAATAGGCAGACCGTATGTGTTGGGAAACAGTTCTTTGATTTCCGCTTGGTCGGCAACCGATTGTGTTTTCTCGCCTTCTACAAGGCGGACTGCACCTCGCAACGCTACAGGCATCTTCGGCTTGTAACTCTGACGGGCAATCTGCAGTGGACTTTTTTGCATTGTCATAATTTTATAGTGTATTGGTTAAAGGCAAATTATGCCGCAAAGATACAAAAAAAATGCGGTACGGAATAGCGTTTGACTCAAAAAATCGGTTTTGCACAATCAAGGTTTCAATTTGCAGAGGCAAGCAGTGTTTTTTCCTTTTTTGAAACACGCTTTTTGGCTTTTTGAAACCGGTGTCTGCGGTTTTTGGTGTACCTTTGCCGCCGGTTAGTCAGGAGACATCATGCTTATTGCTCCGCAAACAGGTTCGTTACATATACAGACAACTCATTAAACATATATACAATGAAAAAGAAACTCTTTCTCGCTGCCATAGTGGCAGTAGTGTGCGCTGCAAGCGCATCGGCACAACCCCGTGCAGTCGGTGCTAACTTAGGTTATGGTCTTTCCGTGTCGTATCAGCACAATCTGGGCACTGCCAATATGATTGACTTGGCAGTTGAGTTCCCTGGTTTTGCTTGGGGTATCGGTGCTACTTGTACCTACGACTGGATTAACCCGTTCAACACTTCCATCCCTTGGAACAACAAAGGTGAGTGGAACTGGTGCCTTGGTGTCGGTGGTGGTGCAGGCTTCTGGTGGAGCGGTACGGGGTATGCAGGTGTGGTAGGTCACTGCGGTGTGGCTTATGATTTCTGGTTCCCGCTGGAGTTGTCGTTCGACTACCGTCCTAACATCGGCGCATGGTTCGGCAATGGTGGCGCAGGGTTCTATGGCTACGGTCTTTATACCGGTATCACCCTCGGTGTACGCTACAAGTTCTAACACCGCACTTTGGGGCTTGTTAAAAGATAAAAAGAGAGACTGCCAGACAAGTGTAGGCAGTCTCTTTTTTGATGTCGTTTTTTTCGTAAAATATACCGTCTGGTCAGAGACGCGGACGCCCGCGTCCGCGGTCAAGTCGTCAGACTTGTTTGTTTTTTCGCTGTTTCTTAGACTTATCAGCCCCCCCCGGTTCTGTGTAATACTGTTTTTTCTAAGCATAGCACATATTGTGCCGTAAAAAAGGTTTTGTATGTCTTGTTTTATGAGTTTTTATTGTTTCGAACTCACGTTAATAAACGTTTGCAAAACCTACCGCACACGGATACGCTGCCCTATCTGCAGCAGCGAAGTCTCTTTGATGCGGTTCATACGGCATAGTGCCCTCACAGAGGTATGATACTTGCGGGCGATAGCACCGAGAGTATCGCCTTGACGGACACGGTGGTACTGCGCTTGTTGGGCGGCTTTCAGTTCCGTACTGTGCCCGAAAGTGCTTTTCTTTGTCAGCAGGTAAGTATCGGAATAGCGCACCTCGCCTTTGGCAAAATCAACCAGTAATTCGGGGTTGATAGCATTGCCGAGATAACGTATCTCGTAATGCAGGTGGCTGCCCGTGCTGCGCCCCGTGTTGCCGCCCAAACCGAGCACCTCGCCCGCATAGATAGCCTCCCCCTCATCGAACAACGGGCGCGAGAGATGCCCATAGACAGTCTCGAAACCGTTAGGGTGGCGGATAACAACATAGTAGCCGTACCCGCGCGGGTCCCAACCCACAATACGCACTTGCCCGTCCCACGATGCACGCACCGAATCGCCTATCTGCACTTTCACATCCGTACCATAGTGGAAACGGTATTTGCGGAAACCGAACTTCGAGGTCACGTATCCGCGCAAAGGGCGTTGCCCTTCGGGAACAGGCGTACTTGTTACCGGCATACGGAATCCCCGCATATCTATCAGGATACTGTCCCGCAGCGAATCGATAGGCGTACCGTACGGATTCACCCGCGCCGAGGTCCAGATATGTTTATAGATACTGTCTGCGGGGTGCGGCATTTGCGTCAGTTCCCCCATCATAGCGGGCAACAGTTTGTATAGACACTCACCGTCATTGGTCATTACCACCAAACGCCGTGGCAGCATATCCTGTGCACACGCCACAAACAGCGTATCGCCCGATATGTGTGTTTGCAGCCATTCGGGAATACCTACATTCTCCACTTCTATATCGTCCAATGACTCGGGTTCGTCGCCCTCGCTGTCCAGCAAGTCCGATGTATCGGCTGCTGCCACCGAAACCGTATCCGCAGGCACCGGTGCAACTCGCTTGTTCGGACGACGTGCAAAAGCGGAAATAGGGACTAATAATAGTAGTAACAAAATAACCATTGCCCATTGTACATTGCCCATTGTGCATTGCCCATTGTGCATTGTGCATTGCCCATTGTATCTCATTTTGCGCCCTCCTCTGTTACAACTACTTCAGCGGGTGTTTCTGCTGCGGGAGTTACCGCTACCTCTTCCGCCTGCTCTTTGTGGAAGCAAGGCAGCGGACTGGGCAGTTTGCACCAATTAAGCAGGTTACCGAGCCACAAGCCGAGCAGCACCACTAATACGAACGCAATGGAAATCAGCCATTTTTTCCACGCAGGTATACCTTTCTTTGCCAGCGGGTCAACCAACTGCAACATCGGGAACTGTGCCTGCTGCGTAAGCGTTGCACCGAACAGCACACTCACCATCACCTCTGCATTGATTGCCCAACCATTCGCATTCAGCACCGGCGCAAGATTACGTTTGCGCAGTTTCGTCCACGCCAAAAACATCGACGGACCGCTGATAACCAGCACAATACCCAATACCGCCAAGATGTCCTGCCACCATTTGAGTGCTGCGAAACCACCTATCACACTTGTGAAGAACGCCCCTATATAGCCTATTGCCATACCGATAGCGGCAAAGATACCGGCAAACTTCGCTATATCAAACGCCTGTACTTTCGGTTTCTCGCCTTCTGCCGATGTCTTCCCCGCATTTTCCTGCACCTTTGCCGTCGCCTCCGAGAAAACTTTGCTGTCTTTCTCGGCTGCCGACTTGTTGATCAAGTCCGTAACCCATGCGCCGAACTTGCGGTACGGGCTATAAAATGCCTGACTGATGGAAATCGGGTTGTCGATAATCTTTGTTACCACTGCATCCCAGTCGTTCCCCTCGTTGTCATAGAACAGGGCGTTCTTGCCCACAGATAAATTGCGTATTCCACCCACGGTCATCGCTGCCGCAATCTGCATTTTCTTGCCGAGTTTCTTGCTCTCGCAGTCGCAGTAAATCAAGTACATACCGCTCAACCCCGCTTGGGCGTTCTGCTTTGCCATATCGTTCACACGCACGCACAGCGAGCAGGCACGCTGGTCTATAATAAGCGTACCTGCCTGGAAAATCGCCTTGACGGTCTGGTTCTTGTCGTAGAAATCCTCAAAAGTAATAAAGTTGCGCAGCAGACGGTAGAAATCACGACTGAGAACCAGCAACTTGCGCAATGGCACATACTTCACTCGTGCGGCTGCCAGTGCCTTTGCATTCGCATCATTCGCAGCAGCCGCACCTGCTTCATAAGCGGCAATCTTTGCTCCCATATCGGCAAAATCCGCCTCCGACATTCCCGGCTTGGGTGTATCTTCGGCTATGGCGGCAAGCCCCAACTGCTGCAGTTTCTCCTGCTCATAGTAGGCGGCATATTCCGCCTGTCTGGCTTTGTATGCCGCAATCACATCGGCGGCAAAAGGTGCCTCGGGTATCGCTTGGGCGTCAATCGTAACGCCCGCAATAGCCGCATCCACATCTGTCAGCGTAACCGTCTCCTTGCCGTCCGCCACTTCCCGCGCAACGGCAAGCAGTGTCTCATCGGCTATATTCGCCAGTGCCACCTCGGCTTTGCCTGCCAATAGGCTGTCGGGGTTGTGCAGCACGGCACACAACCAATCGGCGGTCTGCACCACCTCTTTTACACGCAGTTTGCCGTCGCCGTCCGTGTCTATCAGTTGCAGGCTTTCCTCATTTATCTCCAAACCCGTGGTCGGGCAGGAAAGCACCGTCCACATCTTCTGATCCAACTCCCCCAAGTGCCGAATATCCTCGCCCGACTGAATCTTTACGCGGGTTGTCCCGCCTACATTAGCAAATGTCCAATTATACTTCATATCTGTCATATCTGTCTGAAAATCCAAAATAAACGTGCAAAGATACACATTTTTCCCCGAATACGCAAACCGCTTTGGGGTAATCTCCATAAATGCCCGTATTAAAGCCATATCGGATATCGGCTTGCGGTCGCTTTGCTCCCAACGCATTGCGTAGCAAGCCGATATCCGATATGGCTTTCTATGGAGGGTAGATATACCCTATTTGATAATTTTTGATTTAATTTTTCGTGTATTTGTTCCTAAAAATTAAATTAATGGCTAATTATATGTCCTAAGAAAAATGCACGTTTCCCGCTCCAAAAACTACTCAAACACCGCGTAATACGTAGTATGATTGTTTACGTTTTTGCCTGTGGCATCCGTAAATAGGTCATCGGGCAGCACAAACGGGTCGTGATAATCCGCCTCGGTCGTCCAGCCAATCAGGCGCATTCCCTCGCAGGGCGTAACCGTAGCCGTAGGCATCTCGAGCGGTGAACCCGCTTCCTTGTACACCTTGCTCTCCACCGTCTCCCCGTCGGCTACCCAGTTCACCGTATAACCAAGGAACACATCCTTGTAGGTGAGCATAATCACGCCGTTCTCTTCCCGGATATCTTTCAGCGGTGTACCCGATAGTTTTGTCCACGAAGTAACACCCCCTGTACCGGGGAACGGGTCGCGTGCCTTTCCGATGCCCGTGGTATATCCGCTTGCTGACTCCACGGTATAGCGCGGGTAAGAGGCTGTATTATTCGGTTCGTTGTTGTCCCACGCCGTCTGGCTATAGTCCACATACCATACAATCATTCCGTGTCCGGGCAGATACTGATCCCAACCCGTCTGCTGCCGGTTCTCGATGTAGTAGTTCAGTCCCTCAGTCGTCACCGCCTGCAACGCCCCCGATGCATTCACTTGATAGGCTTGGTATTGCGCATCGCCTGCGGGGTAAAGCGTCAATCCCTGCCCGTCCGCACCGGGATTGATCGGGGCTGCCCAACCGAAGAAATACTTCTCAAACGCACTGTAGTTCGGCGGACAGCAACCGTCGCCGTTGTAACTGCCGCTATCCATTATATCCCAATCGCCGGGTGTCCTTCCGTTAGTATAGTTACTTCCATAGTCGGTATCGTAGAAATCCGGCAGTCCCAATACGTGTCCGAACTCGTGGCAAAGCGTACCGATACCGTTGCGGCTTCCCGTTTGACCATTCAACTCGCCCGAGCAGGCATAGTTGTTGATACTCAGTCCGTCCACCTTACATTCCGCTGCCGTATAGGTGCAGT
>ERZ808286.1356-NODE-1356-length-12405-cov-4.631498_pt1 | contig 12405 bp, 11 predicted proteins | sample MGYA00521276_ERZ808286 | MGnify/ENA primary metagenome ERZ808286 (study PRJEB31516, sample SAMN03275607) | gut metagenome | biome: mammalia-associated habitat; material: feces | host: Papio cynocephalus | place: Kenya | collected 2012-08-01 ... | reverse complement strand
TCTTCCAGGACATATGCTCAGAGAGGAAGATCTCTCAGCTGAGTATGATGTCTCAAGAACGCCAATAAGGGAAGCTGTTTCAAGGTTAGTGCAAGATGAATTTGTTTATATAAAGCCTAAAAAAGGCATTGTTGTTGCTCCAATTTCCATTAAAGACATAAATCAGACATATGAAATAAGGCTTTTGTTCGAAAACTATGCTGTTTGCGAATACGGATGCAATATAGACAAAAACAAACTTGTGGAGTGTTTGTACGAACTTAATAAACTTAAAGAGAATGGATTTCAACAAGATGATGCTTATCTTCTTGATGATAAGATTCATGCAACAATAATTGGAGCTATTGATAATAATTATATCCTAAATACATACAATAACATTCATTCTAAGAATGTGAGATATAGGTTTTTATCTGGTTTCAACAATGCAAAGAGGATAAAAGACTCTACGAATGAGCATCTTGATATAGTCAAAGCATGCATTGCGGAGGATTGGCAAAAGGCATCAGAGGCATTGAGGATGCACCTCTTGATTTCAAAGAAGGTCACTTTCGATATTTTCGTTGACTCCATGTCGACATGTTCTCTTGATGATGAGACATTTGGAATAAAAGAAAAAGGAGTTGTTTAATGAAAAACAGCATCTTACAGTTAAGAAGGAAACAATACTGGGTGCAACTCGGTAAGGACTTGAATAAGCAAAAAGCCATTTGGGCGATTATGATTATTCCGCTCATTTACTATTTCGTGTTCAAGTATATCCCTATTTGGAATGCTCAGATTGCATTTCGCAATTTTACTTCCTTGCGTCGCAGTGGTATCGCATCTGCGCAATTTGTAGGGTTGGAGCATTTCAAGGAGTTTGTCAGTTCATATTATTTCTGGACACTCATCCGAAACACATTGATGTATAGTGTTGGAAAACTTTTAGTATCATTGCCTATCTCCATTATTCTTTCCATCGCAATATATGAATGTAAGTTCAGAGGATTGAGAAAAGTAGTGCAGACATTGTCATATCTTCCTCACTTTCTGTCATGGGTTATCATGTATGGAATTCTCCTGGCTCTGCTCTCGCCTAGTGATGGAATTGTCAATGATGTCATAAAGATGTTTGGGGGTAAGCCTATCAACTTCCTCACAGATTCCACATGCTTTCCTTGGCTTGTTATCCTTTCAGATGCATGGAAGGAGATGGGATGGTCAGCAATTATCTTTATTGCAGCTTTGATGGGCATTGACACATCACTTTTCGAGGCTGCAATCGTTGAAGGTGCGAATTCTTGGCAACGAGTTAGATATATAACATTGCCATCGATAAAGCCAGTTATAGTTACAGTTCTCCTGTTGAAGATCGGAACAATCTTTGAGGCTGGTTTCAATCAGATCTTCATGCTCTATAGCCCATCTGTATATGGCGTTGCTGACATCATCGATACTTGGGTCTATCGTCAAGGTCTTCTAGAAGGCAAGTTCTCTGTTGCAACTGCGGCAGGCCTCTTCAAAGGCTTGATCGGAATGGCACTTTTGTTTGTGTCTAACTACTTCAGCAAGAAGTATACAGAGCAATCATTGTTCTAGCTTAGGGGAGGAGAGAGTTATGTTTAAAAAGAAGAACAACTATAATAGCGTAGCTGTCAAATCGACAGCTGCAGATAGAAGTTTCAATATCGTTGTCACTGTTTTCATGGTTCTGATCCTCTTTGTGATCGCTATTCCGCTTTGGTGTACGATTACATTGTCTTTAAGGCCAGCCAATTATATCGGCTCTTATGTAGAAGGAATGTTTCTTGCTCCTTGGGATTGGTCTTTTTCGGCATATAAGTCGCTTCTTGGAAATAATGGCTTCTTGCTTGCATTTACTAACTCTATGAAGATTCTGATATTCGGTGTTGCAACGGCTCTTTGCTTGACAATACCGCTGGCATATGGAATGTCGATCAAAAATCTTAGGGGTAGGGGGTTGCTGACTATATTTATCTTGGTTCCATATGTCTTCAACGTTGGAATCATCCCAGTCTACCTTCTTATCGTAAAGCTTGGGCTTACAAACAAGATATCATCTGTTTTCCTACCTGTAGCTGTCGGAGCATACAATTGCATCATCATGAGATCCTTCTTTATAGGTATTCCAAATGATTTGAGGGAAAGTGCTGCAATAGATGGATGCTCTGAGTTTATGATTATGATTAGGATAATCCTTCCTCTTTCAAAAGCAATAATAATGACCATTGGTCTATATTATGGTGTTGCTTTTTGGAATGATTACTTCAGGCCGATGATGTATCTCGACAAGGATTACTTGAGACCTCTTCCTATTCTTTTAAGAAACATATTGATGGCAGCTGGAATGAATGAGTTCGTGGAATCGAATGCATTTGGAAATGCGCCAATCGAGGCTATTAAAGCAGCTTCTGTATTCATGTCAGCAATTCCAATGATCATTGCTTATCCATTTATACAGAAATATTTTACGAAAGGAACCTTGGCAGGAAGTGTTAAAGGTTAATATAAAAAAGGAGAGAAAAATGAAGAAAACAATTGCTATTGTTCTTATGGCACTTTGTACATTTGCTCTTTTTGCTCAGGGAGGTTCTGATGCAAAGAGCTCAACAGGTGATGGACTTACACACATTACTATGTTGTACAATGCGACTCAAACTGAGGCAGGTCCGTTGCCAAACGACTGGGTTGGATATGATATCTTGAAGAATGAATTGGGAATAGAGCTTGAGGCATCTTCCTTGCCATCTAGCTCAACAGACCAAGACTCCAAGATCCAAGCGCTTGCCGCTGCTGACAATCTTCCAGATTTCTTTGTTGCTAACAGAGAAGTGTGGCTTAGACTTGCTCAACAAGGAATGCTTGCTGACGTAACAGATTTGTATGATGATATGCCAAACAGAACAGCTTTGATGTTTGATGCTGATGCTATTGCATTTACAACTCTTGATGATGGCAGAAGCTATGGCTTTGGTACTCCATCAATCATAACAAGAAACGAAGGTCTTGTTATTAGAAAGGATTGGCTCGACAATCTAGGTCTTGAGGTTCCAACAACAACTGAAGAGTTATTGGAAGTCTTGAGAGCATTTACTTATGACGACCCGGATGGCAATGGCAAGAACGATACTTACGGCTATGGTGCTTTTGTAGAAGAGACAACATATGAGGCATATCCTGGCAGAAGATTTGAGCCATTGATGGGCGCTTTCGGTGTTGAAGGAACATGGAATCTTTCAAAAGACAATGCTGGTTTGCAAATCTTGAAGCCAGAGTTCTATGATTTCATGGTATATCTTAAGAAGATTATCGATGAGGGTTTGATTGATCCAAACTGGATGGCTTACAAGAAAGATGATTTCAGAGCAGCTTGGAAGCAAGGAAAATTCGGAGTATGGAGAGAGCAGAATGCTGCTTTGCATGCACAGAACAACTATACTCCATTTGATACAAACTTCCCAAACGGCGAGATTATTGTAATCGATCCTCCTGTTGGCCCTACAGGAAAGAGCTCTGTTGGCCCAGCTGTTAGAGGCTTGAGGATTTGGTGTATTTCAGCTGCAGCACAAGAGGAAGGAAAAGCAGAGAAAATTGCTCAGATGTTTGAGTGGATGTCGCATGGCGAAGGATATTTGCTTTGCGGATGGGGACAGGAAGGCATAAACTATGTGATGGGAGAAAATGGCATTCCTGTTTCAACAGACACAGAGTTAGGTTTCGAGAAGGCAAAGGGACAGCAATATATCCAGCTTAGATCCATGGCATTCAACTATGCATCAGATACAGAGCTCTTGAGCCGATATCCTGTCTATAAAGCTCCTGTTTCAGGAAAAGAAATGTCAGCACTTTGGACATTGAGGGATATGCAATCGAGAAAATGGACAGCTGCAAATGGAGCAGATTCCATGCCAGTACCTTCAAATGACCTTAAGACATACTATCAACAGGGTCTTGCTGAGTTCCTAGCAGGAAAGAATGAACTCACCCCTTCAAATTGGGCAAAATTCATCGAACAGTTGAAGAATATGGGTGCAACAGAATGGGAGCAAAAAGGAATCGAATATGCTAAGGCAAATAGCTATTTGAGATAAATAGGATAATTGCATTTTTAGGCTGTCTTTATTGTGAAAGCATAAAAGGCAGCCTTTTGTCAATCTCGACGCTCTGCTTGTTGGCGAAATGGCCCGAAGCTGTTGCCTGACTCAAAAATAGCAGGACAGAGGAGAATCGCTGTCAAAGCTAGAATGAACTTTTGACTGTTTCAATCGTCTTTGCTATTTTCTTCTAAGCCAACCTCTAAATAATCCTCCTTTAAATAGAGAAGCAATTATGAAGAAAATATCAGCAATAAGAATAAACAAGAACGATGGCAAAAGAATGCGAGTATACTTTTCTGCAAAAGTATCTCCTTTATTGATCTTCAATCCCATTTTGAACATATAAAAGATTGCGCCAGAGTGCAAGAAAAAAATAATTAGCAGTGCAAATAAAAACCCTTGTATTGCGTCAGTTGGAAACCAGTTTGAGTATAAAATACCACTGATCAAAAGGCTTGAGAGAAAAATTCCACTTTCTATCATCAAAACAACTTTCAAAGCGTTAAACATGACGCCACCGCCAATTCCAATGCCACCAGACCAAAGAAGATTGGCTTGTGTGCAGAAATTCTCAACCACACGAAACAATGTGGCATTCTGTTTTCCTTCGATAAATCCGTTGTTAGCAATAGCATATATTTTCAGTTTACTATTATTTTCTTTGCAGAAACTTTCCATTTCATGAAAAAAAGACAATATATGAGATGGGACAGAATCAACATATAGAGGAATCAAAAAGATTACTGTATCGGCATCGATCAGCTCTTCAAAAATTTTTTTGTAATCGCTTTTTGTTCGTAATCTTAAAAAAACTTTTTGCCCTCTTATGAATAAACTTTGTAATTTCCCAAAATAGCTGGAAACACTGAAGCGTTTTTTGGGGCTTCCATTTATAAAAACGGTTTTCACTCTATGACTCCTGCCAATTGCTCTGGATTTTCAACAAATACAACTTGTGACTTTCTGTATCCATAATTTATTGCATTTCTTTTAACTATTTGCTCAAATGTGGTTTTCTCTTGATCCAAAATATCGCCATATACATAAACCTTTATAATTTTATGCTCCCCATAGCGAAGTGTGTGATGCATCTGCCCACCTCTATATGTACTCAACGGCGTTGAAAGCCCAATGCTTCGATCTATAATAGCTTTCACAGATGGGCTGTATGTTCCATAAAAATTTTCAGTAATAATGATAAGTTCATCTGCTCGTCCCACAATGCGAGAAATATATTGTAAATTGTCATGCATAAAACATTCTGCGGGATGCTTTGTCCAACAATCAAAACAACCTTGACAGTTGGCATATTTTCCATTTGCATATATTAACTGATTACATTTTGTTCTTAAGAAATTGTCATAATTTGTGTCTAAGTCATTTATGATTACTCTCATAAGTCTATACCTTTAATTAAACAACTATTTTCCTGATTTTCAGCAATAATAAGGATATAATATGCTTGTTAATATTATTAGAGAAGATATTTATAAACAAACAATTTATGCAATAGATATACATAAGCTGCATGACAGAGCTAAATTTACATGATCTACTCGATAGCGCGAGGGCCTGTTCTGACATTATTTGCCTTGACAAGACAGGAATAAGAGTTGGTGCAAAATAGTATAGTTGCATTTTTAGGCTGTCTTTATTGTGTTAATATTGAGCCATGGTTTATAAAGTTGCTATCAGAACACAAGTCGGGAGATTCAATAGTGATATCGAAATCGATATTAATAATGATGGAACACTCACAGGAAATTTCGAAATATTGAATATGAAGTCAACATTTAGCGGAAGAGCATCCGATAACAATGTGGAATTCACAGGTAAAATCAATACTCCAATAGGAGAGCTGGAGTACAATGCTTATGGGACAATAGAAGGAGATGATTTTCATGGCATTGCAAAAACAAGGATAGGTGATTTCGAATTTTCTCCTTTGGTTAGACGAAAAATAATAAAAAAGCGCTTTGAAACCGATTAAAAAATAATTGACGCGTTTATTGGTAGAATATAGACTGGTAAAGAGGGTCATATGTCACCATATATCAATAGATGCATTGATTTAAATCTTAAACTTAAACGCAGATCGCAATTTCTTTTCGGTCCAAGGCAAACCGGAAAGACAAGATTCATAAGAGAGCAAATTTCCAAAGATGATATCAGATTGAATTGGGATCTTCTTGATAATAATCTTTGGCTTTCAGTCCTTTCGGATCCGCAATTGCTTATAAAAGAAGTCAAGGCTAGGGGAATCAAAGATGGCATTATTATCCTAGATGAAGTCCAAAAAGCTCCTCTTTTGCTCAACAGCGTTCAACTTTTGATTGAAGAGAGTGATATAAGGTTTCTTCTTACAGGTTCAAGTGCAAGGAAATTGCGTGAACAAGGAGTAAATCTTCTTGGGGGAAGGGCAAGTTGGAATGCAATGCATCCTCTTGTTTGGCCAGAGATAAAGGATTTTGATTTCGATCTTGATGATATTTTCTTCTCTGGTCTTCTACCTTCACCTTTTTTGAACAAGGAAGATGCAAATGACATATTATATAGCTACACAGGATTGTATGTAGCAGAAGAAATACAAAGAGAAGCTCTTGTAAAAAAACTTCCTTCATTTGTTCATTTTCTTGAAATTGCATCCATGACCAGTGGTGAGCAAATCAACTATGCAAACATTTCAAGTGATGTAGGTGTCAAGAAAGATGCTGTGAAGGATTGGTTTTCAATACTGACCGATACAATGCTTGGATTCGAAGTCCCCTCTTTTAAATTGACAAAGAAGAGAAAGGCTGTGGAAGTTTCGAAATACTATTTGTTTGATGTTGGTGTTATGAGAAGCTTGATGAAAGCTGTTGTACCGACAGAGAACATGAGTGACTATGGGCGCTTTTTCGAAAACTATATTGCAACAGAATTGAGAGCATATCTTGATTATTCTGGACAAATCAACTCTGGCAAATTGCAATATTGGCGTTCATCAAGTGGTTTTGAGGTGGATTTTATTCTTAATGAAAGAGTTGCGATAGAGACAAAGACGACAAAGCATCTGACAGTACGAGATCTTCGTGGCATAAAGGCCTTAATGGAAGAAGGTTTGATGGAAAAGTATATAATCGTAACTCGAGAAGATCGACCTTACGAAGTAGCAACTAATATAACAAGCATGCCGTGGAAGTATTTTCTAACTGAGCTCTGGGCAGGAAGAATATAAACTTTATCAATTCTTTGTCTATATCAAAAAGAGAAGGCTGTTGCAATGTTCTACAACAGCCATTAATAATTCTATTTTACTACGAAGTTCACAAGTTTTCCGGGAACAACAATCTCTTTGACTAGAGTCTTGCCATCAAGCCAAGCTTTTATCTTCTCATCGTTTTTTGCTGCTTCCAATAAGCCGTCTTTGTCCAGAGTTGCGCTGACTTGGAGTCTGCCCCTGAGCTTTCCATTTACTTGGATTACAAGCTCTATTTCATCATCCTTGATCTTCTCTTCATCATATTTTGGCCAACTTTCCTTTGCAATCGATGGCTCATGCCCAAGCATAGTCCATAGCTCTTCTGCAAGATGTGGTGTGTATGGAGAGAGCATCAAAGTCAAAGTCTCCATTGCTTTCTTAGCAATCACTTCAAGTTTATTAAGCTCATTTACGAATACCATCATTTGCGAAATTGCTGTGTTGAAGCTTAGAGATGCTGTATCGTCTGTCACTTTCTTCAGTGTCTTGTTCATTAGCTTGTCTATGTCTTTTGGAATCTCAATATCTTCGATTTTCTTCTCTGTCGCAATTCTCCAGATTCTGTCCAAGAAACGATATACTCCAATAAATCCATTTGTTGCCCAAGGCTTTGATTCTCTCAATGGCCCCATAAACATCTCATACATTCTTACAGAGTCAGCACCATAATCTCTAATAAAGTCATCAGGATTGATGACATTCTTCAATGATTTGCTCATCTTGGCAATGACTTGAGTGAGTTCTTCACCTGTTTCCTTATCGAAATATTTGCCATCTTTTTCTTCTACAAGATCTGTTGGTACCAAAGACTTGTTTGCTCTTTGGTATGCAAATGATGTGATCATTCCCTGGTTTACAAGTCTCTTGAATGGCTCTGGTGTCGATACGAGTCCCAGATCATATAGAACATGGTGCCAGAATCGTGAATACAACAGATGCAATACAGCATGTTCAGCACCGCCGACATAGAGGTTGACTGGCATCCAATATTTCTCTTTCTCTGCATCAACGAAGGCCTTGTCGTTTTTGGGGTCTATATATCGTAAGTAGTACCAGCATGATCCAGCCCACTGAGGCATTGTGTTTGTCTCTCTCTTGGCATCTGAACCGCACTTTGGACACTTGCAATTGACCCACTCAGGAACATTGACGAGAGGAGACTCTCCGGTTCCAGACGGTTCGTACTTTGTTACTTTTGGAAGTGTAAGAGGAAGCTCGTTTTCAGGTACCTCTACTATTCCACATTTAGGGCAATGAATTAGAGGAATCGGTTCGCCCCAATATCTTTGTCGAGAGAAGACCCAATCCCTAAGCTTATAATTTATAGCTTTGTGTCCATAGCCTTTCTCTTCCAAGAATTCAAGCATTTTCTTAATCGCATCAGCTTTGTTAAGCCCATCAAGCCACTCTGAGTTTACATGAATGCCATCTTCTGTCCATGCTTGTTGCTGAACATCTACTTTGCTTTTAAGAACCTCGATGATTGGAAGATTGAATTTCTTTGCAAATTCCCAGTCTCTTTCATCATGAGCAGGAACAGCCATGATTGCACCTGTTCCATATGATATAAGAACATAGTCAGCAATCCAAATAGGTATCTTCTTGCCATTTACTGGATTTATAGCATAAGAGCCAGAGAATACTCCTGTCTTGTCTTTGTTCAAATCTGTTCTTTCCAGATCTGATTTGTGCTTTGTCTTATCAAGATATTCTTCGACAGCTTTCCTTTGCCCATCTGTTGTTAGTTTGCCAACCAAAGGATGCTCTGGTGCTATTACCATGTATGTTGCACCAAATAGAGTATCACAACGAGTTGTATATACTTCCAGCTTCTCTCCAGGAAGACTCTCAAGATCGAAAAATACGGCAGCTCCTTCAGATTTTCCAATCCAGTTTCTTTGCATAGCTTTTACTGACTCAGGCCAATCAAGCTCATCAAGTCCCTCTAGAAGTTTGTCAGCATATGCTGTGATTCTCAAAATCCACTGTCTTATATTCTTCTTCTCGACCTTTGCGCCACATCTTTCGCAATGGCCTTCTTTTACTTCCTCATTTGCAAGTCCAGTCTTGCAATCTGGGCACCAGTTTATCGGTGTATTGGCTTCATATGCGAGGCCTTTTTCATAAAGCTTCTCGAAAATCCATTGTGTCCAATGATAGTAATCTTCATTGCAAGTCGAAATCTCTCTGTCCCAATCGTAACTGAATCCAAGCGATTTGATTTGTCTTCTGAAGTTATCTATATTCTTTTTTGTCGTTACATATGGGTGTGTACCTGTCTTGATTGCATAGTTCTCAGCAGGAAGCCCAAAGGAGTCGAATCCCATTGGATGAAGCACATTGTAGCCATTCATCCTCAAATATCTGGAGTAGATATCTGTCGCTGTGTATCCTTCAGGATGTCCTACATGCAAACCAGCTCCTGACGGATATGGAAACATATCCAAGACATATGCTCGCTTTTCTTTATCATATGAAGGGTCTTCATATGTTTTAAAAGTCTTGTTCTCTTCCCAATATTTTTGCCATTTTGGCTCTATTTCATTGAATGGATATTTGCTCATAGCATGGATTTTAACACCTTAGAGTGAAAATAGCTATAACAAGCAAAACTTGCTTATTAGCCAGAATTAACTGAATCGCATTAGAGATATTTCAAAGTTTTGGCGTATGGAAGTTGGCTTAACAACATCAAAACTTTATGGTCATCTTCCCGATATGGCAACTGATTATGTTTTACCAATCGTTGTAGGTTCTTTCCCCAAAAGAGCGGTTGATTGCAAAGCCCCGTTCCAATGTACCGAAACGGGGCTATTGCTTTTTTGCTATGAAACAAGAATTATCTTAGATCCTCTGTCTTGATCCAATCCTGGTCATCATAAGCTCTGTTCTCGCCACACATTCCCCAGATGAAAGTGTAGTTGGTTGTACCACAGCCTGAGTGTATTGACCATGATGGGTTTATCACAGCTTCATCGTTGTGCATGACAATGTGTCTTGTTTGATTAGGCTCTCCCATAAAGTGGAATACAGCTTGGTTTTCTGGAATATCGAAGTAGAAGTAGACTTCCATTCTTCTTTCATGAGTATGAGCTGGCATTGTATTCCATACAGAACCTGGCTCAAGGTGTGTCAGTCCCATTGAAAGTTGGCAAGTGTCGAGAATGTCTGGATGAATGTATTGATTGATTGTTCTTTCATTTGAATCCTCGAGTTTTCCAAGATGCTTGTGGATAGCCATGTCATATGAGATAAGCTTTGTAGGATATGGCCTATGTGCTGGTGTAGTAAGGATGTAGAACTTTGCAGGCTCTGCTGGATTCTTTGACTTGAAGCTTACTTCCTTTGTTCCCATTGAGACATATAGTGCATCGTAGTGCTTGACCTCATATTCAACGCCATCGCAATAGATATATCCATCACCGCCGATGTTGATTGTGCCAAGCTCTCTTCTCTCAAGAAGAAACTTTACTCCGAAGTTTTTCCAGCTGTCGATTCCCTTGTCGAGTGCAACTGTTTCATCAACTGGCATACAACCCATAGTGACGATTCTATCAATGTGTGAGTATACAGCAGAAACATTGTCCTTCTGGAATATGTTCTGAATCAAAAACTCCTTTCTAAGTTCCTCTGTGTTCATCCTTTGAAATGGAAGTTTTCCTGTTGAATAACGAATATCCATATAATCCTCTCCTTATATGTTTCAGGCAAAAAATAGCCTGCAAACTCCTCATTTATGAACGCTCTCTTTCTGTTTATTTCACTATTGGAGCGCCTTCTCTCAAATATCTTAAGAGCATTTTGTGATTCTCTACTATTGCATTGTATTACTTTGTTCTCTTTATATCCACCATTCGTATTCGCGTTTAGTCTACAGACTCATTCCTCTGTTCTCTCCCAGCTCGAATATTGGGTTTATGTCGGGTGATATGTCGAAAAGATCATTGTCTATAATCGATTTCGCAGCGACATTGTTCCTGTTCTCTATCTCCGAAGCGCAATTTACGCATATCTTCATTCCTTGCTCCGTTTTTTCCTTGTTTAGAAAGTAATAGGAATGCAGGGGAAGTTTCATATCTGCAACCTCGTGGTTGTGTGTTGTAATGAATATCTGTTCATCATCTCCAATCATGTTTGCTAATTTTGCAATCATCGCCTTTTCTATTGTTGAGTCTATATATGAGAATTGCCCATCTATTAGGTATATGCCAATCCTTCGATGCCTGACACTGAAAAAGATATTCGTAATGTTGAAGCCATACTCTGTGCCACTTGATAGGCTTGGGATACTGGAAAGGCTGTTGTTTGCTTGGGCAATTATAGCTCCCACATTCTCATGCTGGACAACATATGCATTGTCAGTATCCTTGCTTCTGGTTATCTCGATTATGGCAGGGTCCAATGATTTCAGTACTGTATTCAGCATCGTTAGGTAATCATTGCTTTCTTGTTCATCCCTAAACTCGAGAAATGATACCCTATTGAATAGGGCTTCCGTAGCTGGAATGACCACATTCCATCCTATTCCTCTTAAATCCAGATCTCTCAATACGGACTCGTAATCACTGTATTCATATTCAAAAGCATCCAATCTCTTCTTGCATGATTCGTATGAGCTCTTTTTCCCAACAGGGATCTTTTTGCAAGCCATTTCCACTTTTAAATCTTCAGGATTGTTTTCAGTCTTTATTTTTAATCTTAATAAATTCGCCTTGGTAGCAATTTTCACCACGCGATCAATTTCGATGTATGATTCGTCAGTATTGATATTGATGATGTTTTCAAGGTTCCTTTTATCATTCTCCTTCAAAAGCAACATTATACTCCAAATGGCTCTGACTAGAGATGTCTTTCCTGATGCATTTGAACCCATGAGAATGTTGAGCTTCTTGTATCGAAAGTTTGCATTGGATATAAGGTTCTCATTTTCAATTGTTGATTGCTTCAATTTTCTTGGATATGAAAAGATATTATCCATTTTAAGTTTAAAATAACCATATAACACCTCTTACGTTCAAAAAAATTGAATATAAAAACTTATTATCGTTTAATCTTTCTCTTTTT